>Ga0189283_10249_pt1 | contig 31962 bp, 29 predicted proteins | sample N26C4minimetaG_FD_130320 | JGI IMG/M metagenome (GOLD analysis project Ga0189283, IMG submission 130320) | Marine microbial communities from the Costa Rica Dome - N26 C4 mini metaG | ecosystem: Environmental > Aquatic > Marine > Oceanic > Photic zone | place: Costa Rica: the Eastern Pacific...
CGGCACGGTCTCGATCCGGCCGAGCGGCCAGCGCAGCATGCGTTCGCGCACCCGGTCGGCATCGACGATCGCCTCCTCGGCGCCGATCAGCGTCAGCGCCGGCACGGGCGGCGAGGCGATGCGGTTCAGCAGCCGCGTCTCGTGCAGCGCCTCGGACAGCCAGTGGGTGCTGGGCCCGCCGAGCGCCAGATCGGGGCATCGCTCGATCTGCCGTGCCATGTAGGCGAACATCTCTTCGTCATGGGTCAGCAGGTTCACGTCGAAGTCCGACGCGCTGACATAGGAACTGGCCGAGGTGCCGGGCGTGTAGCGGTGGCCGAGCCCCACCGCCCGCAGGCCCCAGGACAGCGTCCAGGCCATGGGGCGCAGGCCCGGCGCGATGCGGATCCCCCACATCGGCGCGCTGAAGGCCGCGGCGGCGACCGGCAGCCCCTCGATCAGCGCGCGCAGCCCGATGCAGCCGCCCATGGAATGGGCGGCCAGCATGAAGGGCTCGGGCAGGCGCAGGGCGCGGGCCCAGTCCAGCAGCGCCGCGACATCGAGCTGATAGTCGCGGAACAGCGCGACATGGCCGGACAGCCGGTCGTCCAGCAGCCGGTCCGCCAGCCCCTGTCCGCGCCAGTCGATCGCGGCGGTGCCGTAGCCGCGCGCCGCGAATTCCCGCGCGGCCCGGCCGTATTTCTCCACGTATTCGGTGCGGCCCGGAAACAGCAGCACCGTTCCCTTCGCGCCGCCGGGCCAATGGGCCACCCGCAGGCGCAGGCCGTCCGTCGCCCTGATCCAGTAGGCCGCGCCGCCCTCCGGCCCATCGGCCAGATCCGCCCGGAACGGCGCCGGTTCGGGCCCGGCGGGGGGCGCCCCGCAGGCCGCGGATGCGCCGTTCAATTCAGCGCCGATGCCAGCTTCATGGCCGTGGCCATGTCGCCGTCGATCTTCAGCCGCCCCGACATGAAGGCCGAGGTGGGGTCGAGTTCGCCGTCGATGATGGCGCGGAAGGTATCGGCATCGGCGGTCATGGTGACGTCGGCATCCTCCTCGGCGGCACGGGCGCCCGCCCGGTCCAGCATGATCGTGCCCTCGCCGTCGATCACGAAGCGTGCCGAACCGTCGAAGCTGCCGTCGGTGCGCCGGTTCAGGGTCTCGACCGCGCCTTGAATCACGTCACTCATCGTCATCGTCTCCTTGTGATCGCCGGGCGCTCGATTTGCGCGCGCGATCGGTTACACTCCCCGACGTTATGGGTGTTCTCGGGCAATATCTCAAATCTCACGCGGCGGCACTGGTCGTGCTCGCATTCGCGGCGCTGCCGGCGGCGGGGCAGGACCACCGGCTGGACGATCTCTTCGAGGCGCTGCGCGGCGCCGACGAATCCAGCTATCGTCCGATCGAGGAGAAGATCTGGCAGGAATGGTCGAAAAGCGGTTCGGCCGCGATGGATCTGCTGCTCGAACGCGGCCGTCAGGCGCTGCAGGACGGTGACCCGCGGCGTGCGGTCGAGCATCTGAGCGCGCTGATCGACCACGCGCCGGACTTCGCCGAGGGCTACAACGCCCGCGCCACCGCCTATTTCAACATGGGCCGCTACGGCGAATCGCTGGACGATCTGCGCATGGCGCTCGCGCTCAATCCCCGTCATTTCGGCGCGCTGACCGGCCTGGCGACCATCCTGGACGAGCTGGGGTATGAGGCGCAGGCGCTCGACGTCTGGCAGCGGGTGCGCCAGATCAATCCCAATCAGGAGAACCTGGCCGGCCATATCCAGGATCTGGAACGTCGCGTCCGGGGCAGCACGCTCTGACCGGGCCGCGGGGTTGAATCTCGGCCCCTTGTCCTGTCTGCTGCCCCGCGACATCGGATACGAGCAGCCATGACAGCCGACACATCCCGCATCACGGCGGTTCTCGGTCCCACCAATACCGGCAAGACCCATTACGCGATCGAGCGGATGCTGGCGCATCGCTCGGGCGTCATCGGCCTGCCGCTGCGCCTGTTGGCGCGCGAGGTCTACGACCGCATCGTCGCGCTGCGCGGCCCGTCGGTGGTGGCGCTGGTCACCGGCGAGGAACGTATCGTCCCCGAGCGGACGCAATACTGGGTCTGCACCGTCGAGGCGATGCCCGAGGGGATGGGCTGCGATTTTCTCGCCGTCGACGAAATCCAGCTTTGCGCCGATCCCGAGCGGGGCCATGTCTTCACCGATCGACTGTTGCGGGCGCGGGGGCGGCACGAGACGCTTTTCCTCGGCGCCGACACGATGCGCGGCGCCATCGCGGCACAGGTGCCCGGGGCGCAGTTCCTGCGCCGCGACCGGTTTTCGGAACTGCTCTATACCGGCGAGAAGAAGATCAGCCGCATGCAGCCCCGGTCCGCCATCGTCGGCTTCTCGGTCGAGAATGTCTATGCCATCGCCGAGCTGCTCCGCCGCCAGAAAGGCGGCGCCGCGGTGGTGATGGGCGCGCTCAGCCCGCGGACGCGCAACGCGCAGGTCGAACTGTATCAGAACGGCGATGTGGATTTCCTTGTCGCGACCGACGCGATCGGCATGGGGCTGAACCTCGACATCCGGCATGTCGCGTTTTCCTCGACCCGCAAGTTCGACGGCCGCCGCATGCGGGATCTGCAACCGAACGAACTGGCGCAGATCGCGGGGCGCGCCGGGCGCCACACCCAGCCCGGCACGTTCGGCGTGACGGGCGAGGCCGGCCCCCTGGCGCCCGAGGTGGTCGAGGCGATCACCGAGCATCGCTTCACCCCCATCCGCAAGCTGCAATGGCGCAATGCGCGGCTGAATTTCGGATCGGCCGATGCGCTGATCGCCGCGCTCGAGACACCGACCCAGGATGCCTGGCTGACCCGCGCCCGCGAGGCCGACGACCTGGCCGCGCTGCGCAGTCTGGCCGCCCAGCCCGACCTGCGGGCGCGGCTGCGCGGCCCCCGGGATGTAAAGCTGCTGTGGGATGTCTGCCGCATCCCCGATTTCCGCGGGATCAGCGCCGGCGAACATGCGGGGATGCTGGAACGGATCTTCGGCTTCCTGCATGAATGGGGCCGGGTGCCCGACGACTGGCTGGCCCGGCAGGTCAAGCGGATCGACCGCACCGATGGCGACATCGATGCCCTGTCCAAGAGACTGGCCTATATCCGTACCTGGACCTATGTCGCGCAGCGCAGCGGGTGGGTTGACGACGAAATGCATTGGCGCGGGGCCACCCGCGCGGTAGAAGATCGTCTGTCCGACGCGCTGCACGGCGCGCTGACGCAGCGATTCGTGGACCGGCGGACTTCTGTGCTTCTCCGCCGGCTCAAGCAGAAGGAGGGCCTGGTGGCCGAGTTGAACGACAAGGGCGAAGTGGCCGTGGAGGGTCAGTTCGTGGGCCGTTTGGACGGTTTCCGCTTCCGCCAGGACAAGAGCGCCTCGCCCGACGAGGCGAAGACGTTGCGCCAGGCCTCGGTGCAGGCATTGCGGCCCGAATTCCATCTGCGGGCCGACCGGTTCTACAACGCCCCGGATACCGAGATCGATTTCACCGAACAGGGCGGCCTGATGTGGGGCGAGCACGCGGTGGGCAAGCTGGTCGCCGGATCCGAGCCGCTGAAGCCCGGGGTCGAGGTCTTCGTCGACGAGGAGGCGGGGCCGGAAGTGACCCAGAAGGTGCAGCGGCGCCTCCAGCACTTCATCGACCGCAAGATCGCAACCCTGTTCGAGCCGCTTCTGGCCATGCAGCGCGACGAGGCGCTGACGGGAATGGCGCGGGGCTTTGCCTTCCGGCTCATCGAGAATCTGGGCCTCATCCCCCGCGCCGGCGTGGCGCAGGAGGTCAAGGATCTGGATCAGGAGGCGCGGGGCGCGCTGCGCAAGCACGGCGTGCGCTTCGGCCAGTTCACGATCTTCCTGCCGCTACTGCTGAAACCGGCGCCCACGCGCCTGCGGCTGGTCCTGTGGTCGCTGTCCAAGGGCTTCGACGTGTTCCCCGAAAGCCCGCCGCCCGGGCTGGTGACGATCCCGAACGTGGATGGCGCGCCCGAAGGCAGCTATACCATGTCGGGCTACGCGCCGGCGGGGGCGCGGGCGATCCGCATCGACATGCTGGAGCGCCTGGCCGATCTGCTGCGCGCCTGCGACAGCCGCGCGGGGTTCGAGGCAACGCCGGACATGCTGTCGATCACCGGCCTGACGCTGGAACAGTTCGCCGACCTGATGGGCGGGCTGGGCTACAAGAGCGAACGGGGCGAGCGCGCGAAGGAGCGGCCCGCCGCCGCCGCCGACATTCCCGATCCGCAGCCGCAGGAGCTTCCCGGCGACCAGCCGGGCGAGGCGCCGCCGCAGCCCCCCTCCGAGACGCCGCCCGGCACCCCCGACGAGGGGCCGGTGCCGCAGCCCGACGAGACGCCGCCTTCCGGGCCCGACGAGCTTCCGCAGCAGCAGGCGTCGCAGGACGGTGCCGAACCCGGCGATTCGCCGGAACCCGCGCCGGAACCCGAGCCGGAATCCGCGCCGGAACCCGTGGCCGAGACTGCCGAGGCCGAGCGCGAGGTCTTCTATACCTTTACCTGGGGCGGCAACCGCCCGGCACGGCGTCGCGAGGGCGGCGGCCGGCGCGAGGGGCGCGGGCAGCAGGGGGGGCGGGCCCAGGACGGCGCCCGTGCCGAGGGGCGCGGCAAGGGCGGCGCCGGCGGCAAGCCCAAGGGAAAGCGGCCGCCGAAGGGCGGTCAGGGGCCGCGCACCTTCGAATCGCGCCCGCAGCGCAAGGAAAAGGCGATCGATCCCGACAACCCCTTCGCCGCCGCCCTGATGGGATTGAAGGACAAGGGCTGAGGTGGCGGAACCGCGTCCGACGATCCGTCTGGACAAGTGGCTGTGGTTCGCCCGGTTCTACAAGACGCGCGGCCTTGCCAGCCGGCAGGTCGCGGCCGGCCGTGTCAGGGTCAATGCGGCGCGGGTGGTCAAACCCGCCTTCGCGGTGGGGCCCGGGGATGTGCTCACCTTTCCGCAGGGGCAGGCGGTGCGCGTCGTGCGGGTGCTGCAGGCCGGGGCGCGGCGCGGGCCGGCGCCCGAGGCGCGGACGCTGTACGAAGACCTGTCGCCCGTGCCCGCGGACGTTCCGCCAAATCCGGCATATGAGGGAAAGGGGCGCCCCAGCAAGAAGGCCCGGCGCGACGCCGTCCCGAAGGGCGGGCCGCCGCTTGAATGATCCCCGGGCGTCGTCTAGGTGAGGCCCGGAAGCAGACAGGACGCCCGCCATGACCTACGTCGTCACCGACAATTGCATCGCCTGCAAGTATACCGACTGCGTCGAGGTCTGCCCCGTGGATTGCTTCTACGAGGGCGAGAACATGCTGGTGATCCATCCTGACGAATGCATCGATTGCGGCGTCTGCGAGCCCGAATGCCCCGCCGATGCCATCCGCCCCGATACCGAGCCGGACATGGAGAAATGGGTCGAGTTCAATCGCAAGTATTCGGAACAATGGCCGGTTCTTGTCACCAAGAAGGACCCGCTGCCGAACGCGGAAGAACGCGACGGGGAACCCGGCAAGCTTGAAAAGTATTTCTCCGAGGCGCCCGGCGAGGGCGGCTGAGGCGGATATCTGCCGATGGCGCTGCCATGACGCAGCGTCAGGGCTGGTCTCCCTTCGCGGATGCAGAAACGGGCGGTGCGGCCCCTAGCGAATACCTGCGCGATTTGCTATATATGGCAAAGGCGTGGCGGACCCGCGCGCGATCGGACAGCGGCAACAGCCGGTCCGGGACAGGTCGATGACATAAATGGCGACGGGAGGATGTGTGTGTTCCCGGCGCGTTTTGTCGCCGTAATTCTGGGGGTCCTTACGAGGAAGCTGTCTGTATGAGCAAAGCGAAGAAAACCGAGTTCAGTCCCAACGAATTCGTGGTCTATCCGGCCCACGGCGTTGGGCAGATCGTGTCGATCGAGAAGCAGGAGATCGCCGGCATCTCGCTGGAGCTGTTCGTCATCTCGTTCGAGAAGGACAAGATGACCCTGCGCGTTCCCACGCACAAGGCGTCCGAGGTCGGCATGCGTTCGCTGTCCTCGCCCGACATCGTCTCGAAGGCGATGAGCACGCTGAAGGGCAAGGCCCGGGTGAAAAAGGCGATGTGGTCGCGTCGCGCCCAGGAATACGAGCAGAAGATCAATTCCGGCGATCTGATCGCCATCGCCGAGGTCGTGCGCGATCTGCATCGCAGCGACGACCAGCGCGAGCAATCCTATTCCGAGCGGCAGCTTTACGAGGCCGCGCTGGAACGTCTGACGCGCGAGGTCGCGGCCGTGTCCGGCGCGGACGAGACTGCCGCGCAGAAGCAGGTGGACGAGGTGCTGGTCGGCCGGGCCGCCTGAGCCCGGTCTCGGCACAGGATGACCGCCTGCCAGCGGCTCCCTTCGCAGATGTGCTGTCGATGACCCTTCGGTTGGCCACGTGAGTGGCCGACCTTCTTCCCGAGGAGTGCTTCCGTCTCCGACCCGTGGGCGGGGCGGATGGGTGCATGGCCGCGCCCGAAAGGCGCGTCGGCCCCTCGTCGGGCAACCGGGCGAAGGCCGTTCGCCGCGGCGCAGGGTGGCGGTCGGATGCGCCGCTCAACCAGCCAGGACGAGCAGGATCGCGATCTCGGCCACTTGCTGCGTCGCGCCCAGGATGTCGCCGGTCTGACCCGTCAGGCGGCGCCGGGCCAGCCGGGCGACGGCGACACCGGCAAGCGCGGCTGCCAGCGCCGCGGTCAGCGCCCCCAGCCCCAGGCACAGCACGGCCACGACCAGACCGGCCAGCAGGGCCAACCGCTCGACCCGTGCATCGGGCCGGCCGGTGGCGGCCGACAGGCCGTCGGGCCGGGCATGGGGCAGCCGCGCGGCAACGGCGACCATCGCGGCACGCGACAGCGCGCCGGAGGCGATCACCGCCCAGAACGCATCGCCCCGCAGGACCAGTTCGGTCAGGGCGGCCCATTTCAGCCCCAGGCCCAGGATCAGCGCCAGCACGCCGTAACTGCCGATCCGGCTGTCGCGCATGATCTCGAGCCGGCGCTGTATGTCATTTCCGCCCCACAGCCCGTCGGCGCTGTCGGCCAGCCCGTCTTCGTGCAGGGCGCCCGTCATCAGGATGCCGGCGGTCAGAATCAGACCCGCCGCCACGGCTGCGGGGGCGCCGGCCAGCGCCGCCGCCGATCCCGCCAATCCCGCCAGACCGCCAAGCAGCGCGCCGGCCAGCGGCCAGGCCCAGGCGGCGGCCGCGCCGCGCCCGCCCCGGTGCGGGACGGGCAGGCGGCTGAGCAGGCCGAGCGCCTCGGCCAGGTCCGACAATCTGGGTGCGTCACTCATGCCCGGTTCCGGCCCTTTCCCGTGTCCGCCTTTCGGGTAGAGATGGCGCGGCAGGAAAGCAATGAAGGAACCGTGATGGCCGACCGTTTCGCCGCGCTGAAGGATCTGGGTGAAGTTCTGGCGGCGCTGCCCGCCCCCGACGAAGCGGCCCGGGACCGGGCGCGGCAGCGCGACGGAACGCTGACCAAGCCGCCCGGCGCCCTGGGCCGGCTGGAGGATCTGGCGATCTGGCATGCCGGCTGGCGGCCGGACGGCCGCTGCGACCGGCCGGCGGTTCTGGTCTTCGCCGGCAATCACGGGGTGGCGTGTCGGGGGGTATCGGCCTTTCCGCCCGAGGTGACGGCGCAGATGGTGCTGAATTTCCAGGCGGGCGGGGCGGCCATCAATCAGCTGGCGGAGCTGGCCGGCGCCCGGATGATCGTGACCCCGCTGGACCTCGACCGCCCGACCGCGGATTTCACCGCGGCGCCGGCGATGAGTGAGGCCGAGACCTGCGCCGCCCTCTCGGCGGGCTGGGCGGCCGTGCCCGAGGATGCCGACCTCGTGGTGACGGGCGAGATGGGCATCGGCAACACCACGGCGGCCGCGGCGCTGGCCGGGGCGCTGTTCGGCGGCGGGCCGGATTGGGTGGGGGCAGGCACCGGCGTGACCGGCGCGGCATACGACGCGAAGGTCGCCGCGGTGACGGCCGCGCTGGATCGCCACGCCGGGGCGCTGGACGATCCGCTCGAGGCGCTGCGCCGGGTCGGCGGCCGGGAACTGGCGGCCATGGCGGGGGCGATCCTGCGGGCGCGGGTCATGGGGGTGCCGGTGATCCTGGACGGGTTCATCTGCACGGCCGCCGCCGCGGTGCTGGAATGCGCGGCCCCCGGGGCGCTGGATCATGCGGTGGCGGGGCATGTCTCGGCCGAATCCGCCCATGCGGCCCTGCTCGACCGTCTGGGCAAGCGCCCGCTTCTGTCGCTCGGGCTGCGGCTGGGCGAAGGCACGGGCGCGGCCCTGGCCGTTCAGGTGCTGCGCGGGGCGCTGGCCTGCCATTACGGGATGGCCACCTTCGGCGAGGCCGGCGTGTCGGGCAAGGAGTGACCGGCCGCGGCGGGGGCGGGCCTATCCGACCCCGTCCGCGTTCAGCCCCGGCCGGGTATCGCCACCGGGGCGCGCGTCCTCGTCCTCGCCATCGGCGTCGTCGGCATGGGACGGGTTGTCCAGGTCGAACTGGCTGACCAGCGCGGTCTCCAGGTCCTTGTTCAGCTCGCGCGCCCGCTGGATGTAGGCTTCGTTCTGCGACACCGGCACGCCGGGGATCCACAACTCGGCCAGATCGCGCAGGGCCGAGCGGTCGATCTTGTAGAAGGTGCGCTCCATCGCGCTGGCCTCGTAATCCGACAGGCCCATGTTTTCCAGAACGTAGCGGCCGGCCCGCAGCGAGGAATCGAACAGCTCGCGCACGATGTCGTCGGCGCCGGCGCGATACAGCTCGTAGACATGCACCCGGTCGCGGGCGCGCACCACGATATGCAGATCGGGCCGCACGCGCCGGGCATAGGCCACAAGCCGCGTGGCGGCGGCGGGGTCGTCCAGCGCCACGACCAGCACCCGCGCCGTGTCCAGCCCCGCAGCATGCAGCAGTTCCGGCCGCGTCGGATCGCCGAAGAAGCCCTTGAACCCGAAACGGCGCATCAGCTGGATCGTGTTGAGGTCGTGATCCAGCACCGTCGTCTGGAACCCGGCCAGCTGCACCATCCGGTTCACGACCTGCCCGAACCGCCCGATCCCCGCGATCAGGATCGCCTGCTGCTCGTCGATCTCGTCCGCATCGGGCTGGGGCTGGCCGTCCTCCAGCCGCCGGCTGAGCCGTTCGTAGACGATGAAGGCCAGCGGCGTCAGCAGCATCGACAGCGCGATGACCAGCAACAGCGTCTCGGCCCATTGATCGGGCAGCGCGCTTTGCTGCAGCGCGAACGAGATCAGGACGAAGCCGAATTCCCCCGCCTGTGCCAGCCCGAGCGTGAAGAGCCACCTGTCGCGCGCGCGCAGCTTGAATGCCCGCGCCAGCAGATACAGGACCGCCCCCTTGATTCCCATCACCATCAGCGTCAGCGACAGGATCTTGATCGGCTCGGCCAGCAGCGAGGCGAACTGGATGCCGGCGCCGACGGTGATGAAGAACAGCCCCAGGAGCAGGCCCTTGAACGGTTCGATATCCGATTCCAGCTCGTGCTTGAATTCGGTGTTGGCCAGAAGCACGCCCGCCAGGAACGCGCCGAGCGCGGGCGACAGGCCGACCATCGTCATCAGAAAGGCGATGCCGATCACGATCAGCAGCGCGAAGGCGGTATTCAGCTCGCGCAGATTGGCGATGTGCAGATAGCGAAAGATCGGCCGCGTCGAGTAGATCCCCAACAGGACGACCAGCGCCACCGCCCCGAGCGTGACCAGCGTGACCCCCCAGGCGGGCAGGCTGTCGATCAGCGATTTCGCGGCCTCGGCATGGGCGGCGGGCACCGTCTCGGGGCGCGCGCCGTCATGGGACGATTGTTCGGCGGCTGCGCCCGACGACAGCCCCGGCACCGCCAGAAGCGGCATCAAGGCCAGCATCGGGATCACCGCGATGTCCTGCGTCAGCAGGACCGAGAAGCTGGACCGCCCGCCCCCCGTCTGCATCAGCCCCTTTTCGGTCAGCGTCTGCAGCACGATGGCGGTCGACGACAGCGACAGGACCATCCCCGTGGCCAGCGCGACCTCCAGCCGCTCGCCCAGGGCCAGCATCCCGCCGGTGATCAGCGCCATGGTCAGCACCACCTGCGCCCCTCCCAGGCCCAGAAGCCGGGTGCGCATCTCCCACAGGCTGCGGGGTTCCAGTTCCAGGCCGATGATGAACAGCATCAGCACCACGCCGAACTCGGCGAAATGCTGAACGTTTGCGGTCTCCGATCCCACCAGCCCGAACAGCGGCCCGATGGCGATTCCGGCCATCAGGTAGCCCAGCACCGATCCCAGCCCCAGGCGCACGGCCGCGGGCACGGCGATGACCGCCGCGGCGAGATACAGCGTGGCTTGCCACAGGAAGGGTTCCATCGCGGCTCCTCAGGTCGGCAACGGCGCGTCGGCCTTGAACTGGTCCATCACGATCTGGCTGCGCACCCGCGCCACCGCCGGATGGGGCAAAAGGATCTCGTGCAGCAGGCGGTTCAGCGCGGACAGGTCGGCGCAATAGACCCGAAGCAGATAATCCGCTTCGCCGGTCAGGGTCCATGCGCTTGTGATCTCGGGGCGGGTTTCCACCAATCGCGTGAAATCGCGGGCGCGGTCGGGCTGGTGCGTGGCCATTTCCACCTGGACGAAGGCCTGGATCGACAGGCCGAGCAGCGGCGGGTTCAGCCGGGCGGCATACCCGCGGATATAGCCTTCGTGCTCCAGCCGCTGACGGCGCCGCCCGGCCTGGCTGGGCGACAGGTTCAGGAACTCGCCCAGCTCCTGCGCGGTGAGATGGGCGTTCTGCTGAAGCGCCGCCAGCAGGCGGCTGTCGATATCATCCAACACGGGCATGCGCGATCCTTGCGTACATCAAGGTGTTAGCGCGCAAACCTCGCATGACAACCCGCATCTGCGCCGCAGAATGCGCAGTTTCCCGGTGCGGGCGGGGCTATATTGGGGAAAAGGACCGATGCGAGGAACCGAAAATGGGCCCATTCCCCCACGATGCGCCGCGGTCGCGGATATCCGAGGCGAACCCGGCCGGCACCGACGGGTTCGAGTTCGTGGAATTCGCCCATCCCGAACCCGAGGCCCTGCGCTCGGTGTTCCGCAAGATGGGCTATACCCACACCGCCACGCACAAGACCAGGGCGATCGAGCTCTGGCAGCAGGGCGACATCACCTACGTTCTGAACGACGACCCCGGCAGCCATGCCCGCGACTTCGCCGACAGGCACGGCCCCTGCGCGCCGGCCATGGCCTGGCGGGTCGTCGATGCGCAGCACGCGCTGAAACACGCGATCGCCCAGGGCGCCGAGGAGTTTACCGGCCCGGGCAAGACCATGGACGTTCCGGCGATCCGCGGGATCGGCGGCAGCCTGATCTACTTCATCGACGATTACTACGACGCCAGCCCCTACAACGCCGAGTTCGACTGGGTGGCCAGGGCGAACCCGCCCGGCGTCGGCTTCTACTATCTCGATCACCTGACCCACAACGTCCACCGGGGCAACATGGATGTGTGGTTCCGTTTCTACGGCGACATCTTCAACTTCCGCGAGATCCGCTTCTTCGATATCGAGGGCAAGTATAGCGGGCTGCTCAGCCGGGCGCTGACCTCGCCCTGTGGCCGGATCCGCATCCCCATCAACGAGGACCGGGGCGAGACGGGCCAGATCGTCGAATACCTCAAGCGCTACAATGGCGAGGGCATCCAGCACATCGCCGTCGGCGCCCGCGATATCTACGACGCGGTCGACGAGATCGCGGCCCGCGGGCTGAAATTCATGCCCAAGCCGCCGCATGCCTATTACGAGATGAGCCGCGACAGGGTGAAGGGGCATGACGAGCCGCTGGACCGGATGGAAAAGCACGGGATCCTGATCGACGGCGAGGGGGTGCTGGGCGGCGGCGAGACGCGCATCCTGCTCCAGATCTTCTCGCGCACCGTGGTCGGGCCGATCTTCTTCGAGTTCATCCAGCGCAAGGGCGACGACGGGTTCGGCGAAGGCAACTTCAAGGCCCTGTTCGAAAGCATCGAGCAGGATCAGGTCGAACGCGGCGTGCTGTCGGCAGATGCCGGCAGCGGGGCGAATTAGCGACAGGTCAGCTTCGCGGCATGGTCAGGGTGATGTTCTGGCCGCGCTTGACATAGCGCAGCTCGGCCGCGCCGATGGCGGCGATGCGGCCGCCATCCACCCGGTCGCCTACCTTGACCTTCACGAACTTTCCCGACGGCAGGCGCAGCAGCGCCCGCCGGTTCGTTGCCGTGCCGTAGACCCCGATCAGGTTCATCCGGCCCAGGCTCAGCGCATCGCCGGCCGTGGCCTTCCGCGCGACCGAGGCATTGGTCGGCGCCGAGGGCGTGACCACCGAGCTGGGTGCCGCCACCTGCGCCGCGGCGCTGCGCCGGCTGGCCCTCAGATCGCCCGGCCGCGACCGGGGTGCCACCGACGAGGCGACCGCGTAGGGGCTTATCTGGTCGGGTTCGGGCTCGGCATCCGCGGCCTCGTCGGGGCTGTCAGCCGCCGAGGCGAGGGCGCTTGCCGCCGCGGCGGCGATGGCGGCGGCCTGGGCGCGATCCTGCAGGGCGGGTTCGGTCACGGCGCCCGCAGGGCGGGCCAATGGCCGTAGCGTGTCGGCGGTGGCCTGGGCGACCCTCGGGGCGGGTTCCGCACCGGGCGGGGCCTCGGCGACCGCGGCGGGTTCCGCCGTCGCGGGGGCGGGATCGGCGGCGCCGCTCTGGGCGGAGGTCGGGCCGGCGGGGCGGGGCAGCGGCCGGGTGCGCGGCATGTCGGGGCCGGGACGGAACGCTTCGGCAACCGCATCGGGATCGGCGGGGGCGCCGTCTGCCGCGCCATCCGCGACGGGCTGGACGCGGGGGGCGGCCGCATCGGCCCGCGCCGGCGGCGCGGGGGGGATGGCCGGGGGCGGACCGTCGATGATCCGCACGCCGGTATCCGCGGCGGGGGCCGCGTTGGCCTCTCTTCGCCCGGACGCCGCACCACCGCCTTGCGCAGTTTGCGGCGGCGCGGCCAGCGCCAGCCGGTCGCGGGCGGGCGGCAGCAGGTCCGATGCCGGGGCCTGCGCGACCTCGGGGTCCAGCGCGGCCGTATACAAGCCGTCGACCCGGTCGCCCTGTGGCGGCTGCGGCGGCAGCGGGGACAATTGCCAGATGCCGGTTGCCGCATAGCGCGCCGTCGCCTGATCCGGGGTCAGCGGCGCGGGCAGGGCGGGCGTGGCCTGCGCCGGAGCGGGTTGCCCGGGCGCGGCGGCGGCTGGAGGCGGCGGCGCGCCGTCTCCGGCCCGCGCAGCGTCGCCCGTAGTGGTCGGCGCCAGCGCCCGCGCCGATGATGCGGGCGCCGATCGGACTGTCGGGGCGGGGGCAGGGGCGGCTTGCGTGACCGGTGAGGAAAGCCGCGCGGCGACCGGCGCGCGGGCTTCGGCGGGCGGCGCGGCGAGGCTGGACGCGGTGCCGGTCATCGCGGGTGCGATTTCCGACGCGGGATCGCCGATCAGGAAATACGCACCCCAGACCAGCGCGGCGATGCCCGCCGCCGCGGCCGCCAGACCGCCGGCGCGGCCCCATCTGCGCGCAGGCACGCCCTCGGCGGGCCGGGCGCCGAAGACCGTCAGCGCCTCTGCCTCGCCCAGGCCGCGCCCGGCAGCCATGCGCCGGGCGCGTGTCCCGGCCACGGGCGGGGGAAGCGCCCTGGATCGTGCGGCGGCGGATGCCGGCGCCGGATCCCGGTCGCCGGGATGCGCCTTGGGGGCCGCCGTGGGCCGGTCCCCTGGCACGATTGTCGGCGCTTGCAAAGCGGCGCTGTCGGCCCGCGATTCCGCCGTCTCCGCAGCCTCGTCGCCGCGAGTGCGGCGGGAGGCAAAGGGCAGGGCCGTTCCGGCGCCGTCCGGGGCGGCGGTTTCCGGCTCGGCCGCATCCTCGGCCCGGGTCAGGGGCCAGCCGCGGGCGGCAGGATGGGTGGCGGCCAGCGGCGCGGGCACATCGTCGACCGCCGGGGAGACCTGCGGGGCCGAGGCCGGGACGGCCAGATGCATCCGCCGCGACGACGGCCCCGCATCGCCGGATGCTGCCTCCGGCGATGCCGGTGCCCGCGTGGCGCGTGTGGCGTCGGATGTGCCGTCGGGCCCGTGGGATCGGGCGGGGGCGCTCGCCGTGGACTCCGAAGTCGGCGGGGCGGAGCCAGGCGCGGAAAGACCTGCGGCCGAAGCAGTGGCGGCCTCGTCTCCGGCCGTTCTGCCATCCGCCGGTCCGTCGCCGCGGTCGGCAGTGTCCTCTCCATCTCCGTCCGTATCCGGGGGCGGCCCGACAGGTGCGGCGGCAGTGGGGCCTTCGGCCGCAGGCGTCGCGTCGGCGTCGTGCTCCGCCGCCAGGGGACCGGCGGCGACATTTGTCCCGTCGACCTCCTCCGGCGCGTTCGGCACGGACCCGGCGACATCGTCGGCTTCGTCCGCCACGGCCGGTCCGGCCCCCGCGACGGCCCCCGCGACGGCCCCGAAATCGGGACGGCCGCGAAACTGCCCGTCCTGCGGCCGCGCAGCGTATCGCACCGGGTTGAAGCCGTGGCTCAGGGCGAAATCGCGGGCCTCGTCCAGCGTCACCCGGGCGACGGCCGCGACCAGCGCACGGTCCTTGGCCGCCCGCCAGTCATAGACCAGTTCGTCGAGCGCGTAGGGTGTCAGTTCCGCGAGACGGCTGCGCACCGCCTGGGCGCGCTCGGTGCGGTCAGCACCGGGCGCGTCGATCTCGGTATAGAGGATCTCGGATGGCGGGATCACCAGTTCGGTCCGGATCGGGCCCTTGGCGGCCTTGCGCGCGCGGTCGCGCAACTCGGCGATGCGGGCGTCGAAATCCGGGTCGTCCAGCGAAACCGCCCCCAGCTCGACCTCGCCCCCCTGGGCAAGCTCGAGCAGGCGAATCCCGGTATGCGAAAGGTCGAGGGCGAAGTTCGGCTTCATGTCTCGGATCTACCACCTCAGCCGTGGCGCATCAGTCCCCGTAGGACGTTCCCCGGTTCTACAGCAGCTTTCCGCCGAGACGAAGGGAAAAGGGCCGCGCCGCGCTTGATGCGGGCGCAACTTCGCACTTGGCTGTCAGCCGCATGAGAAGGAGAATTGGCCATGCGACGGATCCTGACGGCGGCCTTGGCCGCGCTGACATTGACGGGCGCACCGGCCCTGGCGCAGCAGGCGCACGACCCCGAGGCGGGCGCCGCCGCCCCCGGCCGCATCGTCGTGAACGGCGAGGGGCGCGTGGCCCGCAGCCCGGACATGGCGGTGCTGCAACTGGGCGTGACCGAGCGGGCGGAGGCGGCGGCAGATGCCGTCGATCTGACGTCCCGCGCCATGGAGGCGATCCTCGCTGCGCTGAGCGAGGCGGGCATCGACGCGGCGGACATGCAGACCAGCCAGCTCCGCCTGTATCCGGTGCGCGAGGGGCCGGCGCCGGACGGAACCATCCCGCGCGTCACCCGGTTCGAGGCGTCGAACCGCCTTCAGGTGCGGGTCCGCGATCTGTCGCGCCTGGGGGCGATACTCGACCTGGTGGTGAGTTCGGGGTCGAACAGTTTCGACGGGCTGAACTTCGATCTTCAGGATCCCCAGCCCGCCCGCGACGCGGCGCGCGAGGCGGCCGTGGCCGACGGTGCGCGCAAGGCGCGGCTTCTGGCGCAGGCGGCGGGGGTCGCGCTCGGGCCGCTGGTCGGGCTTTCCGAGGGCGGCGGGCAGGGTCCCGGCCCGATGCCCATGATGCGCGAGGCCCGTGCCGTGCCCGTCGCCGAGGGCGAGGTGGAGTTCACCGAGATCGTCACCATGGAATACGCCATCGGTCGCTGAGGGCGGGGCCGGCCCGGCGGCTACCGCAGCCAGAGCCCGGCGGCCTTGAGCCGCCGGCGGACCGCCGCTTCGGACCGGGGCAGGGCGGTCCGGTCGAACATCGCCCTGGCGCGACGGCCGCGCCCCTGCAGAACCATCCGCCGGATCGGTTCGTGGCGTTTCAGCACCCGCTTGATCCGGTTCGGCGCCACCAGCGATTCCAGCAGCGCGACGACGGCGTCGGGCTCGCGGGCGTAGAGCAGCGGCAGAAGCCGGTAATGGCAACTGACGGTGCCGTCCAGCAACCCGTCGGGCAAGGTGCGGCGGGCCCCGCCAAGGCCGTGGATCACCAGCGGCAGCGCGATCTGGTCCAGCCACGGATCCAGCGATTGCAGCGCCAGTTCGGCCGGGGGATCGTCGCGGATCGCCCGGGCGGTTTCCAGGAATCGCTGGCCGAAGATCCGCGGACAGCGGTGAAAGAACCAGCCGGCGTTGAAATACAGGTAGCGCCGCCAGAATTCCGGCGGCTGAGACAGGTCCAGCGACGAGGCGAAATCCAGCCCGAACCGTTGATAGAGCGCGCCCCAGATACGGTCGTAGCCGGGACCGTAGAGTTCGATCGCAGGCCAGGTTCCGCTGCATCTGAGCGATGCGGACGGCCGGTCGAAATCGAACGGCACCCGGGACAGCGGCCCGGCGATCAGCGTGTCGCTGTCGAAGAACACGAAAGGCTCGCCCGCGGGCAGGGCAAGCAGTGCCTCGATCTTGTTGCCGTAGGGATAGCTGGCGCCGAAGACCCGCGACGGAAAGGGCAGGATATGCGCGCCCAGATCCCGGGTCAGCAGATCGCGCAGATCGGCATCCTGCATCCGCGGATCGACCCCCGGCCAAAGGGGGCCGGGCTGCGGCTCGGCCACGAACAGCCGTCCGGCAAAGTCGGGATCCGACCGGCGCAGAGAGGCGGCGAACAGCGCCGCCTCGTATCCGATCCGGCCCGCCTGCCCGACGACCACGACGTTGAACGGCGTGCGGGGCGGGGGGCGGTCCTGCATCGGCTCTCCTGACGGGCTGGGCGGATCATAGCGTATCTCCGCCCCGGCGAAAGCGCCCGCGCGCGGCAGCCGGAAACCTGCTATGCTCGCGGCGGCGCCGTCGGGCGTGGAGGGTGCGCGATGTCAGGGCTTCCGACGATCCTGTTGGGGACGACCAAGGGGGCGTTCATCCTCGAAGACGCGGACGGGTCGGGGCGGCCGGCGCTGCGCGGCCCCTTCTGCGACGGCTGGCCGATCAACCACGTGCTAGGCGACCCCAGGACGGGCCGCATCTGGGCGGCTGGCGGAACCGCGTGGCACGGGACCGGCGTCTGGCGATCCGAGGATGGCGGCCATGAGTGGACGGCGCCCGAAGGCGGATTTGCCCTGGGCGCGACCGGGGACGGAGACGGGCAGAACGGGGCGCCGGAGGGCGCGGACGCGCAGGAGGACGGGCAGGAGGATGCGCAGGAGGACGGGGCCGTGCAATCGGTCTGGTCGCTCGGCCTGGCGGACGGGCGCCTGCTGGCCGGCACCAAGCCCGCCGCGCTGTTCGCCAGCGAGGATGACGGCCGCACATGGCGGCATCTGCGGGCGCTGGCCGATCATCCGACGCGCCCGCGATGGATGCCCGGCGGCGCGGGTCTGGTGCTGCATTCGATCGCCGCCGATCCCGGCGACCCGCGAAAGCTGTGGGTCGGGATCTCGACGGCGGGGGTCTTCGCCAGCGAGGATGGCGGCGAGAGCTGGGAGCCGCGCAACCGCGGAACCCGGCAGGATTTCGACCCCGGCGGGGAGCGTTACCCGGAAGTCGGCCAATGCGTGCACAGCGTGGTCCGCGCCGCCGGGCCGGAGGACGTGCTGTATCAGCAGAACCATTGCGGCGCCTATCGCAGCGACGATGGCGGGCGGGACTGGCGCAGTATCGAAACCGGGCTGCCCTCCAGCTTCGGCTTTCCGGTCGCCGCCCATCCCCGCGATCCCGAGACCGTGTGGCTGGTTCCGCTGGCGGGCGACATGGCCCGCTATCCCGCGGGCGGCCGGGCGCTGGTCTGGCGGTCGCGCGACGGCGGGGAAAGCTGGCAATCCTTCGGCGCGGGCCTGCCGGAGCGCGACTGCTATTTCACCGTTCTGCGGCAGGCGATGGCCGCCGCCGGCGACACGCCCGCCTGTGTATGTTTCGGCACGAATACCGGGTCGGTCTTCCTGAGCCGCGACGAAGGCGAGACCTGGGACGAGCTTGCCCGCCACCTGCCCACGATCCTGTCGGTCGAGATGATGCCCGCCAGCGACGCGCGCGCCTAGCGGCCGGGGCCTGTCCGTCAGGCGCGCGACCAGAACCGGTGCATCAGCAGCACCGCCGCCGCCGCCAGCCCCGAAGCGAGGCCCAGCCACACGCCGATCCCGCCCCAGCCCAGCACGAAGCCCAGAACATAGCTGGTCGGCAGCCCCAGCCCCCAATAGCTGAAGGCCGCGATCCACATCGGCGCGCGCGTGTCGTGCAACCCCCGCAGCAGGCCCAGGGCAATGACCTGACCGGCATCGGCCACCTGGAACAGGGCCGCCGCCGCCAGCAGCCCGGTGCCGACGGCCAGAACCGCCACGCGATCGGGATCGGCGGGGTCCAGGAACAGCCCGATCAGTGTCTCCGGCACGCCCAGAAAGGCCAGGACCGTCACCGCCGCCGCCAGGCCCGACAGCGCGATCACCGCGGCCGCGCCGTCGCGCAGCGCCCCGCGGTCGCCCCGGCCCGAGGCACTGCCGGCGCGGATCGTCGCGACATTCGACAGGCCGAGATGCACCATGAAGGTGACCGAGGCGATCTGCAGCGCGATCCCGTGCGCGGCCAGCGGAATGGCCCCCAGCCAGCCCATCATCACCGACGAGGCCGAGAACAGCCCCACCTCGGACAGAAGCGTCAGCCCGATGGGCCAGCCCAGGCGGAACACCTGGCTCAGCGCCTCGTGATCCGGGCGCCAGAAGCGGCGGAACAACTGGTGCTCGGGCGTGGCCGCCATCGCATAGACCATCATCATGGCCATCGCTGCGGTCATCGTCAGCACCGACGCCCAGGCCGCGCCGCGCACCCCGAGCTCGGGAAACCCCATCGCGCCGAAGATCAGCAGCCAGTTCAGCAGGGCGTTCAGCCCCACGGCGGCCAGGGTGACGCCAAAGACGATCCGCGTCCGCTCCAGCGCCGACAGATAGCTGCGCATGACCATCACCATCAGCGCGGGCAACAGCGTCCAGCCGTTGATGCGCATGTAGTCCCCGGCCAGGTCGGCCACTACCGGCGGCTGGCCCATCGCCCGGAACAGGATGCCGGAATTCACCAGCAGCGGCAGAAGCACGAGGCCATAGGCAAGCGACAGCCACATCGCCATGCGGGTGACGCGCCGCACCTGCCGCTCCTGCCCCGTCGCGGCGGCATGGGCGATCATCGGCATGACCGCCAGCGCGAAGCCCGATCCGGCCAGAAAGGCGACGATGTAGAGCGAGCTGCCCAGCACCTCGCCCGCCAGCGCCTGCACGTCGTACCAGCCCAGCATCAGCGCGTCGGTCAGGTGGATGCCGAACTGCGCCACCTGACTGCCGATCAGGGGCAGGCCGAGCGTCAGGACGGGCCGCAGATGGCCCGCGATCCCGCGCCCCGGAGGGGATGCCGATATCGCCATGCCCCGGCGTTACCCGACCGGCGCATCCGCGGCAAGTGGCAGGCCGGTCAGGCGCCGGGACCGGGCAGGTGGTCGCGCCAGGAATGCGCCTCGCGGAAGCCCAGCACGTCGCGGATCCTGGCGTTGGAAAAGAAGCTTTCCCGCTTTCCGATCTCGCGCCGCAGCGGAATGCCATCATAATACCGGGCGATCAGCGCATCGGTATCGGGCGCCACCGACTGTTCGTCATTCGCGGCGTTGAAGATCTGATAGCCCAGCCCGTCGGCGCACAGGCACAGATCGACGATCTGCCCCAGATCGCGGGCATCGATATAGGCGAAGAAATTGCGCCGCCGCAGGTCCGGATCGGCCATGTAACCCGGAAAGTCCCGCTCGTATTCATGCGGTTCGACGACGTTGTTGATGCGCAGCCCGTAGATGTCCGCGCCCGAGCGGCGCTGAAAGCTGCGGGCCGTCGCCTCGTTGACGACCTTGGACATGGCATAGCTGTCTTCGGGCAGGGTCGGGTGCTCCTCGTCCACCGGCAGGTATTCCGGCCGCCGTTCGCCGTCGGCGAAGCAGATCCCGTATGTGGTTTCGGACGAGGCGAAGACGATCTTGCCGATCCCCAGCTTCACCGCCGCCTCGAGCACGTTGTAGGTGCCGATCGTGTTCACGCGGAAGCATTCCGCATCGGTCGTCACCAGGATCCGCGGCACGGCCGCGAAATGCACCACCGCATCGAAGCGCGGGACGCCGCGCCCCGGCTCCAGTTCGTCGAAACCGGCATATTGCGTCAGGGCGCCGAAGACCTGCCCCAGATCGGTGATGTCGGCCGTCAGGTTGTCGACGCCCGGATGGTCCAGGGGCACCAGGTCCAGGTTCACCACCCGGTGTCCCCGGTCCAGAAGGTAGGGCACCACATGGCGGCCGGCCTTGCCGCTGCCCCCGGTAAAGAGAATCCGCATCGCTCGCCCCTTCCTGTCGGTCCGGGCGCAGCATCGCCGAAGGTTCAGCCGGGCGCAAACGACAGCAGCGGCGCCGACATCAGCCTTTGCGCAACCGCGTGGTTGAGCCGGGGCGGACGGATGCGTTCGCGCAGCATCAGCGGCCGGCGGGTCCGGTCCTCGAGCACCAGAAGGGCCAGCCGGCGGCGCACGCGCGCCTTGTGGATCAGGGGTGCGGACATCGTCTTCTCCTTCGCCCGCCAGCTTCGCCGCCCATTGCGGCCATTTCGCGAAGCGGGCGCGGCACCCTTGCGGCGCCGCGTCAGTCGAAGGGCGGGACGGGATAGCCGACGCTGGTCAGATACAGGCCCTGCGGCGGCGCGACCGGCCCGCAGGCCGCCCGGTTCCGCGCGGCAAGCGCGGCGGCCACGTCATCGGCGCTCCACGCCCCGGCTCCGGCGCGCTCCAGCGTGCCGACCAGGCTGCGCACCTGATTGTGCAGAAACGACCGGGCGCGGAAATGCAGCCGCAATTCGCGCCCCGCCGGCAGATCCGTCACTTCGATCTCGATCGCGTCCAGCGTCTTGACCGGCGAGGCCGCCTGGCAGATCGAGCTGCGGAAGGTGGTGAAGTCGTGATGCCCCACCAGCCGCGCGGCGGCGGCGCGCATGGCGGCGGCGTCCAGCGGGTGGCGGAGATGCCAGGCCAGGCCCCGGTCGTGGACCAGCGGCGCGCGGCGCAGCACGATACGGTAGAGATAGGCCCTGCCCGTGGCCGAGAAGCGCGCATGCCAGTCGTCGGCCACCCGCGCCACGGCCGTCACGGCAACGGGGGCGGGGCGCAGGTGGTGGTTCAGCGCCTCGGACAGGCGGAACGGATCCCAGTCGCGGGCCAGATCGCAATGGGCCACCTGGCCGAGCGCATGCACCCCGGCATCGGTGCGGCCGGCCGCGGCGATCCCCGGCGCGTCGGGCTGCAGCCGGCGCAACGCCTCTTCCACCGCCTGCTGGACCGAAGGATGCGCCGCCTGCCGCTGCCACCCCGAGAAGGGCGCGCCGTCGTACTCGATGCGGAAGGCGAAGCGGGGCATGGCCCGCGCCCTTAGCCGAGCCCGCCGCCCTTGGCAATCGCGCGGGGTGGCGGCGGGGCGGGGCGCGGCATATGTTCCGCCCCAACGGAGGGCGGCGCGACGTGATCATCGGCGATATCGCAGAGGGGCTGACGCGGCAGGTCGAGGGCGTGCAGAGCCGGGTTTCCGGCCTGTTCGATCCCGTGGTGCGGATCGGCGTCACGGGTCTGGCCCGGGCCGGCAAGACGGTCTTCATCACCTCGCTCGTGGCCAATCTGCTGGAACGGGGGCGGATGCCGCAGCTCGTGGCGGCGCGCGACGGGGCGATCCGCACCGCCTATCTTCAGCCGCAGCCCGACGACACGGTGCCCCGCTTCGACTTCGAAAGCCATCTGGCGGCGCTGACGGGCCCCGAGCCGCACTGGCCGGCCTCGACCCGGGCCGTCAGCGAATTGCGCCTGTCGCTGCGGGTGCAGCCCGGCGGCCTTCTGGGGTCGATCCAGGGGCCGCGGACGGTGCATCTGGATATCGTCGACTATCCCGGCGAGTGGCTGCTGGATCTGGGGCTGCTCGACCGGAGCTATGATCGCTGGTCCGACGAGACCCTGACCCGTCTGGCCGAGCGCCCCGAGGCCGAGGGGTTCCTGCGCGCCGCGCAGGCGGCGGCGGGGCAGGAGGCCTGGGAGGAACCCGATGCGCGGGCGCTGGCCGCGGCCTTCACCGATTATCTGCACGCGGCGCGGCGGGCGGGGTATTCCGACCTGACGCCTGGCCGCTTCCTGCTGCCGGGGGAACTCGACGGCTCGCCCGCCCTGACCTTCGCGCCCCTGCCCGCGGGCGGCACCGGCCGCCGCGCCCTGCGACGCGAGATGGAGCGGCGCTACGATGCCTATCGGCGGCAGGTGGTGAAGCCGTTCTTCCGCGACCATTTCGCCAAGATCGACCGGCAGGTCGTGCTGGTCGATGCGCTCGGCGCCATTCATGCGGGACCGCGTGCGGTCGAGGATCTGCGCCGGACAATGGCTGATATCCTGGGCGCCTTCCGGCCGGGGCGGAACGCCTGGCTGACCGGGTTGCTCACCGGACGGCGGGTGGAACGGATCCTGTTTGCCGCGACCAAGGCCGATCACCTGCACCATTCCCAGCATCCGCGACTGACCGCGATCATCGAGGCGCTGGTGGCCGAGGCGCGGCGCCGGGCCGATTTCTCGGGCGCGCGCACGGGGGCGATGGCGATCGCGTCGCTCCGGGCCACGACCGAGGACCGGATCGAGCATGAGGGCGGGCATCTGGACGTGGTGCGCGGCATCGTCGAGGGCACGGGCCGGCGCGCGGCCTTCCATCCCGGCGACCTGCCCGAGGATCCGGCGCGGCTGCTGGTTCCGGCCCGGCAGGGGGCGGAACGCTGGCTCGACGGCGATTACGGCGCGATGCGCTTCGCCCCGCAGCCGGTGGTGCTGAAACCTGGCGAGGGGCCGCCGCATATCCGGCTGGACCGGGCGGCCGAGTTCCTGATCGGCGACCGGTTGTGACCGGATAGCCGACCGAGGTGGCGAAGGAGGGGGCGATGGCCGAACGGCGCGGACCAGTGGTGATCGAGGACGAGGCGGACGGCACCGGCACCGGCACGGGCGCGGGCGCGGCGCGCATGTCGCCGGCCGAGGCACCGCCGGTGCCCGACCCCGTGGCCGAGGCGCCGACGGGGCAGGCGATGCGCACGATGGCGGCGCTGACCGCCCGCCGCCCTTCGGCCCTCGGGCGCTGGTTCTGGCGGCTTCTCGGCGCGCTCGTCGCCTTCGGCGCATCGGTCGCGGCCTGGGCGACGGTCGATGCCCTGCTGGCGGCAAATCCGATCCTGGGCTGGATCGCCCTGGGCCTGCTCGGCGCCTTTCTGGCGGTGGTGCTGGCCATCGTCCTGCGCGAATGGGCGGCGCTGGCGCGCCTCGGCCGGCTGGACCATCTGCATCGCGCGGCCGAGGCCGCATTGTCGGCGGGCGATCTGACGGCGGCGCGGGGCGTGGTGGACAAGCTGCTGGCGCTCTATGCCGCCCGCGCCCCCCTGGCCGCGCCGATGGAGCGGGTCGCGGACCGGCGCGACGACATGTTCGACGCCGGGGGGCTGTTCGATCTGGCCGAGGCCGAACTTCTGGCGCCGCTCGACCTGGCGGCGCGGGCCGAGGTCGAGGCCGCGGCGCGCCAGGTGGCGGCGGTGACGGCGCTGGTGCCGCTGGCGCTGGCGGATGTGGCGACGGCGCTGTCGGCGAATCTGCGGATGATCCGGCGGATCGCCGAGATCTATGGCGGACGGGGCGGCACCCTGGGAAGCTGGCGGCTGACGCGGGCGGTGATGACGCATCTGGTCGCCACCGGCGCCGTCGCGGTGGGCGACGATCTGATCCATTCGGTGGCCGGTGGCAGCCTCCTGACCCGCGTGTCGCGCCGCTTCGGCGAGGGCGTGGTGAACGGGGCGCTGACGGCGCGGGTGGGCGTCGCGGCGATGGAGGTCTGCCGGCCGCTGCCCTTCCGCGCGCGGCCGCGCCCCTCGGTCTCGGGGATCATCGGGCGCGCACTGACCGGGCTGTTCCCGACCGGGCGCGAGGGATGACCCGGCGGGACCGGTTCGGCGGCCCGCGCGGCCCCCGGCTGGCGGCACTGCACGAATTGGCTTGGCGGAGAGGGCAGGAGCAATGGCACGGCACGCACGGACATTCGCGGTAATCGGCCTGGGGAATTTCGGGCGCACCGTGGCGGCCGAACTGGCGCGCTTCGGCAATTACGTGATCGGTCTGGATCGCGACGAGCAGGCCGTCGACCGCATGGTCGAGAAGCTGAGCCAGGCGATGATCGTCGATGCCCGCGACGACGCTGCCCTGCGCGAGGCCGGGCTGGGCGATTGCGATCTGGCGCTCGTGGCGGTGGGAACCGACCTGGAGGGGTCGATCCTGGCCGCGATCAACGCCAAGCTGGTGGGCGTGCCGGTGGTCTGGGCCAAGGCCACCAGCAAGACCCATCACCGGATCCTGTCGCGGATCGGGGTGGACCGGGTCGTGCACCCCGAGGAACTGATCGGCCTGCACATCGCGCAGATGCTGCACAACCCGCTGGTGCGCGATTATGTCAGCCTTGGCAACGGCTTCCATGTCGTGAACTTCATCGTGCCCGAAAGCCTGCAGGGGGCCGGGCTCGACGATCTGCATCTGCGCGACCGGTTCGATCTGCGCTGTCTGGGGGTGATGCGCGGGCGCGACTATGTCGGCCGCGCGGGCGACGACGTGGTGCTGTGCGAGGACGATCTGCTGCTGCTGCTCGGCAGCCGCGACAGGCTGCGCGAATTCGGCGCCTCGCTATGAGGCTGCCGCGCGCGGTCGCGCCGCTCTTGCGCGGCCGGCTGGCCCTGCGCGACCGCCGGCTCAGCGCGAATATCCCGCCGCCGGCCATGCTCGCGCTGATGTATCTGGCCACCATCGTCGCCGGCACGCTGATCCTGCGGTCGCCTTCTTCCGGCGCCGGGACACGCTGCACGCCTTCGGGCGGTCCATCGGCGTGGAAGAGGTGCTGAAGGTGATGGCGCTGACCACCGTATCGACGCTGGTGATCGTGCTGGGGGTGTTCGTCGTGACCCTGGGCCGCGACGGGGCGTTCCTGGATTCGTTCTTCGAGGTGGCATCGGCCTTCGGCACGGTCGGCCTGACCCTGGGGGCCACGGCCGAACTGGACACGGCCGGGCGCATCGCGATCATGGTGCTGATGTTCGTCGGCCGGGTGGGTCCGCTGACCCTGGGCTTCTTCCTCGCGACCCGGTCTTCGCCGCGGGTGCGCTATCCGTCCAGCCGTATCTATCTGGGTTGATCGCGGTTGCCGCGCTGCGCGCGCTTGCCTATAACCCGCCGCATGTGGACCCCGCTGGCGATCATCGGCCGAATTAGCGGCCCGGCGCTCTGACCCAGAGTTGCCGGGACAAGGCGCATGTCCTGCCGCGCCGACCCCACGCCCATATCCCCGACATTCCTGCCTGAGGACCGCCCTCATGTGCGCCGACACGCCCGACTACAAAGACACGCTCGCCCTTCCCGAAACCGATTTTCCCATGCGCGCCGGCCTGCCCAAGCGCGAACCGGCCTGGCTGGAGCGGTGGGAGCGCATCGGCATCTACGACCGTCTGCGCGAGAAGGAGGGGCGCGCCCCCTTCGTGCTGCATGACGGCCCCCCCTATGCGAACGGGCACCTGCATATCGGGCACGCGCTGAACAAGGTGCTCAAGGACCTGGTCGTGCGCAGCCAGCAGATGATGGGTCGCGACGCGCGCTACGTGCCGGGCTGGGATTGCCACGGCCTGCCGATCGAATGGAAGATCGAGGAGCAGTATCGCGCCAAGGGGCGCGACAAGGACCAGGTGCCGGTCATCGACTTCCGTCAGGAATGCCGCAAGTTCGCCGAGGGCTGGGTGGATGTCCAGCGCGAGGAGTTCAAGCGCCTGGGCGTCACCGGAAACTGGGACGATCCCTATCTGACCATGGACTTCCATGCCGAGCGGGTCATCGCCGAGGAATTCATGAAATTCCTCATGAACGGCACGCTCTACCAGGGATCGAAGCCGGTGATGTGGTCGCCGGTGGAAAAGACCGCTCTGGCCGAGGCCGAGGTCGAGTATCACGACCACGAAAGCCCGACGATCTGGGTCAAGTTCCCGGTGGTGGCGTTCGACGGCGACAACGATGTCTTCACCGGCCGGGCGCAGGTGGTGATCTGGACGACCACCCCCTGGACGATCCCGCAGAACCGCGCGGTCTGCTTCGGTCCCGGCATCTCCTACGGGCTCTACGAGGTCGCGGGCCGGCCCGAGGAGTGCTGGGCCAGTATCGGCGACCGTTTCATCGTGGCCGACGCGCTGGCCGAGGAGATCTTTGCCAGGGCCCGGCTCGGGGGCGAAGGCTGCGTGCGCCGTCTGGCCGATGTCCCGGCCGACGATCTTGCCGCCATGGTGCTGGCCCATCCCCTGCGCGGGGCCGAGGGCGCCATGGGCGAATGGGACTATGACGTGCCGCTTCTGCCGGGCGATCACGTCACCGACGATGCCGGGACCGGCTTTGTCCATACCGCGCCCAGCCATGGCGACGACGATTACCAGATCGGCCTGAAATACGGGCTGCCCATGACCTACAACGTGCTCGAGGACGGCAGCTACCGCCCCGACCTGCCGCTGTTCGGCGGTCAGGCGATCCTGAAGCCGAACGGCAAGGAGGGCGGCGCGAACCGCGCCGTGATCGACAAGCTGGTCGGGGCCGGCGGTTTGCTGGCGCGGGGCAAGACGAAGCATTCCTACCCCCATTCCTGGCGGTCGAAGGCGCCGCTGATCTACCGCAACACCCCGCAATGGTTCGCCGCCATCGACCGCGAGGTCGGGGACGGGCAGGACCGCTACGGAAAGACGATCCGGTCCCGGGCCCTGACCTCGATCGACGAGCTGGTGGCCTGGACGCCGAAAACGGGGCGCAACCGCCTGTATTCGATGATCGAGGCGCGGCCGGACTGGGTGCTCAGCCGGCAGCGGGCCTGGGGCGTGCCGCTGAGCTGTTTCGTCAGGACGGGGGCCAAGCCCGACGATCCGGATTTCCTGCTGCGCAACGCCGAGGTCAATGCCCGCATCGCCGAGGCGTTCGAGGCCGAGGGCGCCGATTGCTGGTATGCCGAGGGCGCGAAGGAGCGGTTCCTGTCCGGGCTGGTCGATCCGGCCGAATACGAACAGGTCTTCGATATCCTCGATGTGTGGTTCGATTCCGGCTCGACCCATGCCTTCGTGCTGCGCGACCGGCCCGACGGGGCGCCCGACGGCATCGCCGATCTGTATCTGGAAGGCACCGACCAGCATCGCGGCTGGTTCCATTCCTCGATGCTCCAGGCCTGCGGCACGACGGGGCGGGCGCCCTACCGTGCCGTGCTGACCCACGGCTTCACGCTGGACGCCAAGGGCAACAAGATGTCCAAGTCGCTCGGCAATACCATCGCGCCGGATCAGGTGGTGAAGCAGTATGGCGCGGATATCCTGCGCCTGTGGGTGGCGCAGTCCGACTACACGGGCGACCAGCGGATCGGCGACGAGATCCTGAAAGGCGTCGCCGACAGCTACCGGCGGCTGCGCAACACGATGCGCTTCATCCTCGGGAACCTGGCGCATTTCGATGCCGCCGACGCCGTGGCCCCGGCCGAGATGCCGGAACTGGAACGGTGGGTCCTGCACCGGCTGGCCGAACTGGACCGCACGGTGCGCGACGGATACGCCGCCTACGACTTCCAGGGCGTGTTCCAGGCGGTCTTCGCCTTCGCGACGGTCGATCTGTCGGCGGTGTATTTCGATATCCGCAAGGATGCGCTGTATTGCGACCCGGCCGACAGCCTGCGCCGGCGCGCGGCCCTGACGGTGCTGGACATGCTGTTCCACCGGCTGGCCACCTGGCTGGCCCCGATCCTGGTCTTCACCATGGAAGAGGTCTGGCTGGAACGGTTCCCGGGCGATGACAGCTCGGTCCATCTGGTCGACATGCCCGAGACGCCGGCCGACTGGCTCAACCCCGAACTGGCCGCCAAATGGGATCTCGTGCGCCGGGCGCGGCGCGTGGTGACGGCGGCGCTTGAGGTGCAGCGGCGCGACAAGGAGATCGGCGCCAGCCTGGAGGCCGCGCCGACCGTCCATGTCGAGGATCCGCAGATGCTCGAAGCGCTGCGCGACGTGCCCTTCGCCGATATCTGCATCACCTCGGCGGTCGCCCTGACCGGTGATCCCAGCCCGTCCGAGGCGTTCCGCCTGCCGGAAGTGCCGGGCATCGGCGTGGTGTTCGAAAAGGCCGAGGGCGAGAAGTGCCAGCGCTGCTGGAAGATCCTGCCGGATGTGGGTCAGCACGATCATCCCGGCGTCTGCGGGCGCTGCGATGCCGCGCTCGGCTGATCCGGGGCGGCGGGGGGACCGGCGGGGATGAGCCTGCCGGTCTTTCTGGCGGTGCTTCTGGCGGCGTTGCTGCATGCCGCCTGGAATGCCGCCTTGCGGATGCGGGCGCGCAAGCTGACCGCCATGCTGATCCTGTCGATGGGGCAGGCGGCGATCGGTTTGGCCGTCGCCCTGACGCAGCCGCTGCCGGGGCCGGAGATCTGGCCGTGGCTGATCGCGTCGGGGCTGGTGCATACCGCCTATCAGCTCTTTCTCGCGCTGGCCTATGAACACGGGGATCTCAGCCGCGTCTACCCGATTGCCCGGGGCGCCGCGCCGCTGATCGTGCTCGTGGCCGGCGCGGTCCTGCTGTCGGACCAGCCCGACCGCGCCGAGATCTTCGGCATTCTGGTCCTCGGCGCCGGCATCATCGCGATGACGCGGGGCGTGCGCCATGCGGGGGAGAGCGTGCGGCTGGTGCCGCTGGCCCTGTGTTCGGCCGCCGCCACTGCGGCCTATACCATGGTGGACGGGACCGGCGCGCGCCTGTCCGGCCAGCCGCTGGCCTATACGGGCTGGCTGCTGTTTCTGGCCACGGTCTTCTTCGCGCCGCTGCTGACGCTGATGCGCGGGCGCGCGGTGTGGCAGGCGGCGCCGCGCGACTGGGCGACGGGCGGGGCGGCGGCGGTGGCGTCCAGCGCGGCCTATGCCATCGCCGTCTGGGCCATGACCCAGGCGCCCATCGCACTGGTGGGCGCCCTGCGCGAAACCTCGATCCTGTTCGCGGTCCTGATCGGCTGGCGCGTCTTCGGCGAGCGGATGGACCGGGGCAAGGCGACGGCCGCCGCGCTGATCCTGATCGGCGTGGTGCTGACCCGGCTCTAGCCGCGGGCCGGAAGGACCTGCTGCACGATCCCCGCCAGCACCAGGTAGACCGAGGTGATGGCCAGCCCGTAATGGGCCCAGCTCGCCGCGTCGAACTCGACCGCCGCCGACCAGCCGGCGAAGAAGGTCCAGGCCAGCGCCATGGGCAGCGACACGGCCCGCCACCGCTCGGTCCGCACCGGGTGAATGAACTTCAGCGGCGAGAACATGGCCGCCGCCAGCACCGCGACCAGCCCCAGGATGAACCAGAAATTCGGTTGCAGGGCGAACATCACGATCACCACCATGTTCCAGCAGCCCGGAAAGCCCGAGAACGAGTTGTCCTTGGTCTTCATCCGCGTATCCGCGAAATAGACCACGCTGCCGAAGGTGATCACGATGATGGCGATCCAGCCGGTCCAGCCGGGCAGCAGATCGCTTTCGAACAGGGCGAAGGCCGGGATGAAGACATAGGTCAGATAGTCGATGATCAGGTCCATCAGCACGCCGTCGTATTGCGGGGCGTTGACCTTGACCTGGTATTTCCGCGCCAGCGGCCCGTCGATCCCGTCGACCAGGAAGGCCACGACCAGCCAGACGAACATCAGGCCCCATTTCTCTTGCACGGCGGCCAGCATCGCCAGCATGGCGAACACGGCGCCGGTGGCGGTCAGCAGATGCACGAGAACGGCGCTGGTACGGGCTGTCATGTTCCCGTCATGGAGCAATCGGCGGGGCGGTGCAACACGCCGGCCTTGTGCCGGGCGCGTCACTCGACCGTGATGCTCTGGCGCAGCGCGCCGGTGGCGGCGTCGAGGATCAGGATCCGGTTGTCCCCGGTCACGACGGCGAACCAGTCCGGCCCGCGGGTAAAGGCCGTGACGCGGGTGCCGTCGGGCAGGGGGATCGAGTCGGGCAGCGGGATCGTCGCCGCGGGCGCGGTCGCGCGCGGCTCGGGGAAGCGGGTGACAAACAGCACGATCAGCACTATCAGCCCGACGATCATCGTGGCGGTCAGCGCCGTCACCAGCCAGCGCAGCACCTTGAGGTGGCGCTCCTGCTCGGGGGAAAGGGAAGTCGTGTCGTCCATGCCGCCGGTCTCTCTTCTGCGCGTGACCATCGGGGCCGATCCCCCTGCACGCCTTGATAAGGCACTGGCCCGCGACGTGCCAGAGCAGGCGCATCTGAGCCGCTCGCGGCTGGCCCGGCTGATCGCCGAAGGGGCGGTCAGCCGGGGCGGCGCGCCGGTGACCGATGCCAAGGCGCGGGTGGCCGAGGGCGACGTGATCGACATCGCCGTGCCGGCGGCCGCCGAGCCCGATACCGCGCCCGAGGATATCCCGCTGGACATCCGCCACGAGGACGACGACCTGATCGTGGTGATGAAGCCCGCCGGCATGGTGGTGCATCCCGCCCCTGGCAGCCCGGGCGCCACGCTGGTCAACGCGCTTCTGCATCATTTCGGCGGCGCCCTGTCCGGCGTTGGCGGCGAAAAGCGGCCGGGCATCGTGCATCGCATCGACAAGGATACCAGCGGTCTGCTGGTCGTTGCCAAGACCGATCGCGCGCATCACGCCCTGGCCGCGCAATTCGCCGCCCATTCGGTCCATCGTCGATATCTGGCCATCTGCCACGGTCGGCCCGACCCCGCCGATCCGCGGCTGGCGGGGCTGCGCGGCGTCAGCTTCGAAGGGGGCGCGACGGTCAAGGTCGCGACCATGCTGGCGCGGCACCGGACCGACCGCCAGCGCCAGGCGGTGCTGTTCCAGGGCGGCCGCCATGCCGTCACTCGTCTGCGCGTGGAGCGGGACTTTGCCGGCGCGGCGGCGCAGGTCAGCTGCGAGCTGGAGACGGGTCGCACCCACCAGATCCGGGTGCACATGGCCTATATCGGCCATGCGCTGATCGGGGATCAGGTCTATGGCGGGCGGCGCCGGATCTCGGCGCGGCTGGTGGGGGGGGATGCGGCAGAGGCCGCCGCGTCCTTCGGTCGTCAGGCGCTGCATGCCGCAGAGCTGGGCTTCCTGCACCCCGCCACCGGCACCGAGATGCGCTTTGCCGCGGCCCCCCCCGACGATTTCGCCGATCTTGCCGCGCGGCTTTCGGCCGGCGCGCCTCCGGCCAGCACAAGCGCGTGAAACCGTGTGTCAAGGCTGGACGTTGGTCTCCCGACACCGCAGGATTCAGGAAATCCTGAGGAAAGACGATCTCTTGAACTGAACCGATCGGTTCACTATCTGCATGTTAACCCGCTGAACATCCGGCGGGCGAGGAGGGACTATGGCAAGCACTTATGCAAATCTTCCCGCGCCGAGCCCCGAACAGGGGCTGAACCGCTATCTGCAGGAAATCCGGAAGTTCCCGATGCTGGAGCCGGAAGAGGAATACATGCTGGCCAAGCGGTGGGTCGAGGACCAGGACACCGAGGCCGCGCACAAGATGGTCACGTCGCATCTGCGTCTGGCTGCCAAGATCGCCATGGGCTATCGCGGCTACGGGCTGCCGCAGGCCGAGGTGATCTCGGAGGCGAATGTGGGCCTGATGCAGGCGGTCAAGCGGTTCGACCCGGAAAAGGGCTTCCGGCTGGCGACCTATGCGATGTGGTGGATCCGTGC
>Ga0189283_10251_pt1 | contig 31468 bp, 34 predicted proteins | sample N26C4minimetaG_FD_130320 | JGI IMG/M metagenome (GOLD analysis project Ga0189283, IMG submission 130320) | Marine microbial communities from the Costa Rica Dome - N26 C4 mini metaG | ecosystem: Environmental > Aquatic > Marine > Oceanic > Photic zone | place: Costa Rica: the Eastern Pacific...
CCGCACCAACCCGTTGGTGATGAACATCACGCCCATCGAGACGATCACCAGGATCACCGGCGTCACCCTCTGCCGCCGGTAGAAGCGATAGACCACGCGGTCGGTGGCGAGAACCAGCAGGGCGGTGGCGAGGATGCCCACCGGCAGCGCCAGCAGCGCGGTCGGCAGGGGGCCAAGCCCGATGCCCATCGCCTGCAGGCCCCATGTGGCCAGGATCGTCGCCATGGTGCCAAAGGCCATCGTGTCGCCATGGGCGAAGTTGGAAAACCGCAGGATGCCGTAGATCAGCGTCACCCCCAGGGCGCCGAGCGCCAGTTGCGCCCCGTAGGACGTCGCCGGAATGATCACGAAGTTCAGCAACGCCACGACGGCGTTCACCAGGTCCATCAGCCCACCTCGCAGGACAGGAAATGCGTCTCGGAGCGTGGAGTAACGCCAATGGTCAGATGATGCCAGACCAGTGCGTCGCGCCCCGACGGCATCAGGATCTGGCGGTCGTTGCCGGTTTCCGACCAGACCCAGGGCCCGAGGTCGGAAAAGGTGCGGGCCGTGGCGCGGATCCCGTCATAGCGCATCTCGAGCTTGCCGGACCCGTCCGGCGCGATGTCGATCGGATGCAGCGACAGGCTGACCGCGCCCCCGGCATCGCGGCATTCGCCGGAGCCGGTACAGACCGTCACCACACCGCAATCGAAGACCTGTTCCGGCGTTTCGGCCGTGGTGGGGGATGGCAGGGCGGCGGGCAGGGCGCTGGCGGCCAGAGCCGCCGCCCGGATCAGGAGGTCCACCGCTTCAGGTAGCGCTCGAAATCGCGGCACTTGCCGACGCGGGTGGTCTCGTCGCTGCCATCGGCGGCCATCTTCAGCACGGCGACGCCGTCCTTGCGCAGGCCCACCGCGACACGGGTGCTGTCGTCCTTGCGGCCGCGGATCAGCACATCCCATGAATCGGCGGCGGTAAAGCGGCCGGCGGCGCCCTTCATCTCTCCCTGATCCGTCAGGTTCATGCGCACCTGGAACCAGCTGCCGCTGTCGAACAGGCTGGGATTGTCCTCGATGCTCAGACTGATCGTCTGCGGCGCATCCGCCCCCTCGGCCGGGAACACGCAGGCCAGCGGCTTCGGTGTGGTGGTGATACTGTTCAACAGGGCAGTCAGAAGCAGGGCGGTCATGGACATGACATCAACCTCCTAGGAAAGTTCGCCGCACCTCGGGATTCTCCAGAAGCGCGCGTCCGGTGTCGGTGAAAGCGTTCCGGCCCTGCACCAGGACGTATCCCTTGTGCGCGATCTCCAGCGCCTGACGCGCATTCTGCTCAACCATCAGGATGGAGATGCCTGTGCGGGCCACCTCGATGATACGATCAAACAACTCGTCCATTACGATCGGGCTAACGCCGGCCGTGGGCTCGTCGAGCATGAGCACCTTGGGCCGGGTCATCAGCGCCCGGCCGACCGCCACCTGCTGGCGCTGGCCGCCGGAAAGCTCGCCGGCCGCCTGCCGGCGCTTGTCGCGCAGGATCGGGAACAGGTCGTAGACCTGCTCCATCGTCTGCGAGATGTCGTCGCGGCGCAGGAACGCGCCCATTTCGAGGTTCTCCTCGACCGACATCGAGGTGAAGATGTTGTTGACCTGCGGAACGAAGGCCATGCCCTTGGCCACCCGGTCCTGCGGCGACAGGGCGGTGATGTCCTCACCGTCCAGCCGCACGCTTCCCGACCGCAGCCGGAGCATCCCGAAGACCGCCTTCATCGCGGTGGACTTGCCCGCGCCGTTCGGCCCGACGATGACGGCGATCTCGCCCGCTTCGACGGCGACCGTGCAATCGTGCAGGATGTCCGCGCCCGAGCCGTAGCCGCCGGTCATCTTCTCGCCGATCAGGAACGGCATGTCGGGCAGCCGGAATGTGGTGACAGGAGGATGGTCATTTTTTCTGCTCGTGATGGGAACCCGCGGTTCTTCCGCGCGTTGTGTTGAATCGAGGTTAACCTCCGTCGCCCCCTCGGGCCAACGGTTGATTGCATAGGTTTTGCGCAGCGTGACGCAAAGTCACAGCAAAAGCACAAAATATGGACAGGACAGGCGGGCGGGTGACGCGACTTGCGTCAGGCGAACGCCGTTGCCGCGACCGGGGCGGCGGTCAGGCGGTCGCCTTGTTCTTGAGGCCGGTGCCCAGATAGGCCTCGATCACCTGCTCGTTCTGCATGATGTCGTCGGCGCTGCCCTGGGCCAGAACCTTGCCCTCGGCCATGACGATCACGGGGTCGCACAGGCGGGCGATGAAATCCATGTCATGTTCGATGACGCAGAAGGTGTAACCGCGTTCGCGGTTCAGCCGGACGATGGCATCGCCGATCGTGTTCAGCAGGGTGCGGTTCACCCCCGCGCCGACCTCGTCCAGGAACACGATCTTGGCATCCACCATCATCGTCCGCCCCAGTTCGAGCAGCTTCTTCTGGCCGCCCGACAGGTTTCCGGCGCGTTCATCGGCCAGATGCGAGATGGTGAGGAAATCCAGCACCTCGTCGGCGCGGGTGCGCAGCACGCGCTCCTCCTCGGCGATTCGGGCGCGGCCGAACCAGGCGTTCCACAGCGTCTCGCCCGACTGGCCGGCCGGGACCATCATCAGGTTCTCGCGCACGGTCATGGACGAGAACTCGTGCGCGATCTGGAACGTGCGCAGCAGGCCCCGGTGAAACAGGTCGTGCGGCGGAAGGCCGGTAATGTCCTCGCCATCCATGGTCACCCGGCCCGAAGTCGGGGGCAGCACGCCGGCGATCACGTTGAACAGCGTCGATTTGCCGGCGCCGTTCGGGCCGATCAGCCCCGTGATGGAACCTTTGGCAATTTCCAGAGTTGCACCATCAACGGCACGGAAGCCGCCAAAATGCTTGTGGACGTCGGTAACGACAATCATCCCCATCCCCACCACAGGCTACAGTCCGGCTAGCGTCCCCGTCAGGGCCGGCAAGCGGCTACTACCGTTGTTAAGGGCAGCCCGGTGCGCCGATGCACCGGGCTGTTCCTATTTCATCAGCGGAACTTCACGGTCTCGAAGTCGCCATCCTTGATCTCGTATTCGCGATAGGTGCCGGCCGCTTCGCCGGGGCCCACCAGTTCGACGTTCGTCGCGCCGACATAGTCGATCTCGCCGCCATCCTTGAGGATCTGGAGCGCCTTCGCCAGTTCGCCGGGCAGGATCTGCTCGCCCGGTGCGTTGGCCACTTCGGTCACCTTGTCCTTGAACGTGTTGGCGTCGGTCGACCCGGCGGCCTGCATCGCCAGCGCGATCAGCGCGGCCGCGTCATAGCTTTCGCGGGTATAGGTGCTGTTGGCGTCGATGCCGGCATCGGACGCGACCTTTGCGAACGCCTCGGTGCCTTCGCCTTCGGTCCAGGGCACGGCGCCGATCGTGGCGTCCAGCGAATTGCCGAAGGCGCCGGTCAGGCTGTCGGAATACATGCCGTCGCCCAGAACGAAGGTGTCGAAGGCGCCCGAATCCAGCGCCGCCTGGATCATGCCCTTGCCGCCCTGATCCGCATAGCCCAGCACCACCAACGCCGATCCGCCGGCCGATGCCAGCGCGCCGATCTCGGCCGAATAATCCGCCTTGCCGTCCTCGTGCGGGGCGTTCAGCGTGACGGTGCCGCCATTGGCCTCGAATGCCCGGACGAAGCTGTCGGACAGCCCCTTGCCGTAATCGTTGTTGGTATAGGTGACAGCCACGTCGGTCATGCCGCGTTCCTGCAGCATCGCCGCGATCACTTCACCCTGGCGGGCATCGGACGGCGAGGTGCGGAAGAACAGGCCGTTATCCTCGGCCGTGGACAGGCCCGGAGAGGTCGCCGAGGGCGAGATCATCACCACGCCGTTCGGCACGGCCACATTGGCCAGGACCGCGCCGGTCACGCCCGAGCAATCGGCGCCCATGATCGCCGAGACGCCGTCGGAGGTCACCAGACGTTCGGCGCCGGCCGTCGCCGCGGCGGCGTCGACGCAGGTGGAATCCGCGCGCACGGGTTCGAGCATCTTGCCGTCCAGGATGCCGCCCGCATCGTTGATCTCTTGCAGCGCCAGTTCGGCACTGTCCGCCATGCGGGGCGTCAGCGATTCGATCGGGCCGGTGAAGCCCAGGATGACGCCGATCTTGACCGTATCCCCGCCGGATTGCGCCAGGGCGCCCGAGGCGACGGCGACACTTGCCGCGCTTGCCAGAAGCAGTCTTTTCATTGGTTTCTCCCTTGTGTTGGACGTGCGTCCCGGGGGCGGAGATTAGGCGCGCGCCGCGGGATTGGAAAGAGCGGCGGATTCCCCGGCAGCGCCGCCGTAACGGCAGCTTTCTCGTTAACCTTTCGGAGAGGACTCGGCCCGACAAGGGCGGGACCGCCGCAAGAGCGGACCGAGCAGGAGAATCCGCCGATGAAGGATACGGACAAGCTGGTGGCCGAATTGCGTGCCTGCGCCCGCATCACCCGGGCCGCCGGCTTCGCTGCTACCGCCCAGGCCATGGATCGACTGGCCGACGGATTCGCGCGCTGCGGCGAGGGGGCCGGCCGACCGGCCGCGCCGCAGCCGGCATCGTGACCGGGCGACCCGACACTTCGAATTGAGGGGATGCATGACAAGAAATCCGATTGCCTGCCGCATCGACGCCGCACTGATCCGCGCCAGGTCCGCCGCCAATTCGGCCAACGACATGCGGCTGACGGAATCGGTGGGGCTGGCGGAAGCCGCGGCCGAGCGTGAGCTGGGGCGGAGGCCGGCGTCATCCGCGCCATCGCCGTCACGCTCGCCGGCCGCTGTTCCGGGCCGCGTCCAGCCCCGTGGCGTCTCGGGACCGCCGGCCGAGAGGGCCTAGACCGTCGCGCGTGACGGATGCGATCCGCGTTCGCGATAGGGGGTGGTCCCGTAATGCGACCGATAGCATTTCGAGAAATGCGAGGGCGAGGTGAAACCGCAGGCAAGCGCCACGTTGATGACGCTCATATCCGTCTGCATCAGCAGGTTGCGCGCCTTTTGCAGACGCAGCTCCATGTAATACCGTTTCGGGCTGCGGTTCAGGTAGCGGCGGAACAGCCGCTCAAGCTGCCGGGTCGACAAGCCCACCTCGCGCGCCAGAAGGGCGGGGCTGATGGGTTCCTCGATATTCGCCTCCATCATGTGGATGACCTGGCTCAGCTTCGGGTGGCGCACGCCGATCCGGGTCGGCACCGATAGCCGCTGGACATCCTGATCGGTGCGGATGGCCGAATGGATGAGCTGATCGGCAACGGCATTGGCCAGATCCTGCCCGTGGTCGTCGGCGATGATCTTCAGCATCAGGTCGATGGACGACGTGCCGCCAGCCGTGGTGTACCGGTTTCCGTCGATCACGAAGACCGATTTGGTCAGGATCACATCCTCGAATTCCTCGGCGAAGCTGTCCTGATTCTCCCAGTGGATGGTCGCCTTGCGCCCGTCCAGCAGCCCCGCCCGCGCCAGCGTGTAGCTGGCCGTGCACAACCCGCCGATGGTCGCGCCGCGGCGCGCCTCGCGCCGGAGCCAGTTCAGCAGCCGCCGGCTCGATGCCTCGGCCACGCCGAGCCCGCCGCAGACGATCACCGTGTCGTCGCGCGTCACCTCGTCCAGATCGCTGTCCAGCCGGTACTCGGTGCCCGAAGAGGCCCGCGCGACGGTGCCGCCATCGCCCATCAGCGTCCAGGAATAGACCTGCCGCCCGGCCACCCGGTTGGCGATGCGCAGGCTTTCGAGCGCGCAGGCGAAGGACAGCATCGTGAACTGGTCGAGCAGGACAAACACGAAGCGGCGCGGACGCGCCTGCGGCGGCTGGCGCAGGGCCGGTTGCCGACTCACATCCATCTGCGACCTCCGATGTTCGGTTTTGGCGGAGCGAAACAGGTTTGCGTGACCCGCGCAAGCGGCCACAGACCGATTCGCGGTTTCCATCACCCGGGCCATTACCTATAAGCAGCCGACGGTTCGCTTGCGGGAGACGTGACATGAGCGAGTGGCAGAAAAGCGGCTGGAGGGCGAAGCCCCGGATCCAGATGCCCGACTATACCGACGCCGACGCGCTGAAGGCGGTCGAGGCCCGGCTTGCGAAGTATCCGCCGCTGGTCTTCGCGGGCGAGGCGCGGACGCTGCGGCGCGAACTCGCCGACGTGGCCGCCGGGCGCGCCTTCCTTCTGCAAGGGGGGGATTGCGCCGAGAGCTTTTCCGAGTTCTCGGGCGACAGTATCCGCGACACGTTCAAGGTGATGCTCCAGATGGCCATGGTGCTGACCTACGGCGCCAAGGTCCCGACGGTGAAGGTCGGCCGGATGGCCGGACAATTCGCCAAGCCGCGCTCGGCCCCGACCGAGACGAAAGGCGATGTCGAACTGCCGTCCTATCGCGGCGACATCGTCAACGGCTTCGACTTCACGCCCGAGGCGCGCATCCCCGACCCCGAACGGATGCTGCAGGCCTATACCCAGGCGGCGGCGACGCTGAACCTGCTCCGGGCCTTCTCCAAGGGCGGCTTCGCCGATGTGCACCGGGTCCATGCCTGGACGCTCGGTTTCACCGATCGCGAGGAATCCGAGAAATACCGCGACATGGCGAACCGGATTCAGGATTCGCTGGATTTCATGGCGGCCGCCGGCCTGACCGCCGAGACCAATCACGAACTGGCGACGGTCGATTTCTACACCAGCCACGAGGCGCTGCTTCTGGAATACGAAGAGGCGCTGTGCCGGGTGGATTCAACGAGCGGCCAGACCATCGCCGGATCGGGGCACCTGATCTGGATCGGCGACCGCACCCGGCAACCCGACGGCGCGCATGTGGAATTCTGCCGCGGCGTCGCCAATCCGATCGGCCTGAAATGCGGCCCGAGCATGGATGTCGACGACCTCAAGCGCCTGATGGCGACGCTGAACCCGAAGAACGAGGCGGGGCGCCTGACGCTGATCTCGCGTTTCGGGGCGGGCAGCGTGGGCGATCACCTGCCGCGCCTGATCCGGGCGGTGCGCGAAGAGGGGGCGAATGTGGTGTGGTCCTGCGATCCGATGCATGGCAACACGATCAAGTCGGCCTCGGGCTACAAGACCCGGCCCTTCGAAAGCGTGCTGCGCGAGGTGCAGGAATTCTTCGCCGTCCATGCGGCCGAGGGGACGGTGCCGGGTGGCGTGCATTTCGAGATGACGGGCAAGGACGTGACCGAATGCACCGGCGGCGTCCGCGCCGTGACCGACGAGGACCTGTCCGACCGCTATCACACCGCCTGCGACCCGCGCCTGAATGCCAGCCAGTCGCTGGAACTCGCCTTCCTGGTGGCCGAGGAACTGAGCGGACGCCAGGCCGCGCAGCGGCAGGCGGCCAACGGCTAGCCCACGCGATCGCTGCCGGTGACAAGCGTCAGGGCACGGCGCTGCACCGGCGCATCGCCGCTTCGCGGCAGATGACCGTAGCCGAGCAGCGTGCGGTGATGGCGGCGCGTGATCTGCAGGCCGGGCGCGGGCGTGTGGAGCGCCCGCGCGAATTCCAGCGCGCCGATGGCGCGGCTGGACGCGCCCGTATCGTCGCGCAGCGGCAGGATCAGCATCTGGCCGGGCACCCGATCCGCCGCAACCTCGAGCAGGATGCGCGCGGGTTCGTCGAAGACGGCCTCCGCGGCGGCCGTCAGCCGCTCCCGCTCGTCCGGGGCGAAGAGATCGGCCAGCGGCCGGCGCCGCAGAGCGGCGGTTGACAACCGCGTCACCCCGTCCCCCGCAACGCGCAGGCGGGCCGCGTCGCCGAGGCGGCGTTCCAGCAGGAATATCCGGTCCAGCACCGGGCGCAGGCGGCGCGGGTCCAACTGCGCCCGTGCGGGCATGATGCGACCCGCCGCGAGGTCGAGCCAATGCGCCTCGACCGCGGCCAGGGCAGGGGGGCGCTCGGGGATGCGCCGGTCGGCGATCCGGATCACTTCGGCCCCCCGACCTTGTTCCTGCGGGCGCCCCTGGCGCATCATCGCATCGCTCCTCGTCTGTCGGCTTCGCCACGTCGGTTGTTCCGTACCCGCCGGTCTGCTAACGCTTCTGCCGGTTCGGGAACCCATCATCTTCCTACCATGGCGGCCCGTTAAGATCCGGCAAAACTAAAGAGCGAGGTTAACGCCGATGCCGCTTTCCATGACGGGGTTCGCCACCGCCTCGGGCGCCGCCGACGGCTGGAGCTGGGTCTGGGACCTGCGCGGGGTCAACGGACGCGGGCTCGACATTCGCACCCGCATCCCGGACTGGCTGGACGGCGTGGAGCCGGCCGCCCGCGCACAGATGGCCGCCGCGGCCGCGCGCGGGAGCATCACCCTTTCGCTGCGCCTGACGCGCGACCCGGTCGAGGGCGTGGCGGCGCTGGACCGCGGCGGGCTGCGCGACGCGCTGGAAACGCTGCGCGCCGTCGAGGCGGCGGCGGCGGCGGCGGGGGTCGCGCTGCGGCCCAGTTCGGCGGTCGACATCCTGGCCATGAGGGGCGTGCAGGACGGGGCAGGGGCCGCGGATCCGGCGGCGCTGGCAGAAGCGGCGCTGCGGGATCTGCCGGGGCTGATCGCCGATTTCTCGGCCATGCGCGGCGAAGAGGGTGCGGCGCTTGCCGCGGCCATCCTGCAGCGGCTGGACGAGGTGTCCGGGCTTGTGGGCCAGGCGCGCCTGCTGGCCGAGGAACGGCGCGACCGGCAGGCCGAGACGCTGCGCGCCAACCTGGCCCGGGTCCTGGACAATGCCGACGGCGCCGATCCCGACCGCGTGGCGCAGGAACTGGCGCTGCTGGCGGTAAAGTCCGATCTGGCCGAGGAGATGGATCGCCTCGACGCCCATGTCGCCGCGGCGCGCGGGCTGCTGGCGCAGGAGGGGCCGGTGGGGCGCAAGCTGGATTTCCTGATGCAGGAATTCAACCGCGAGGCCAATACCTTGTGCTCGAAGGCCCAGAGCGCCGATCTGACCCGTGTCGGCCTTGACCTCAAAACCGTCATCGATCAGATGCGGGAACAGGTTCAGAACGTGGAGTAAGCCCTTGGCGCGGCGCGGCCTTCTCATCATCTTGTCGTCGCCGTCCGGGGCGGGGAAATCCACGCTGGCGCGGCGGCTCAGGGATTGGGATGCGACGATCCGGTTCTCGGTCTCGGCCACGACGCGCCAACCGCGTCCCGGCGAACGCGACGGCGTCGATTACCGCTTTATCGGCGAGCCGGATTTCAAGCATCTCGTCATGGAAGGCGAGATGCTGGAACACGCCCATGTCTTCGGCAATTTCTACGGATCGCCCAAGGCGCCCGTGCAGGCCGCCATCGAACAGGGTGCGGATGTCCTGTTCGATATCGACTGGCAGGGCGCGCAGCAGATCACCAATTCGTCGCTTGCGCCGCATGTCCTGTCGATCTTCGTTCTGCCGCCATCGATCGCCGAGCTGCGCCGGCGGCTGACCGTGCGGGCGCAGGACGATCCCGACACCATCGCGCGGCGGATGAAGCGAAGCTGGGACGAGATCAGCCACTGGGACAGCTACGATTACGTGCTGGTGAACGACGATCTGGATGCCACGGCGGACAAGCTGTTCTCGATCGTCACGGCCGAGCGTCTGCGCCGCCCGCAGCAGCCGCAACTGGTCGATCATGTGCGCAAGTTGCAGATGGAATTCGAGGAGGAGGCATGACCCTTTACACCCTGGACGGCATCGTGCCCGAACTGGCGGCGGATGTCTGGATCGCCCCCGATGCGAACGTCATCGGCAAGGTGGTGCTCGAGGCCGAAAGCTCGGTCTGGTTCGGCTGCACCCTGCGCGGCGACAACGAGCCGATACGCATCGGGGCGGGAAGCAATGTGCAGGAAAACTGCGTGATGCATACCGATCCGGGATTCCCGCTGACGGTCGGCGCGAATTGCACCGTCGGGCACAAGGCGATGCTGCATGGCTGCACCATCGGCGAGGGGTCGCTGATCGGGATGGGCGCGACCGTCCTGAACGGCGCGCGTATCGGGCGGAACTGCCTGATCGGCGCCGGCGCTCTGGTGACCGAGGGCAAGGAGATCCCGGACGGATCGCTGGTGGTCGGCGCCCCGGGCAAGGTGGTCCGTCAGTTGACCGACGATCAGATCGAGGGGCTGCTGCTGTCGGCCCGCCGCTATCGCGAGAACGCGCAACGGTTCCGCAACGGGCTGCGCCCGCTGCCGCCGCAGGAGCTGTCATGACGGAATACCGAACGCCGGTCCGGCGGACCCCCTGGCCGGAAAGCTCCAGCCGGGCCGTCGGCACGCCGCTGCAACCCTCCGTCGTCTATGCCTCGGAAAGCCCCGATGCGCTGGATGCGCAGTATGAGGGGCGGGCGCAGGGTTACACCTATGCGCGCGAGGGCCATCCCAACGCAGATGTCCTCGCCGCCAAGATCGATGCGATGGAGGGCGCCCAGGGCGGCCTGATCCTGGGGTCGGGCATGTCCGCGGTGGCGGCGGCGCTGCTCGGCGTGCTGCGCGCGGGCGATCATGTGGTCGGCGGCACGCTGCTCTACGGCCGTTCGCTGCGGCTGATGAACGAGGAACTGCCCCGCCTCGGCATCGCCACCTCGCTGGCCGATCCGACCGATGCCGCGGCGGTCGAGGCGGCCCTGCGCCCCGAGACCCGCCTGATCCTGATCGAGATCGTCTCCAACCCGACGCTGCGGGTTGCGGATCTGGAGGGGATCGCGGCCCTGGCGCGGGACCGGGGCATCCTGCTGGCGGTCGACAATACCTTTACCACGCCCCGCGCGGTGCGCCCCTTCGACCATGGGGCGGATATCGTCATCCACTCGGTGACCAAGCTGCTGGCCGGACATTCCGACGTGACGCTCGGCTATGTCGCGGCGCGCGACGCCGAGATCAGCGACCGCATCCGGGGAATGGCGGTGACCTATGGCCTGACGCCCAGCCCCTTCGATTGCTGGCTGGCCGAACGCGGGCTCTATTCCTTCGACCTGCGCTATGACCGGGCCGAGGCGAATGCCGCCGGGCTGGCCGACGCCCTGGCGGGGCTGGACGGGATGGTGCGGGTCCTCTATCCGCTGCGGCCCGATCACCCCGATCACAACCGCGCCGCGGCGCTTCTGGGGGAACGGGGCGGCAACATGGTCACCTTCGAGGTCGAGGGCGGCCGGACGGCGGCGAACGCGCTGGTCAGGGCGGCGAAGAACATCGCCTTCGCGCCGACACTGGGCGATATCGGCACCACGCTCAGCCATCCGGCCAGTTCGTCCCATCGCGCTCTCACACCCGAGGGGCGCGCCGCGCTCGGCATCGGCGAGGGCACGTTCCGCGTGTCGGTCGGGGTCGAACCGCTCGATCTTCTGGTGCGCGAATTCGGCGATGCGGTGGCGGCGGCGCGTCGGGGCTAGCTCAGGCCCGGCGCAGCAGCCCGGCGTCGCGGCGCTGCGTCACCTCGACCCGGAGGGTCGGGCACAGGCTGGCGATTTCGTCCCGGACCAGGTCCGGATCGGGCAGGTCGCCGGCCAGCACGCGGTAGGTGCCGCGGAACCGCAGGAAGGACAGAAGCTGCGCCAGATCGATGCAGTCGAAGCGGCGGTTGATCAGGGCCGTGGCGACCACGGGATCGGTCCGCAGATCGTCAAGCGTGGCCTCGACCTGATGGAAGTCGGCAAAAAGGACATCGGCTGTTCTGCGCGGCGCGTCCGGCATCTCGGCGCCGCCGACCCAGAGCAGCGGCACGGAATCGCAGGCGGAACAGGGGGCGGCGCTGGTGGGGCCCACGGCTTGAATCCAAAGTGCCTTTCGATCCGCCATGGCGATCACCCGAGACTTAATCGTCGTTACCGGAGCGGAATTCCGCCGACCGGCCTTTCCTCCGAGGTAAACGATTTCTTGCGCGTTTGAAAACCCAAATTCGGCAAATCGCGACGAAGGGAGGCGCAGGCATGGCCGTAACGAGACAGGATCGCGGGGTGGATCGAGACTGGTTGGACATGGTCCTGACCGCCCTTCCGACGCCGGCCATCGCCATCAGTCGCGACGAGCGGGTCGTGGCCATGAACGGCGCTGCGCGGACGCTGTTGGGCAGTGCCGCCCAGGGTCGCCACTACATCACCGCCCTGCGCCAGCCGGCGATCCTGGACGCGGTTGAACGGGCGCTCCGCGGCGACCGCGTGCAGGCCGCCTATCTGACCGGAGCCGCCAGCCGCGACGCGACCTACGAGGTGACCGCCGCGCCCTTGCCGCTGCCGGGGCTGGACGGGGCATTGGTCACGTTCGAGGATCGCACCGCGATGCAGGAAGCCGGCCAGATGCGGCGCGACTTCGTCGCCAATGTCAGCCACGAATTGCGCACGCCCCTGACCGCGCTCCTGGGCTTCATCGAGACGCTGCGCGGCCCGGCGCGCGACGACGCCGCCATACGCGACAGGTTTCTGGGGATCATGGAGCGCGAGGCGGCGCGCATGAACCGGCTGGTGGACGATCTGCTGTCGCTGAGCCGGGTCGAGGCCGACGAACGGGTGCGCCCGACCGAGGATGTCGATCTGGGCGCGCTTCTGGGCTCGGTCATCGGCGCGCTGCACCCGCTGGCGCGCGAGGCGGGCGTCGAGATCGCCGCCGAAGGGGTGGCGCCGGGGGTGGTGGTGCCCGGCGATGCCGACCAGTTGCGCCAGGTCTTCACCAACTTGATCGAGAACGCGCTGAAATACGGCGGCGCGGGCGGGCTGGCCGGTGTGCGTCTGGCCGTCGCGCCGCGGGACGCCTCGATCCGCGGCCCCGCCGCCCGGGTCGAGATCTGGGACCGGGGCGAGGGGATCGACCCGATCCATATCCCGCGCCTGACCGAACGGTTCTACCGGATCGATACCCACAGGTCGCGCGAACAGGGCGGCACCGGGCTGGGGCTGGCCATCGTCAAGCACATCGTCGGCCGGCATCGCGGGCGCCTGCGCGTGACGTCGCAACCGGGGCGGGGAAGCTGCTTCACCGTCATCCTGCCGGCAGCGAGGTAACGCGGCGGAAAGGCGCCGGATCGCCATCTGTCATAAAACCGTTACGCTGCTGTCACAAAAGCTCAGCCGACCGTGCTTAGTTGCAGCGCCGAGGGCCGCGGGGACGTGGCCCCTAGCAGATACAGGAGACATCATGTCCTTCGCGAAACTGACCGCCTCGACCCTGGCGATCGCTGCCGTTTCCGCGGGCGCCGCGCTGGCTCAGAGCCGCGACCAGGTGCAGATCGCCGGTTCCTCGACGGTTCTGCCCTATGCGTCGATCGTGGCCGAAGCCTTCGGCGAGAACTTCGATTTCCCGACCCCCGTCGTCGAATCGGGCGGCTCCTCGGCCGGTCTGAAGCGGTTCTGCGAAGGCGTCGGCGAGAACACGATCGACATCGCCAATGCCAGCCGCGCCATCCGCGACGGCGAGCGCGAGAGCTGCGCCGCCAACGGCGTGAGCGACATCATCGAGGTGCGGATCGGCTATGACGGCATCGTCTTCGCCAGCCAGGTCGACGGCCCCGCCTTCCAGGCCTTCGAACCGGCGCAGTGGTATCAGGCGCTGGCGGCCGAGCTGCCGCAGGACGGCAAGATGGTCACCAACCCGAACCAGAACTGGTCCGAAGTCGACTCGGCGCTGCCCGATGCGCCGATCATGGCCTTCGTGCCGGGCACCAAGCACGGCACCCGCGAGGTGTTCGAGGAGAAGGTGATCCTGCAGGGCTGCGAGGATGCCGGCGCCAAGCAGGCCATGCTGGACATGGGCATGGACGAAGGCGCCGCCGAGGATGCGTGCATGAAGCTGCGGACCGACGGCAAGTCGGTGGATATCGACGGCGATTATACCGAGACCCTGTCGCGGATCGAATCGAACCCCAACGGGATCGGCGTCTTCGGCCTGTCCTTCTACGAGAACAACACCGACAAGCTGAAGGTCGCGACGATGGGCGGCGTGGTCCCGTCGACCGAGACCATCGCCAGCGGCGAATATCCGGTGTCGCGCCCGCTCTACTTCTACATCAAGAAGGCCCATATCGGCGTGATCCCGGGGCTGAAGGAATACGCGCAGTTCTTCGTCGCCGATGAGATCGCCGGCCCCGGCGGCCCGCTGGCCGAATACGGCCTGGTCCCCGATCCGGAACTGGCGCAGACCCAGGCTGCGGTCGAGAACGAAGAGGTCATGGGCGCCGCGAAGTAAGGCCCCGCAAACGGAATACGGGACGGTGCCGGATATCGGCGCCGTCTCGTTCGCATTTGGAAGGAACGGGAAAGACATGCCGCTGATCTGGGTCTTGCTGGCCGTGGCTGCCCTGGCGGGGATCGGATACCTCGCCGGCCGCCGCCGCGCCCTGGCTTCGGCCGGGGGCGATCCGCGCCGGCTGCATTCGCTGCCGTCCTATTACGGGCTGAACGTGGCGCTGACGGTGCTGACGCCGGCGCTTGCCGTGCTGGCCGTGTGGATGCTGGCGCAGCCGGCGCTGATCGACGCGCGCATCGCCGGCACCATTCCCGACACCGCCATAGCCGAGGCCGGAGACCGCAGCCTGGTGATGAGCGATGTGCGCCGGCTGGCCGCGGGGCTGGACAGCGCCGTGGCCCAGGGCGTGCTGTCGCGGGACGAGGTGGCCGGGCTGCGGGCCGGCGCGACCGATATCCGGGCCGCCCTGGGCGAGGCCGGGGTCGCCCTGGGCTCGGACGTTAAGCCAGAGGTGCTGGCAGCCGCGCAGAGTTACCGCGCCATGGCGCGGACCGGCACGATCGCGATGGACGCGCTGGTCCTGCTGACGGCCCTGGCCGGGCTGGGGGCGGCGCTGTGGATGACGGATGCCGATTTCCGCGCCCGCAACGTGGTGGAACGCGGGGTGCTGGCGCTGCTGATCGTCGCCGCCTTGATCGCCATCCTGACCACGATCGGCATCGTGCTGTCGATGCTGTTCGAATCGGCGGCCTTCTTCCGCCAGTATCCGTGGACCGAGTTCTTCTTCGGGCTGACCTGGTCGCCGAATTTCCGCGGCAATTCCGATCTGGGGATCATCCCGCTTTTATGGGGCACGCTCTACATCAGCTTCGTGGCGCTGCTGGTGGCGGTGCCGATCGGGCTCTATGCCGCGATCTATCTTTCGGAATACGCCTCGACCCGCGTCCGCTCGGTCGCGAAGCCGCTGATCGAGGTGCTGGCCGGCATCCCGACCATCGTCTACGGCCTGTTCGCACTGATCACCGTCGGGCCGTTCCTGCGCGACTGGATCGCGCAGCCGCTCGGGCTGGGCAATTCCGGCGCCTCCGTCGCGACCGCCGGGCTGGTGATGGGCATCATGCTGATCCCGTTCGTCAGTTCGCTGTCGGACGACATCATCAACGCGGTGCCGCAGGCGATGCGCGACGGATCGCTCGGGCTGGGGGCGACGCAGTCCGAGACGATCCGGCGGGTGGTGTTCCCGGCGGCGCTGCCGGGCATTGTGGGCGCCATCCTTCTGGCGGCCAGCCGGGCCATCGGCGAGACGATGATCGTGGTCCTCGGGGCGGGGGCGGCGGCACGGCTCGACCTCAATCCGTTCGAGGCGATGACCACCGTGACGGTCAAGATCGTCAGCCAGCTCACCGGCGATACCGATTTCAACTCTCCCGAGACGCTGGTGGCCTTCGCGCTCGGCCTGACGCTGTTCGTCATCACGCTCGGGCTGAACGTGCTGGCCCTGGCCATCGTCCGCCGCTACCGGGAGCAATACGAATGACCGATGCGATCGAAGGAGCGCGCCCCGACGCCGCCGGCCGGCCGTCGCTGCTGGCCGCGGACCGGCGGACGCGCGCGCGCAACGCCGCCGAACGCCGCTTTCGCCTGTACGGGATGATCGCCGTGGGGCTGGGCCTTGCGGCGCTGGTCGTGCTGCTGAGCACGGTGGCGATCAAGGGGGCAGGGGCGTTCCGCCAGACCTATGTCAGCCTTGGCGTCGATCTGGCCGAGGCCAAGCTGGACAAGACCGGCAACCGCGACATCGAGGCGATCAAGAAGGTCTCGACCTTCGGCTATACCCCGCTGATCCAGGAGGCGCTGGTCCGCAAGGTCGACGAGCTGGGCCTGCGCCCGGACGGCATGTCGGACAAGGACATCGGCGGCATCGTGTCGAAGGATGCGGCGGCGCAGCTGCGCGACCGCGTGATCGCCGATCCGATGCTGATCGGCACCCGCACGCGGGTGGACCTGCTGGCGACGGGACGGATCGACGGCTATTTCAAGGGACGCGTCTCTCTCGCCTCGGCCGAACGGGACAGCAACGTGACGCCCGACCAGATCCGCCTGGCGCAGGCGCTGGCCGAGGCCGGCGTGGTCGTGACGCGGTTCAACTGGGGCTTCGTGACCCGGCCCGACGCAAGCGATCAGCGTCCCGAGGCAGCGGGGCTTGGCGTGGCGATCCTGGGGTCGCTCTACATGATGCTGATCGTCCTGGTTCTGGCCCTGCCCATCGGGGTGGCCGCGTCGATCTATCTCGAGGAATTCGCGCCGCGCAATCGCTGGACCGACCTGATCGAGGTGAACATCGCCAACCTTGCCGCCGTTCCGTCGATCGTGTTCGGCATCCTCGGGCTGGCGATCTTCATCAACTTCGCGGGCCTTCCGCAATCGGCGCCCATCGTGGGCGGGCTGGTCCTGACGCTGATGACCCTGCCGACCATCATCATCTCTACCCGGGCGTCGCTGAAATCGGTGCCGCCCTCGATCCGCGATGCGGCGCTTGGGGTAGGGGCGTCGAAGATGCAGTCGGTGTTCCATCACGTGCTGCCGCTGGCCGCGCCGGGCATCCTGACCGGCACGATCATCGGTCTGGCCCAGGCCCTGGGCGAGACGGCGCCGCTTCTGCTGATCGGCATGGTGGCCTTCGTGAACGATTATCCGGCCGCGCCGCCCGAAGGGTTCTTCGACCCGGCCTCGGCGCTGCCGGTGCAGATCTACAACTGGACGCAGCGCGCCGATCCCGCCTTCGTCGAACGGGCTTCGGGCGCGATCATCGTGCTGCTGCTGTTCCTCGTGGCGATGAACGCGCTCGCCGTCATTCTGCGCCGCCGCTTCGAGCGCCGGTGGTAAGGAGCCCATTCATGGCAAGACACGCCCCCCATATCGCCGACGTCAAGGTTTCCGCCCGCGACGTCAATGTCTTCTACGGCGAAACCCATGCGATCAAGGATGTCGATGTCGATATCCTGGACAAGACCGTGACCGCCTTCATCGGCCCGTCCGGCTGCGGAAAATCGACCTTTCTGCGCTGCATCAACCGGATGAACGACACGATCGACATCGCGCGGGTCACCGGGGAGATCACGCTGGACGGCGAAGACATCTACGACCGCCGCGTCGACCCGGTGCAGCTGCGCGCGCGGGTCGGGATGGTGTTCCAGAAACCCAACCCCTTTCCCAAGAGCATCTACGAGAACGTCGCCTACGGGCCGCGCATTCACGGGCTGGCCCGCAACAAGGCGGAGCTGGACGACATCGTCGAAAAGGCGTTGCGGCGGGGCGCGATCTGGGACGAGGTCAAGGACAGGCTGGGCGCGCCGGGAACCGGCCTGTCGGGCGGGCAGCAGCAGCGCCTGTGCATCGCCCGCGCCATCGCCACCGAACCCGAGGTGCTGCTGATGGACGAACCGTGTTCCGCCCTGGACCCGATCGCCACCGATCAGGTCGAGGAGCTGATCCACGACCTGCGCCGGAACTACTCGGTCGTGATCGTCACCCATTCGATGCAGCAGGCGGCGCGGGTCAGCCAGAAGACGGCGTTCTTCCATCTGGGCGACCTGGTGGAATACGACGACACCGACACGATCTTCAACAACCCCAAAGACAGCCGGACCGAAAGCTACATCACCGGACGGATCGGCTAGGAGCGGACGAATGGCATTCACACCGAAGGAGACGGCGCTGGACCGCGACCTCGAGGCGGTTCAGGCGCTGATCATGAAGATGGGCGGCCTGGTCGAGGCCGCGATCGTCGACAGCGCCCGGGCGCTGGACGAACGCGACGAGGAACTGGCGCTGCGCGTTCGGCGCAACGACGCCGAGATCGACCGGCTGGAGCACGAGGTGAACGAGGAATGCGCGCGCGTCATCTCGATGCGCGGGCCCCTGGCAAAGGATCTTCGCACGGTGCTGACCGTGATGAAGATCAGCGCCAACCTGGAACGCTGCGGCGACTATGCCAAGAACCTGGCCAAGCGGACATCCGTTCTGGTGCAGATGCAGCCGGTCGGCGGCGCGTCGAAATCCATCCGCCGGATGTCGCGCGAGGTCGACCGGATGCTGAAGGATGCGCTGGACGCCTATATCCAGCGCGATGCCGAACTGGCCGAGGACGTGCGCAACCGCGATCAGGACATCGACCAGATGTACAATGCGCTGTTCCGCGAGTTGCTGACCCACATGATGGAGGATCCGCGCAACATCACCTCGTGCATGCATCTCCACTTCATCTCGAAGAATATCGAGCGGATGGGCGATCATGTCACCTCGATCGCCGAACAGGTCATCTATCTCGTCACCGGCGAGATTCCCGACGAGAACCGGCCGAAAGGCGACAGCACGTCCTACGTCACCCACGGCGAGGGCTGAGCCATGGCCGCCACGCAGCCGCGCATCCTGGTGGTCGAGGACGAGCCGGCGCAGCGCGAGGTGCTGGCCTACAACCTCGAGGCCGAGGGCTTTGCCGTGTCGCGCGCCGGCAGCGGCGACGAGGCGCTGCTGGCCGCGGCCGAGGATGCGCCGGACCTGATCGTGCTGGACTGGATGCTTCCGGGCGTTTCCGGGATCGAGGTCTGCCGCAGGCTGCGGTCGCGGGCCGAGATGCGCGACGTGCCGATCATCATGCTGAGCGCGCGGTCGGAAGAGGTCGACCGTGTGCGCGGGCTGGAAATCGGCGCCGACGATTACGTGGTCAAACCGTATTCGGTTGCCGAGCTGATGGCGCGCGTGCGCACGCAATTGCGGCGGACGCGGCCGGCGGCGGTGGGACAGCAACTGGAATATCACGACATCGTGCTGGATGCCGAGACGCACCGCGTGACCCGGGCCGGCGACGCGCTCAAGCTCGGCCCGACGGAATTCCGGCTGCTCGCGACCTTCATGGAGAAGCCCGGCCGCGTCTGGAGCCGCGAACAGCTGCTGGATCGGGTCTGGGGCCGCGACATCTATGTCGATACCCGAACCGTCGACGTTCATATCGGCCGGCTGCGCAAGGCGCTGACGCGACAGGGCGGCGCGGACCCGATCCGGACGGTCAGGGGCGCGGGCTACGCCCTGGGCTGAGGTCCCGCAAGTCCCGTAATCCGTATTATGGTTACTTATTAGTTAACACCTTGCCGCGCTGGACAGGCTTTGCCGCCCCCCGGCATGATGGCGCCGACGCCGGTGCCCTTGCGTCAACAACGGTTCACCGGCCGTAGTTCGTTGCGACGGAAGGATGCGCCATGCTGGAATTCCTTGACCGCATATTGAATGCCGAGACCGCCGACGATGTGTGGGCGCTGCAGACGGATGCCATCGAGTCCTTCGGGTTCGACCGGCTGATCTATGGGTTCACGCGCTACATGACCGAGACCGGGTTCGGCTGCCCCGACGATTGCCTGATCCTGTCGAACCACGAACCGGAATACGTGCAGCGCTATATCGGCGACGGTCTCTACGCCCATGCGCCGATGCTGCACTGGGCGGCGCGCAATGTCGGCGCCTGCAGCTGGCGATGGGTGCGCGAGAACCTGCATGCCTTCGGCGATGCGCAGCACGAGGTTCTCGCGCTGAACCGGCAGTACGGCGTGACGGCCGGCTATACGATCAGCTTTCACGACGCCACGAGCCGCAGCAAGGGCGCGCTCGGCCTGGCGGCGCGCCCCGGTCTGACCCAGGATGACGCCGATGCGATCTGGTCGCGCCACGGCCGCACGATCACGGCCATGTGCGGCGTCGCCCATCTGAAGATGATCCAGCTTCCCTTCGGCAGCGCCCGCAAGCTGACCCGTCGGCAGCGCGAGACGCTGGAATGGGTGCGCGACGGCAAGACCGCGCAGGAAACCGCGGCGATCATGGGCGTCTCGGCCGCCACGGTTGAGAAACATCTGCGACTTGCGCGCGAGGCGCTGAATGCCGGAACCACCACGCAGGCCGTCCTGAAAGCCACGATGCAGAATCAGATTTTCGTGCTCGAAGCATAGTCTTATCCACAGCGCCTGTTGATAAACATTCCAGACACTGTCGGCCTAACGAATTGAATCAGCGGGATACGCGGAAAACTGCCCTTGTATTTTCCACAACGACAATATGCGCGAGGTGGTGTTTTCACTACTTCCTTTACGCTACGTGAGCGTGCAATCTAAGGGCGTTCCGTGAGTGGTGGCATTAAGGCCATGGAACAGTTCCTGGGCCGAGCCCGCGATTTCGGGTGGGTCCAGGAACACGTTCCCGTTTCCGCCGTGATGTCGGGCGCCATCCGCGGTTCTGAAACGACAACGGGCGACGCCGTCGCGCCGCCCGTCATGTCGCGATGCGAAGGGTCGGATCAGGCCTGGTTCATCTTGGCGACTTCGGCGGCGAAGTCTTCCTGTTCGACCGCGATCCCCTCGCCCACTTCGAGCCGCACGAAACCGGTGATCGTCACGCCGGCATCCTTTGCCGCCTGTCCGACGGTCACGTCGGGATTGATCACGAAGGCCTGGTTCAGCAGCGTGACCTCCGAGAAGTATTTCTGCATCCGTCCGGCGATCATCTTCTCGATCACCTGCTCGGGCTTGCCCGACTCGCGCGCCTGCTCGCTCAGGACCTGCTTTTCGCGCTCGACCAGCGCCGGGTCCAGGCTTCCCTCGTCCAGCGAGGCCGGGTTGACGGCCGCGATATGCATGGCCACCTGGCGGCCGAACTCGACGTCGTCGCCGGACATCGCGACCAGGACGCCGATCTTGCCCATGTTCTGGCCGGCGGCGTTGTGGATGTAATGGGCGACGGTTTCGCCCTCGATCTTGGCCATCCGGCGCAGGGTCATGTTCTCGCCGATCTTGGCGATCGCGTCGGTCAGCACCGTTTCGACCGGCTTGCCGTCGATTGGCTGGGCCTTCAGCGCCTCGACATCGTCGACATTCAGCCCGGCGGCCGCGATGGCGGCGACCATGTTCTGGAACTCGGCGTTCTTGGCGACGAAGTCGGTCTCGGAATTGACTTCGACCGCGACGCCGCGCTTTCCGTCGACGGCGACCGCGACCAGCCCCTCGGCGGCCGTACGGCCCGATTTCTTGGCGGCCTTGGCCAGCCCCTTGGTGCGCAGCCAGTCGACGGCGGCTTCCATGTCGCCGTCGTTTTCGGTCAGCGCCTTCTTGGCGTCCATCATGCCCGCGCCGGTCTTTTCGCGCAGTTCCTTCACTTGAGCAGCTGTGATCGCCATCGGTCTGGCTCCCATAGGTTTTTCTTGAATCGGATCGGATCGGAGCGGCGCCGCCGCCGCCGCCCCGGTTCTGTGGGCAATCGGGTGCGGGACCCGGATCAGCCCTTGTTTTCGAGCTCGTAAGGCGCGTCCTTGGCGACGGCGTCGTTCTGGACGGCCTCGTCGCTGATCGCGCCGCCGGCCTCGACTGTCTCGGCAGCCTCGACAGGCTCGGCGCCGTCCTCGGCCCGGGCCGCATCTTCGAGCGCGGCCTCTTCCAGGGCGCCGACATCGACGCCCGCGGCGCCAAGCTGCGCCGACATGCCGTCGAGCGCGGCCCGCGCCACCAGATCGCAATACAGGCCGATGGCGCGCGCGGCGTCATCGTTGCCCGGGATCACGTAATCGACGCCATCGGGCGAGCAGTTGGTGTCCACGACCGCGACCACCGGGATCCCCAGCTTCCTCGCCTCGGCGATGGCCAGGTCTTCCTTGTTGACGTCGATGACGAACAGCAGATCGGGCACGCCGCCCATCTCCCGGATCCCGCCGAGCGAGGCGTTCAGCTTCTCGCGGTCGCGCTCCATCGTCAGACGCTCGCGCTTGGTCAGGCCCTCGGCGCCCTGGTCCATCCGCTCGTCGATCTGCTTGAGCCGCGCGATCGACTGGCTCACGGTCTTCCAGTTGGTCAGCGTCCCGCCCAGCCAGCGGTGGTTCATGTAGAACTGCGCCGATTTCTCGGCGGCATCGGCGATCGGCTTCTGCGCCTGACGCTTGGTGCCGACGAACAGGATGCGGCCGCCCTTGGCGACGGTGTCGCGGATGACCTGCAGCGCCTGGTCCAGCATCGGGACGGTCTGGGTCAGGTCGATGATGTGAATGCCGTTGCGGTCGCCGTAGATGTATTCACCCATCCGCGGGTTCCAGCGCTGTGTCTGGTGACCGAAGTGAACGCCAGCCTCGAGCAGCTGACGCAAAGAGAAATCGGGGAGCGCCATGTCCATATCCTTTCCGGTTTCGCGCCTCGGCGGGACGTCAGAGCCTGCTGGCTCAACCGGCGGACAGATGCGGGATGTCTCCCCGCAACAGCCCAAGCCCCGCCTGTGAAGTGCGCCGCCCATAGCGCGACCGCGCGGCGATGGCAAGGGCTGTCGCGGCAGGCAGCGGATCGCGGCTTTCGCCTTGCCCGCGCGGGACGCAGTTGTCAAAAGCAGAGGCATGACCCCTGCCCCGGATATCGTCTGCATCGGCTCGGTCCTGTGGGATGTGGTGGGCCGATCCTCGGCGCATATGCGTCTGGGGTCGGATGTTCCCGGCCGGATCGCCCGCGTGCCGGGCGGCGTGGCGATGAACGTGGCGATGACGCTGGCGCAATTCGGCATGCGGCCGGCCCTGCTGTCCGCCGTCGGGCGCGACGCCGAGGGGGCGGCGCTGATCGCGGAATGCGATGCGCGCGGATTGCTGACCGGTCATCTCTACCGGTCCGACGACCTGCCGACCGACACCTACATGGCGGTCGAGGGCGCGAACGGTCTGATCGCCGCCATCGCCGACGCCCATTCGCTCGAAGCCGCGGGCGACCGGATCCTGCGCCCGCTCGCGGATGGCCGCCTGGGCAGCGCCGACCGGCCCTGGCAGGGCGCCGTCGTTCTGGACGGCAACCTGACCGAGATGCTGCTGGCACAGATCGCCGACAGCGCGCTTTTCGCCGCGGCCGATCTGCGCGTCGCCCCCGCCTCGCCCGGCAAGGCGCAGCGCCTGCGGCCGCTGCTGCGCCATCCGCACGCCACGCTCTACGTCAATCTCGAAGAGGCGTCGCTGCTGGCCCACCGGCCGTTCGACACCGCCCCGGCCGCGGCCGCGGGGCTGGTCGCCGAAGGCGCGGCGCGGGTGCTGGTCACGGATGGCAGCGCCCCGGCGGCCGAGGCCGGCCATCGCGGCACCCGCGAGGCGCGCCCGCCCGAGGTGCTGGTGACGCGCGTGACGGGCGCGGGCGACACCTTCCTCGCCGCCCATATCGCGGCCGAACATCGCGGACAGGATCCCGACGCGGCGCTGGACACCGCCTTGCGGGCCGCCGCCGCCTATGTATCAGGAGATGTGCCTGCATGACCCCGCCGCTGATCCTTTCCGACGAGGTCGCGCAGGCCCTGTCGGACCGCCGCCCCGTCGTCGCGCTGGAATCGACGATCATCACCCACGGGATGCCCTGGCCGGACAATGTTGAAACCGCCCGCCGGGTCGAGGACGAGGTGCGCGATGCCGGCGCCGTCCCCGCCACCATCGCCATCATCGACGGCACCATCCGCGTGGGTCTGGACGCACCGCGGCTGGAGGCACTGGCACGGGCCACCGGCGTGGCGAAACTGTCGCGCGCCGACCTGGCCGTCTGTCTGGCCCGCGGCGGAACCGGAGCCACCACCGTGGCCGCGACGATGATCTGCGCGCGCCTGGCGGGGATCGAGATCTTCGCCACCGGCGGGATCGGCGGCGTCCATCGCGGGGCCGAGCGCAGCTTCGACATCTCGGCCGATCTTCAGGAACTTGCGCAGAGCCCGGTCACCGTCGTCGCCGCCGGCGCCAAGGCGATCCTCGATCTGCCGAAGACGCTGGAGGTGCTGGAAACCCTGGGCGTGCCCGTCATCGCCGTCGGCCAGGACGAGCTGCCCGCCTTCTGGTCCCGCTCGTCGGGCCTGCCGGCGCCGCTGCGCATGGACGACCCCGCGCAGATCGCCCGGTCGCACCGCCTGCGCCGGGCCCTGGGGCTGCCCGGCGGACAGCTGGTCGCCAATCCGATCCCGACGGAACACGAGATACCCGCCAGCCGGCTTGCCCCGGTGATCGAGGCGGCGCTGCGCGAGGCCGAGCGCCGGGGCATCGCCGCCAAGGAGGTGACGCCCTTCCTGCTGGATCACATCCTGACGGCCACTGAGGGGCTGTCGCTGCAGGCGAACATCCAGCTTGTGCTGTCCAATGCGCGTCTGGCGGCTCGGATCGCCGCCGCCCTGGCCGCGGGCGCAACCGACGGATGACCTGCTGCAGGCGGACGTTGTTCTGAACCGCGCGGCGTCATACATATTCAAGCGCAACTTCCGGGCCCGCCGATGACCAATCCGCTGCAAGAAGACCCCGATCCGCGCCGCCGGCGCACGCTGTTCGGCGGATTGCGCGCCAGCTTCCTGACGGGGCTGGTCGTGGTGGCTCCCATCTTCCTGACGATCTGGCTGATCTGGACGGTCATCGGCTGGATCGACGGATGGGTCCTGCCCTTCGTGCCGGCCCGCTTCCGCCCGGAACAGTATATCGGCATCAACCTGCGCGGCGTCGGCGTGATCATCTTCCTGATCTTCACGGTCATGGTCGGCTGGCTCGCCAAGGGCCTGATCGGCCGGTCGCTTCTGCGATGGGCGGAAAGCCTGGTAGACAGCGTTCCCATCGTAAGGTCGGTCTATAACGGCCTGAAACAGATCGCGGAAACTGTTTTTGCGCAAAGCGAGACATCCTTCGACAAGGCCTGCCTGATCGAATACCCACGGCGCGGCCTGTGGGCCATCGCCTTCATCTCGACCACGACGAAGGGCGAGCTGGACGAGGCGATCCCGGTCGCCGACCAGAAGATGTCGGTCTTTCTCCCGACCACGCCGAACCCGACCTCGGGCTTCCTGCTGTTCGTGCCGCGCAGCGAGATCATCGAACTGGAGATGAGCGTCGAGGATGCCGCGAAGCTGGTGATTTCGGCCGGGCTGGTCTACCCGAACCCCAAGGAGCCGTCGCGCCAGCCCCCGGCGGCCCGCGCCGCCGAGTAGCGGCGCTCTTCGGGCAGTGTCCCGGGAACGGAAGGCGACCCCCTCGGTGTGTCAGCTCACAGGGCGGTCCAGCCGCCATCGACGCTGATCGTGGTGCCGGTGATCTGGCGCGCCGCGTCCGAGCACAGGAACGCCGCGACGCCGCCCAGTTGCTCGGTCGTGGCGAACTCCTTCGACGGCTGACGCTCGAGCATCACCTCGCGGATCACGGTTTCGCGGTCCATGTCGTACTTGGCCATCGTGTCGGGGATCTGCGCCTCGACCAGCGGGGTCATCACGTAGCCGGGGCAGATGGCGTTCGCGGTGATCGGTTCACGCGCGGTTTCCAGCGCCACGACCTTGGTCATCCCGACGATGCCGTGCTTGGCCGAGACATAGGCCGACTTGTAGGGCGACGCCGTCAGGCCATGGGCCGAGGCGATGTTGATCACCCTGCCCCAGCCCGCCTGCCGCATCATCGGCAGGGCGGCGGCCGTGGTGTGGAATGCCGCGGTCAGCATGATCGCGATGATCCGGTCCCAGGTCTCGGCCGGAAAGTCCTCGATCGGCGCCACATGCTGAATGCCGGCATTGTTGACCAGGATATCGCAGGCGCCGGCCTGTTCGACCAGCGCGCGCGCCTCGACGCCCTTGCTCAGATCCGCCTTGATGTAACGCGCGGAGACGCCGCTCTCGCGGGCGATTTCCTCGGCCAGCGCATGGTCTTCGTCGCGGTCGGTGAACGAGTTCAACACCACATCCGCCCCGGCCCGCGCCAGTTCGCGGGCGATGCCCAAGCCGATGCCGGAATTCGATCCGGTGACGACGGCGGTTTTTCCCCGAAGTTCCATGGCCTGTCCCTCTCTGTCTGCCGGGCGCACCATTCCACGCTGCGGCTGCGAAGGGAACGGGATTCGCGCGGCCCGCGCGCCCGGGACGCTCGGGCGCAAATCCGCGAAAAGCCCAAAAAAAACGCCGGCACAAGGCCGGCGTTAAGTTATTGAGGCAGGTTTCATACAGGCAAGAAACCTATCGAGCAGTGACCCCTTTATACGCAATCCATCCTCGGCATCCAAGCTAAAAGTTTGAAAAGGCACGGCTACGCCCGTAGGCTTGCAGCAAAGAAGAATGTGAGCAGGAGCGACCCCCGGCCATGCGCAAGGTTTCGTCTGTCATTGACCGGGCTTTCCGGCTTGTCCCAGCGATGATTCTGGCCGCTTCGGCGGCGATTGCCGAGCCGCAGCACGGCATATCCATGTATGGCGAACCGGCTCTTCCCCCAGATTTTGTGGCGTTGCCCTATGTCAACGCCGATGCCCCCAAGGGCGGGCGGATCGTCTTCGGCGAGGCGGGGGGCTTCGACAGCCTGAACCCGCACATCGTCAAGGGGCGGGCGCCCTATGGCGTCGGTGTCTACGTCTTCGAAAGCCTTATGGCCCGAAGCTGGGACGAACCCTTCACCCTGTACGGGCTGCTGGCCGAATCGGTCGAGACGCCCGAGGACCGGTCCTGGGTGGAATTCACGCTGCGCCCCGAGGCGCGATTCTCGGACGGCACGCCGGTGACGGCCGAGGATGTGCTCTGGTCGTTCGAAACGCTCGGGACCCAGGGCGACCCCCGCTATCGCGGCGTCTACGACAAGGTGGCCAGGGCAGAACAGACGGCGCCCCGCACGGTCCGCTTCACCTTCAACACCGCCGATCGCGAATTGCCGCTGATCCTGGGGCTTCGGCCGATCCTGAAGAAGGCGCAGTGGGAGGGGCGCGATTTCGGCGCCTCGGGCTTTGACGTCGTGCCCATCGGCACCGGTCCCTACGTGATCGGCGCCTATGAACCCGGACGGTTCATCGAACTGGATCGCAACCCCGATTACTGGGGCGCGGATGTCCCGGTGATGCGCGGGCAGATGAACCTGGACCGGATCCGCTACGACTATTTCGGCGACGGCGATGTCGTGTTCGAGGCGTTCAAGGCCGGCGAGATCTCCAGCTACCGCGAAGGGAACGCCGCCAAGTGGGACAGCCAGTACGATTTCCCCCGCGTCCGGTCCGGCGAGGTCGTCAAGGCGCTGATCCCGCACCGCCGCCCCACGGGGATCACCGGCTTCGTCATGAATACGCGGCTGCCGCAATTCTCTGATTGGCGGGTGCGCGAGGCGATGCTGACCGCCTTCAACTACGAATTCATCAGCCGCACGCTGAACGGTGGGCAGGATCCGCGCATCGCGTCGTATTTCTCGAATTCGGTTCTGGCAATGGATCACGGGCCGGCGCAGGGCCGGGTGGCCGAATTGCTGGCCCCCTTCGCCGCCGATCTGCCGCCGGGCACGATCGAGGGATACAGCCTGCCCGAGGGCGACGGGACCGAACGCAACCGCGCCGCCCTGCGCCGCGCGATCGACCTGATGGCCGAGGCGGGATGGACGGTGCAGGACGGCGTGATGCGCGATGCCCGGGGGCGGCCCTTCACCTTCGAGATCCTGTTGTCCCAGGGCGCGACCGAGACGCAGCAGATGGCCGATATCTTCGCCTCGGCCCTGGGGCGGATGGGGATCAGCCCGCGCATCACCACCGTCGACAGCGCCCAATACAACGAACGGACCAGCGGCTTCGATTTCGGCATGGCCTATTACCGTCGCGGCCTGTCGCTGAGCCCGGGCAACGAACAGATGCTGTACTGGTCGGCCGAGGCCGCGGACACGCCCGGCTCGCGCAACTGGATGGGGATGAAGGCGCCGGCCGCCGAGGCCATGATCGGAGAGATGCTGCGCGCCGAGACCCGCGACGATTTCGTCGCGGCGGTCAAGGCGCTGGACCGGGTGCTGACAGCCGGCCGATATGTCATCCCGACATGGTCCTCGAACGTCTCGCGCCTGGCATTCGTGCGCAACCTGCATTACCCGGAAACGGTGCCGATGTACGGCGACTGGATCGGTTTTCAACCCGATATCTGGTGGTGGTCCGACGAATAGCGGCCTTCGCCGTTCACTATCGCTTAACCCTGCCGCTTCTACAGTGCGGGCGTGCCGGCGCATTCCTGCTGGCGGCGGGAACCCCCTCGCCCGCACCGCATTGGACCGGTGACCAGTCGAACTAGGAGATGGCCCATGCAATGGCAGACCGTGGAGCGCAACTGGCCGGCCTTCCTTGACCGGATCGAACAACGCTGGCCGCAAACGGATCAGAACGAGCTGCTGAATATCGATGGCGACCGTTCGCGGTTCACCCAGTATCTGAGCAAGGTGCACGACCTGACCCGGAACGAAGCCAACGAGGAGATCGAGGATTGGCTGGTCGGTGCCGTGCCCGCAGATGTGAAGATGGACGACACGCGCGACAACCAGAACATCCGCGACAGCGGCCGCTTCATCCCCGAGGGTGAGGATGTCTATGCCGATGACGGCATGTTCGGCGACGATCAAGAGGCCGCCCCGCCCGTCGGCCGCAACTGATCCCGCCAAGGGCTCTGGTCATTCCGGCGGCCGCACGGTAACTCCCGCGCGACCCCGAATAAGGCTGACCCATGGATCTGCGCAATATCGCTATCATCGCCCATGTCGACCACGGCAAGACGACGCTTGTGGACGAGCTTCTGAAACAATCCGGTGCCTTCCGCGAAAACCAGGCGGTGGCCGAACGGGCGATGGATTCCAACGACCTGGAGCGTGAGCGCGGGATCACCATCCTGGCCAAGGCCACGTCGGTCGAGTGGAAGGGCACCCGGATCAACATCGTCGATACGCCCGGCCACGCCGATTTCGGTGGCGAGGTCGAGCGCATCCTGTCGATGGTCGACGGGGTCGTGCTGCTGGTCGACGCGGCCGAAGGCCCGATGCCGCAGACCAAGTTCGTGACGTCCAAGGCGCTGGCCCTCGGTCTGCGCCCCATCGTGGTGCTCAACAAGGTCGACAAACCCGATGCCGAACCCGACCGCGCGCTGAACGAGGTCTTCGACCTGTTCGCCAATCTGGGCGCCGACGACGATCAGCTCGATTTCCCGCATCTCTACGCCTCGGGCCGTTCCGGCTGGGCCGATGCCGAGCTGGACGGCCCGCGCAAGGACCTCTCGGCGCTGTTCAGTCTGATCGTGCGCCACGTTCCCCGGCCCCGGCAGGTCGCCCGCAAGGACGAGCCGTTTCAGATGCTGGCCACGACCCTCGGGGCCGATCCCTTCATCGGGCGCATCCTGACCGGCCGGGTCGAATCGGGCACGCTGAAAACCGGCGCCTCGGTGCAGGCGATCAGCCGGACCGGGCAGAAGATCGAACAGTTCCGGGTGTCGAAGATCATGGCCTTCCGCGGTCTCGGGCAGCAAGAGATCGAGGAGGCCGCGGCGGGCGACATCGTCACGCTGGCCGGCATGTCGAAGGCCACCGTGGCCGATACGATCTCGGCGCTGGCCAACGACACCCCCCTGCCCGCCCAGCCAATCGACCCGCCGACGATCACCGTGACCTTCGGCATCAACGACAGCCCGCTGGCGGGCCGCGACGGCAAGAAGGTGCAGAGCCGGGTCATCCGCGAACGGCTGATGAAAGAGGCCGAGCAGAACGTGGCCATCCGCGTCACCGACACGCCCGGAGGCGAGGCGTTCGAGGTGGCGGGCCGCGGCGAGTTGCAGATGGGCGTCCTGATCGAGAACATGCGCCGCGAGGGGTTCGAATTGTCGATCTCGCGCCCGCAGGTCCTGTTCCGCGAGGTCGACGGCCAGCAGATGGAGCCGATCGAGGAGGTGACCATCGATGTCGATGACGATTATTCCGGCGCGGTGATCGAAAAGGTGACCGGCGCGCGCAAGGGCGAGCTGGTCGAGATGAAGCCGGCCGGCCAGGGCAAGACGCGGATCATCGCCCATGTCCCGTCGCGCGGGCTGATCGGCTATCACGGCGAATTCCTGACCGACACGCGCGGCACGGGGGTGCTGAACCGGGTCTTCCACGAATGGGCGCCGCATAGGGGGCCGATTCCCGGCCGGCGCGCCGGCGTCCTGATCTCGATGGAGAACGGGACATCGGTCGCCTATGCCCTGTTCAACCTCGAAGACCGCGGCCGCATGTTCATCGGCGCGCAGGAACCGGTCTATGAAGGCATGATCATCGGCGAGCACAGCCGCGACAACGATCTCGAGGTGAACCCGCTGAAGGGCAAGAAGCTGACGAACGTCCGGGCCAGCGGCTCGGACGAGGCGGTGCGCCTGACGACGCCGGTCAGGATGAGCCTCGAGGAAGCCATCGCCTATATCGACGACGACGAGCTGGTTGAGGTCACGCCCAAGGCGATCCGGCTGCGCAAGCGGTTTCTCGACCCGCACGAACGCAAACGGCAATCGCGGGCGGCCTCCTGAGCCACCCGGCGGCGGCGCCTATTCCTCTGGCGCCGCCCGTTCGCCCAGACGCAGCGGCCCCGGCTCGATCACCCGCGCGCACCAGCCGCCATGGCCGCGCATGGCGTTGTATCCGCCATGCCCCAGAACCTCTTCCATCCGCGAACATGGCGCGCAGGGCACGGTAAGTTCGATCAGCGCCCGGCCGAGCCGCAGCCGCCTGCCGCGCAGGGCGCCCAGATTGATGCCCGCGATCACGATGTTGCGCCGCAGAAACTCGGCCCGCAGGTCGGGGTGGCCGCTCAGCGCGCCGATCACCGGCAGATGCTCTGCCTGGATCAGCGTCAGCGCCCGCGCCCCCGCACGCGAATGATCGCCCGTCAGGCCCGACAGGGCCAGCTCGGCGGATGACACGGCGGTGAGCGGCGCCCGCCGGTCGGGCCGCAGCCCGATCCACTCGATCCGGCCGTCGGCCGCGTGCCGGCCCGTCAGTTCCGCCAACGTCAGCAGGTCAGAGCTCTTCGATTACCATCAGGTCGCGCTCGCTCGCCTGTTTGGCAAAGGTCAGGGCCTCCTGATAGCGGGGCGAGTTGTAGCAGGCGACCGCCTGCTCGACCGACGGGAAACGTGCCACGACGTTCCGGGGCCGCTCGCGCCCCTCAAGCTGCACGAAGCGACCGCCGCGCGCCAGGAAGACGCCGCCATGTTCGGCAATCGCCTCGGTCGCGATGGCGGCGTATTTCGCATAGGTCGCGTCGTCGGTGACGGTGACATGAGCGATCCAGAGCGCGCTCATCCCGCCAGCTCCTGCGTCAGCGCCTCGGCGATCCGGCGTTCGATATCCGCACGATCCGCGGCCGCAAGATCGAACGGCGCGCCGCCCTGCGCCATGTCGGGGCGGCCCCCTCCGCCCTTGCCGCCCAGGGCGCGGGTGATGACCCGCACCATGTCGACCGCCGAAAGCGTTGCCTTGTGCGTCTCGGACACCCCGAC
>Ga0189283_10256_pt1 | contig 30947 bp, 31 predicted proteins | sample N26C4minimetaG_FD_130320 | JGI IMG/M metagenome (GOLD analysis project Ga0189283, IMG submission 130320) | Marine microbial communities from the Costa Rica Dome - N26 C4 mini metaG | ecosystem: Environmental > Aquatic > Marine > Oceanic > Photic zone | place: Costa Rica: the Eastern Pacific...
CAGGTTCACGTCGGCGAAATAGCCCCGCGCCGGGTCCAGCCGGTTGTCGCGCCGGTCATAGGTGGCGCCCAGGGGAAAGGTCAGCAGGTTGTAGTCCGCGACGCCGCTGGCGTCCTCGACGCGGCTGTAGCGATAGGCGATGCCGGCCTCGGCCGTCAGCTCGTCCGAAAAGATGCGCGTGACCCCGGCCCCGACCGTGGCGATGTCGCTGGTGAAGGTCGGCTCGTTCAGATGCTCGATCTCGGCCAGCAGATACAGGTCGTAATCCGGGCCGAAGGCCGCCGGCCGCTCGAATCGCGACGACAGCTTGTAATCCTCGCCCGATCCGCCGATCTGCGCGATCTCGCCCTCGATCCGCAGCCGCTCTGCCCCGCCCAGAAGGTTGCGGTGCAGCCAGAACCCCGACAGCGTGACGCCGTCGACCGAACTCAGCTCGGCGCCGAAGCCGAAACGGCGCGGAAGCTCTTCGTCCACCGTCGCCGTGATGTCCATCGTGTTGCCGGGGCCGAGCGTCTCGGCCTCGGTCAGCGCCACGGAGCGGAACGTCTGTGTGCGGCGCAGCCGGACGGCCGCCCGCTGCACCGCGTCGGGATCGTAGACCTCGCCCGTCGGAAGCCCGGCGATGCGGCGGATCCGGTCGGGCCGCACCCGCGAATATCCCTTGGGCCGCAACTCTCCGAAGCGCACGACGGGGCCGGGGGCCATGCGGATATCGGCGTCCAGCGTATCGGCGGCGTGGTTCGCCACCACCTGCTGCGCGGCCACGTCGACCTTGGCGTGGCCGGTCTGGCGCCACCCCTCGGCCGCCGCGTCGGCGGCATCCTGGATCACCGGGGTCTCGGCCGGCTGGCCGGTGGCGAAACCGTCGGGCAATTCCGTGTCCGGCGCCAGCGGCGCGACGCGGGCACGGCCGAAACGGTAGACGGGACCCGGCTGCACCCGCACCTCGATACGGGCTATGGCGCGCGGCGCGGCCAGCGGCGGAATGGCGGCAGCTTCGCGGCCGTCGACCAGGATGTTGATGACCCCGCCGAACCGGCCCGATGCGTACAACACGCCCACGAGCCGCCCGTAATCCGCCTGTGCGGCCGCCAGCAATTCCTGCGGATCGGTGACCCCTTCGTCCTGCGCGGCGACAAGCAGCGATGCCGCGCGCAGATCGTCGACCAGCGCCTCTTCGGCCCCCGCGACCTGGAACGCGACCCGCTCTTGCGCGGCTGCCGGAGCCGCGGCCATGGCCAGAACCGTTGCCAAAATCCTGCTGCACACGCCGGCCCGCAGCCTGGCGAAAAAACTTCCGGGCACGCTGCCCCCTCACATCCGCGAACCGTGTCGGAACAGTGATAACGACACCCGCGTCGGCAGGGAAGCGAGGCGTCATCACTTTTCGCGCATGGCGCGAAGTCCCGTGCTTCAGCTGTGCTCGACCTCGTTCTTCACCTGCGCCCAGGTGATCATGGTGAATACCGCGGTGCCCCCGACCACGTTGCCGGCCAGCACCGGCAGGAAGAACGCGAAGATCGCCTTCATCACCGGCAATTCGCCGTCCAGCAGCAGCAGCGCCATCTCGACGGATCCGGCGATGACATGGGTGAAGTCGCCGGCCGCGATCAGCCAGGTGAAGACCAGGATGACCGGCAGCGGATTGTGGGGCATGGTCGGGATCATCCAGACGATGGCCGCGATCAGCACACCGGCCGGCAATGCCTTCGCAAAGGCCTCGAAGGGCGGGTTCGACGTGGCATGGCGCGAGATCTCGACCATCGCCTCGGTGACGTCGGCGGGCAGCGGATCGAAGATCAGCAGGAAGGCCGCGGCAATGAACGCCCCCACCAGGTTGGCCGCCAGGACGATCGCCCACAGCCGCAGCACCCAGTAGAAATAGGCGCGACAGGGCTTGCCCATCAGCGGCAGAACCGTGGTGATCGTGTTTTCCGTGAACAGTTGCATCCGTCCCAGGATCACCAGCAGGAAACCGAAGCTGTATCCCAGGCTGTCGACCAGCAGGCGCCACTCCGTATCCGGCAGTCCCGCGCGCAGCACCGCCTGGCCGATCATTGAAAAGGCGATCAGGATGCCCGCCGCCAGGCCCGAGAAGATCAGCGAGGAGGTCGGCCGGGTCAATTCGTCTTCGCCGTCGCGGCGAACCACCTCGTAGATCAGCCGCGCGGACAGGCGCGACGCCTCGGATACGGATTCCTCCTCCTCGGCCTGCTCTTCCTGGCTGCGCGACCGGGCGGCCTCACGTTGCGCCTCGCCGCCCTGATCGTCCCGCGGATCCGGCGCATCGGCGCCGTCGGAATTCCGTTCCTGCACGATTGCGTCCGTTCTTTTGCAAAACCGAACAACCCGTCGCCGGCATCTCCGGTTCCGGCGGAACAGGCATGCGGGGCAACCGATTGACCGAAAAGCGATCGGAATACGGAGCAGACGCGATGACCAAGGATCACGGCCCCCAGATCAAGGACGACAAGCTGTACGAAGATCTCCGCGACAAGGGCAACAGCAAGGAAAAGGCGGCGCGCATCGCCAATGCCAAGGCCGATCCCGACCGGCACCCATCACAGAAGGGCGGCAAGGCCCAGTCCTACGAGGACTGGACGAAGGAGGACCTGTATTCGCGGGCGCAGGAGATCGGGATCGACGGCCGGTCCGAAATGTCGAAGGACGACCTGATCCGCGCCCTGCGCAAGCACTGAGGCGTCACAGGTCCTCGACCACCACCCGGTCCTTGCGCACCCCCAGCTCGGCCAGCGCCGCCGAGACGTCGCGCACCATCTGCCGGGGGCCGCAGACGTAGAAGTGCTGTTCGCGCTCGTGGACAACCTCTTCCAGGAAGTCCCGGTCGATCCGTCGCCGATGCAGGCCCTCGGCGTCCTCCTGGGTCAGGGTGAACACCTTCGACAGGCTTGGCATCGCCTGCCATTCGTCGCGCAGGATGATGTCTTCCTCGCGCCTGTTCGAGAAGATGAGCGTGCAGCCGTTCAACCCGTCCCTGTCCCGCGCGCGGCGCCGCAGGATCGAGACAAAGGGCGTGATGCCGGCGCCGCCGGCGATGAACATCCCCGGCCCCCTATCGGCGATGGCGCCCCAGGGATCGCCGATCAGCACCGCGTCGCCCGGCTGCAACTGGGCGATGCGACGCGTGACCCCGTCCCGGTCGGAATAACTCTTGATCATGAAATCCAGCGTCGGATCCTCGGGCAGCGACACGAAGCTGAACGGCCGCGCCTCGTCCTGCCAGCCATCCTGGTCCAGCCGCAATTCCGTCGCCTGGCCGGGGGTGAAGCGGTAATCCTCGGGCCGGTCGAACACCAGATGGTGGACATCGTGCGTCACCGGTTCGATCGACTTCAGCGTCAGGCGTCGGGGCATGGCGGCGGTCCTTTCCGTTGGCGGGCCAACCCTGCGGACGCGGTGACAGTTCCCCCCTCAGACCGCGAGGGCGCGACCCGCCAGCGCGGCGGTGGGGTGGGGCGTGCCCTGCCGCTCTGGCTCGGCCAGGGGAAAGACCACGCGACCGACCGTGCCGCCATCGGTTTCAAGCGTCAGTGCGCCACCGAGCTGATCGGCGAACTGGCGGGCGATCTTCAGCCCCAGGCTGCGGCTCTGCGCCAGGTCGAATCCGTCGGGCAGACCCGCGCCGTCATCGGCGACCTCCAGCATCGCCCGGTTGCCCGGCAGCCGCCGCAACGCCACCGAAACCGTCACCGCGGCGCGATGCTCCAGCGCATGCTCGATGGCGTTCGACACCAGTTCCGTCGCGATCAGGGCCAGCGGGACCGCCTGGTCCTGGGTCACCGGCACCGGCGCGACGTCGAACGAATGGCGCACCCTGTCCTGCACACCCGAGGCTTCGACGATCTCGGGCACGATCTCTTGCAGGAACCGCTGGAATTCCAGGCTCTGCCGATCCGGGTCGTGCAGCCGCCGCTGGATGCGCGAGACGATGTTCAACCGCGCCACCGCCGTATCCAGCGCGGCCCGGGCCGCGGGATCGTCGACATCGCGCCGCTGCAATTGCAGCAGCGATGAGATCACCTGAAGGCTGTTGGACACGCGGTGCTGCAACTCGTGGAACATCAGCTCGCGCGAATGGGCCAGATGCTCGCTGCGCCGCCGCTCGACCGACAGCCGCGCCAGAGCCCCGTTCATCACGGCGATCAGCGCGATGTCGGTCGCCACGATGACGATGTAGAATCCCAGGGCCAGCGCGGTATTGCTGGTCAGGTAGAAGGAATTGAACGGCGCGATGAGGTAGTACCAGGCCGCCAGCCCGCAGAGGACCGCCTCGACCGCGCCGGCCCGGACCCCCGCGAAAAAGGTCGTCAGGATCACCGCGGGAAGGAAGGTGAGGTAGGGAAAGCCGGAGGGCAGATCCCCCCTCAGCGCCAGCCGCAGGCCGAACGCGACCACGAAGGCCACGGTCACGAACACGATCTTGTAGGCCACCGACCGTTCGGCCAGGGCCCAGCTTCGAAGCTTCGCGCGCACCGCTGTACCTTTCTGTTACTACGCCACTTTCCCTAGACGGGTAGCCGCCCCTGTCCAGCCGTGGCGAGCCTCGGGCGCCCGGCACGCCGGAATGGGCGGGTTGCCGCCGAAACGGGCGCCGCCCCTCAGTGCTCCTCCGCCCCCTCCGCCCCCTGGCGCAGATCCAGCACCGACCCGTCGATGACGCGGACCTCTCGCTGCGGGAAGGGGATCGAGATGCCGTTGGCCCTGAACGCATCCCACAGGGCCAGGAACACGTCGCCGCGGATATTCGTCAGGCCGCCGGTGGGGTCGGTGATCCAGAACCGCAGGATGTAATCGACCGAGGAATCGCCGAAGCCGGTGATGTGGCAGACCGGGGGCCGCGTCGTCAGCACCCGCTTCACCCCTACCGCCGCCTCGATCGCGATGCGCCGCACCTCGTGCGGGTCGTTCGCATAGGACGTGCCGAAGTTGATATCGAGCCGCACGAAATCGTTGGAGTGCGACCAGTTGACCACCTGGCCGGTGATCAGGTCCTCGTTCGGGATCAGATATTCCTTCCCGTCCCGCGTGGTGATCGAGACATAGCGGGCGCCGAGCGCGTTGATCCAGCCGAACGTGTCGCCCAGGCTGATCACGTCCCCGGGCTTGATCGACTTGTCCAGCAGGATGATCAGACCGGATATCAGGTTCGACACGACCTTCTGCAGCCCGAAGCCGATGCCGACGCCGATGGCGCCCGACAGCACGGCCAGCCCGGTCAGATCGACGCCCACCGCCTTGAGCCCGACGAAGATCGCGGCCCCGTACAGAACGACCTGCAGCACCTTGACCGCCAGGACCTGCATCGAGGGCGACAGATCGTCGTTCCGGCGGATGCGAACGGCGCTCGTCTCGCTTGTCAGCCGGGCGACCGTCACCAGAACGCCCGTGACCACCAGCGCCTTGAGAAGCGTCAGAAGGCTGAGCCGGAACGCACCGAGTTCCAGCGCCGCGCTGTCGAGGAAACGCGCCGCATCGCCCAGAAGCCCGAGGAAATACAGGACGACGTAGATCCACAGAAACCACCGCACGAGCGACCGAAGCAACGGATTGCGGACCAGCCGGGCCGCGAAGACCACCGCGACGAGGGCGGCCGAGATCGTCGCCACCAGTTCCAGGATGTAGCTGCGCGGCGGAAAGAAGAAGATCGCCCGCATCGCCGCATAGGCCGCCCAGCACAGGATGGTGAACAGGATCAGCTGCAACCGGCGGTTCACGGTCAACAGCAGCCTGAGCCGCCATTTCGGAACGCCCTCAAGCGTGTGCATCCAGGCCCGCATCCGCGGTTGCAACCTGAGCCGCAACAGCCAGGACAGAACGAACACCCCGAACAGGATCGCGATCTGGGTCAGGCGCGAGGGCAGCAGCATGTTCGCCGCCGACAGCCGGATCGTTTCGACCAGCGCCGGGACCTGATCCCACACCGCCGTCGCCTGAAGGATCATGCTTCCCTCCAAGGCCGGCGCATCCCTGTCGCGAAGGTCTCCCGGCACTAGCAGCTTTGTGACGGCGCGTGACGCGACCGCCCGCAGTGACAGGCTAGCTGTAGCTGACCGCTATCAGGGAGAAAACATGAAACGCCCCACACTCGTTCTGGCAGCCCTCGCGGCCATCGCCGCCGGTGCCGCCGCGCGGGCCGAACCCGTCTCGGTCACCGCCGTCCTGTCGCCGCAGGAGCAGATCAAGTTCGACTTCGCCGGCTCGGCCAAGCATTTCGTCCTGGCCGTCCGCCGCGAAGGACAGGCCGAGGGAAGCGGCGTTCTTGCCGGGGCCGATGTGACCGAGATCGGCTGGCACGACATCCGCCCGCCCGTGGATGGAGAACCGCAGGGCTATCTCCAGTTCACGGCCGCCAACGGCGATGTCGCCGTGCTTCGCTGGTCGGTCCGCGCAGTGTTCGTGTCGGGCAGTGACGGCCCGCAGATCCACGATAACGGGGCCTGGGAACTGGTGGACGGAACCGGGGCCTTTGCCGACATGGCCGGCGTCGGTTCCCTGGTCATCGAACCCGCGGAAGGCGAGGCGCGGCGGTTCGTTCTGGAGGGCGAGATCGGCAAGGCGCCCTGACATGCAAGCGGCGGCCGTCCGGACGGCCGCCGCACAGCTTGATGGCGCGGGGTAATCGCTGTATTCCGCGATCCATGGTTCCCGTCTTCGACATAGGCGATCGCGCCCGGCTGCCCTGGCGCTTCTTCGGCGCGGCGCGCAGCGCGCTGGCCCGGCTATGAGGGTGCGCCGCCCTGTCGCCGCCCCCTGACACGCCACGGATTATTCTGCCATGAGCACCGCGCCGAAAACCCTGTACGACAAGATCTGGGACGCCCATGTCGTCCATGAAGCCGAAGACGGCACCTGTCTTCTCTATATCGACCGCCATCTGGTTCACGAGGTCACCAGCCCCCAGGCCTTCGAAGGATTGCGCCTGTCGGGCCGCAAGGTGCGCGCGCCGGACAAGACCATCGCCGTGCCCGATCACAACGTGCCGACCGACCCGTCCCGCCTCGAGGGTATCCGGGACGAACAGTCGCGCATCCAGGTCGAGGCGCTGCGCCGGAACGCCAGGGACTTCGGCATCGAGCTGTACGACGTCGACGATATCCGCCAGGGAATCGTCCACATCATCGGCCCCGAACAGGGCTGGACCCAACCGGGCATGACCATCGTCTGCGGAGACAGCCACACCGCCACCCATGGTGCCTTCGGCGCCCTCGCCCACGGCATCGGCACCTCCGAGGTTGAACACGTTCTGGCGACCCAGACGCTGATCCAGAAGAAGTCGAAGAACATGCTGGTCCGGGTCGAGGGCGAGTTGCCGCCCGGCGTCACCGCAAAGGACATCACGCTGACGATCATCGGCCGCACCGGCACGGCGGGCGGCACCGGCTATGTCATCGAATATGCCGGAAGCGCGATCCGCGCCCTGTCGATGGAAGGCCGGATGACGGTGTGCAACATGGCCATCGAGGGCGGGGCCCGGGCCGGGCTGATCGCCCCGGACGACAAGACCTTCGCCTATGTCCGGGGCCGCCCCCACGCGCCGAAGGGCGCCGCATGGGAGATGGCGCTGGATTACTGGAAGACCCTCACCTCGGATGACGGCGCCCGGTACGACAAGGTGATCGAGATCGATGCCGCCGAGATCGCGCCGGTGGTCACCTGGGGCACCTCGCCCGAGGATGTGCTGCCCATCACCGGCCTGGTGCCCGACCCCGACGATTTTCGCGGCGGCAAGGTCGAGGCCGCGCGCCGGTCGCTCGACTATATGGGGCTGACCCCCGGCCAGAAGCTGAGCGAGATCGAGATCGACACCGTCTTCATCGGGTCCTGCACCAACGGGCGGATCGAGGATCTGCGCGAAGTGGCCCGCGTGATGGAGGGACGGCGCGTCAAGGACGGCCTGCGCGCGATGATCGTTCCGGGATCGGGGCTGGTCCGGGCCCAGGCCGAGGAAGAAGGCATCGCGCAGAAGCTGCAGGAGGCCGGGTTCGAATGGCGGCTTGCCGGATGCTCGATGTGCCTGGGCATGAACCCCGACCAGCTCGCGCCCGGAGAACGCTGCGCCTCGACCTCGAACCGGAATTTCGAAGGCCGCCAGGGCTACAAGGGCCGGACGCATCTGATGAGCCCGGCCATGGCCGCCGCCGCCGCGGTGACCGGCCGGCTGACCGACGTGCGCGACCTGTGACACCCCCCCGCTCGTCCGCCCCACGGGCGACCTCGCTGGCGCAGCGACGTCGCCCACAGGGCGGAGGAGCGGCATCCGGAGAATGACGATGGAAAAGTTCGACAAGCTCACCGGTGTCGCGGCGCCCATGCCGCTGGTCAATATCGACACCGACATGATCATCCCCAAGCAGTTCCTGAAGACGATCAAGCGCTCGGGCCTCGGCGCAAATCTCTTCGACGAGATGCGCTTCGACCGCGACGGAAACGAGAATCCGGATTTCGTGCTGAACCGGCCCGCCTATCGCCAGGCCGAGATCCTGATCGCGGGCGACAATTTCGGATGCGGCTCATCGCGCGAACACGCACCCTGGGCGATCAAGGATTTCGGGATCCGCTGCGTGATCGCCCCCAGCTTCGCCGATATCTTCTACAACAACTGCTTCAAGAACGGCATCCTTCCGGTTGCGCTTCCGCAAGAGCAGGTGGATCTCCTCATGCGCGATGCCGAAAAGGGCGCCAATGCGCGGATGACCGTCGACCTGGAGGCGCAGGAAATCACCACCTCCGACGGGCAGGTCGTGACGTTCGAGATCGATCCGTTCCGCAAGCACTGCCTGATGAACGGCCTCGACGATATCGGGCTGACCCTCGAAAAGGGCGCCGCCATCGACGGCTACGAGGCGGAACTGGCCGGCCGGCGCCCCTGGATGTGACGGACGGGCGCCGCCGGATGCGCGACGGACCTGGCACGGGCCGCTCCCTCGGGAGCGGCCCTTTTTCGTGCGCAATTTGATGCAAAGGCGCACCAGTTCTTCCACGAAAATGCCCAGATGCCCCCGCACGGTGAACAGGACGTTGAGGGGCTGAACCGAAGTAGGCAAAAATTGGGCGAAACTAAGGCAGCCCGCCATGATCGGCGGGATCGAACCGACAGAAGGCCGCACCGGATGCAGGCGGCCCGAAAGATCGAGGGATCGAAGCAGTGATGGCACGGCTCGCAGGCGCCGTGGCGCGGGGAGTTCTCGTGGTGTTGCTGATCGCGGCGCCATCCCTCCTCACCGCCACCACCTCGCCCGACAGCGCCCAGGTCGTGGCGCTGGTCGCCATCGCCGCCGCGCTGCTGACGGCCGTGGAATACTCCTCGTCCAGCCCCTGCCTTTACGAATTTCGCGACGCGCCGCCCTTCAACCGCATCCGCTTCGCCTCGCTCTTCGCGATGGTCTTCCTGATGTCGGTCCTGGTGCGCGGGCAGGCCGCGCCCACCTCCATGTCGCTGTTCGTCGAGGGCATCGGCGGGTTCATGGGCAAGGCCATCGATTTCCGCTATTCGCCCGTGCGCCTGGTGGTCCTGCTCCTGCCCGAAGACGCCGATATCCGGCAATTGCTGCTGCTCCGGGCCGCGGCGGGGCTTGCCTATGTCATCTCGCTGATTTCGCTGATCGTGTTCTTCGTGGTCATGCGCGTGAAGAACTGGCCGCTCAATTCCGGCGATTTCAATGTCTGGATCAACCTGCCGACCTTCGACCCGACATCCGGCGGAGACGTGGTCGAGCGCCTTGAGCGCGACAGCCGCGTTAACGTCGCCTTAGGCTTTCTGCTGCCATTCCTGATGCCGGTATTGATCGAATCGGCATCCTCGCTTTTCGGAGCGGTGACGCTGGAAAACCCGCAGACGATGATCTGGATGGTCGCCGCATGGGCCTTCCTCCCGGCCTCTCTGTTCATGCGCGGCATGGCGCTCGGGCGGCTGGCGGCCATCATCGCCGCCAAGCGGCGCAGCTCGTCCCAGGACGAAAGCGGTTTCGTTCCCGCCTGATCGCGACGCTGGCCATCGCGCTAACCGCGACCCTCGCCGGCGCCGGCACCGCGACGGCGGCCGACCCGCTGCGCGTTGCCTTCTTCAACACCGAACTTTCCCGCCGGGGCCCCGGCCTGCTGCTGCGCGACATCCTCCGCCAGGATCCGCAGGCGCGGGCGGTTGCCGCCATCGTCGCCCGGATCGCGCCCGATATCCTGGTTCTGGCCGGCATCGATTACGACGCGGACGGGCACGCCCTTTCGGCCTTGGCGGACCTCGTCGCGCAGACCGGCCCGGACTACCCGGCGCGTTTCGCGCTGCGCCCGAACTCCGGCATGGCCACGGGGCTGGATCTGGACGGCGACGGCCGCACCGGCGGCCCGCGGGACGCCCAGGGATACGGACGCTTCGCCGGACAGGGCGGGCTCGCCATCCTGTCCCGCTGGCCGGTCGACCGGGACGGCGTGCGCGACCTCAGCACCCTTCCGTGGCGCGACCTTCCCGGCGCCGCCCCCCCGCGCCGCCCCGATGGCACGCCCTATCCGGGACCCGACGCCTGGGCGCGGCAGCGCCTGTCCTCGGTCGCGCATTGGGACGTGCCGCTGCGGCTGCCGGGCGGCCGGTCGCTGCGCCTGCTGGTCTTCCATGCCACGCCGCCGGTCTTCGACGGCCCCGAGGACCGGAACGGACGCCGCAACCGGGACGAGGCCGCCCTGTGGCTTCGCTATCTCGAGGGGGCGCTGGACCTCCCGGCCCCCGAGGGACCGCTGATCCTGGCCGGCGACGCCAACCTGGACCCGCGGGACGGCGAGGGGCGGCGCGACGCGCTGACCGCGCTCCTGGCCCATCCGAGGCTGACCGATCCGCAGCCGAGCAGCGCGGGCGGCCGGCCCGCGGCGCGCCGCGATGGCGGCGCCAACCTGACGCATCGGGGCGACCCGGCGCTGGACACGGTCGACTGGCCCGACGGAGACAAGGACGGGAACGGGCCCGGCAATCTGCGGGTGGACTACCTTTTGCCATCGCGGGATCTGACGGTGCGGGATGCCGGCGTTTTCTGGCCCGCGCCCGACAGCGCCGATGCGGCGCTGCTGGCCTTCCAGGGCGTTCAGGCGTCGCGGCACCGGCTGGTCTGGGTGGATGTGGAGCTTGCGCACTGACCGCCCGGCGGCGCCGCAGCTTGACCCCACGAGGGCCAGCGGCTACCCGTCCGGCCGTTCCTGACGCCAATTACGGAGAGCCGCCGTGCCGAACCCTTCCCTCCTCATCCTTCCCGGCGACGGAATCGGACCCGAAGTCATGGCCGAGGTGCGGAAGGTGATCGACTGGTTCGGCTCGGCCCGCGGCGTGTCCTTCGATGTGGGCGAGGATCTGGTCGGCGGCGCCGCCTACGACGCCCATGGCACCCCGCTGACCGATGCCGCGATGGCGCGGGCGCAAGAGGCCGATGCCGTGCTGCTCGGGGCCGTGGGCGGGCCGCGCTACGACCAGCTGGATTTCTCGGTCAAGCCGGAACGCGGCCTTCTGCGCCTGCGCAAAGAGATGGACCTCTACGCGAACCTGCGCCCGGCCCAGTGCTTCGATGCGCTGGCCGATTTCTCGTCGCTCAAGCGCGAGGTCGTGGCGGGTCTGGACATCGTCATCGTGCGCGAGCTGACCAGCGGCATCTATTTCGGCGAGCCGCGCGGCATCATCGACGATAACAGGGGCGGCCGCATCGGGATCAACACGCAGCGCTACACCACGGACGAGATCCGGCGCGTGGCGCGGTCGGCCTTCGAGCTGGCCCGGCGCCGGGGCAATCGCGTCTGCTCGATGGAGAAGGCGAATGTCATGGAATCGGGCATCCTGTGGCGGGAAGAGGTGCAGTGGGTCCATGACGAGGAATATCCCGATGTCGAACTGACCCACATGTATGCGGATGCCGGTGCCATGCAGCTTTGCCGGAACCCCAAGCAGTTCGACGTGATCGTCACCGACAACCTGTTCGGCGATCTCCTGTCGGACGCGGCCGCGATGCTGACCGGCAGCCTGGGAATGCTGCCCTCGGCCAGCCTGGGGGCGCCGATGGCCAATGGCCGGCCCAAGGCGCTCTACGAGCCGGTGCACGGCTCGGCGCCGGACATCGCGGGACAGGGCAAGGCCAATCCCTGCGCCTGCATCCTGAGCTTCGCCATGGCGCTGCGCTATTCCTTCGATCTGGGGGACGAGGCCGCGCGCCTGGAACGCGCGGTCGAGAAGGTACTCGCCGACGGGGTCCGCACGGCCGATCTGATGCAGGCCGAGGGCGGCGTCCCCGCCACCACCCAGGAAATGGGCGATGCCGTGATCGCCGCGCTCGAAGCGGGGCGCTGACGATCGCGGCAGGCTGACGGCCGCCGGGGCGGCCGTCGTCGGCCCCGTGTCTGCCGCATGTGAGGCGAAGCGGCGAAGCGGCAGCGCCAACAGGCCCCGCCGCGGCGATCGGGGCTTGTGGCCCGGCCGGTTTTGCGGCAGCGGTGGCAGAGGATCCGTCCGTCCCGCCCCCGTCAGCACCGAGAGACCGGCATGTCGAGCCTTGCCAAATCCAATCTGCGCGGCGCGCTTCTGGCCCTCACCGCGTTCGCGCTGTTCGCGGCCCATGACGTGGTGGTCAAGGCGCTCGGCGCCAGCTACGCCCCGTTCCAGATCATCTTCTTCTCGGTCCTGTTCAGCTTTCCGATCTCGACCCTGATGCTGATGCGCGACCCGCTGTCGGGCCATCTGCGGCCGGTGCATCCCTGGTGGACGGCGCTGCGGACGCTTGCCGGGGTCGCCACGGGCTTTTCGGCGTTCTACGCCTTTTCGGTCCTGCCGCTGGCCCAGACCTACGCGATCCTGTTCGCAACGCCGCTGCTGATCACCGTGCTGTCGATCCCGGTTTTGGGCGAGAATGTCGGAGTGCACCGATGGGCGGCGGTCGTTCTCGGCGCCATCGGCGTGCTGGTCGTGCTGCGCCCGGGAAGCGAACCGCTGAGCCTGGGCCACCTGGCCGCCGTCACGGCCGCACTGGGGTCGGCCACGACGGGGGTGGTCGTGCGCAAGATCGGCCGGGACGAACGCAGCGCCGTGCTGATGCTCTATCCGATGATGGCGAATTTCGCGGTCATGGCGGTGGTTCTGCCCCTGGTCTACCGGCCGATGCCGCTGATCGATCTGGGCGGGATCGCGGTGATCGCCGTTTTCAGCTTCGCGGCCGGGCTGCTGGTCATCGCCGCCTATCGCGCCGCCGATGCCGCGGTGGTCGCCCCGATGCAGTATTCGCAGATCCTCTGGGCCAGCTTCTATGGCATCGTCCTGTTCGACGAGGTGCCGGACCGGATGACCATCCTGGGCGCCGGCATCGTCATCGTCAGCGGCCTGTATATCGTCCTTCGCGAAAGCATCCGCGGCAACTCGGCCAACACGCCGGTCCTGGCCACGCGGCAGCGGCACGACACCGCCACCACGCCGCGCCCCGCATCGCTGCGCGGCCTGCCCGGTCGCCACAGGAGGCCCTTGCAAAACCCCCGCTGACGGGATAGGTCGCGTCGCACGGTCGGAGTGTAGCTCAGCCTGGTAGAGCACTGTCTTCGGGAGGCAGGGGCCGGAGGTTCGAATCCTCTCACTCCGACCAGTTTCACCAGCCGAGACGGCTGGTTTCGATCCCCCAAGACCAACGTATCGCGTAAAGGCTGCGGAGTAGCGGCACCAAGGCGCCGGTGCCGTCACGGAGGCACGAAAGCGCGGCTATAGCGCCGCGCGGAACGCCTTGAGCACCTGTGCGTAGACGTGCCGTTTGAAGGGCACGATCCGGTCGATCAGCTCTTCCGGCGGAAGCCAGCGCCATTCGGAGAATTCCGGATGCGCCGTGTCGATCCGCACGTCCTCGTCCCGGCCATGAAACCGCATCAGGAACCAGCGCTGCTGCTGGCCCCGATAGCGCCCGCCCCAGACCCGGGGCACCAGTTCGGGCGGCAGGTCATAGGCGATCCAGTCCGGCGTCTCGGCCTCGACCGAGACCAGGTCGCGGCGGATGCCGGTCTCTTCCTCGAGCTCGCGAAGGGCCGCCTCGCGCGGCTCCTCGCCCGGGTCGATCCCGCCCTGCGGCATCTGCCAGGCCTCGGCGTCGCGATCCAGCCGCTGGCCGGCGAAGACGCGCCCGCTCGCGTCGAGCAGCATCACGCCCACGCAGGGCCGGTATGGAAGATCCTCGATGTTCTGCGGCATCGTCTGTCCCGTCTGCGCAGGCCGCCCCCGATACGGGGCGGCCCGCAGAGCGCCGTCACTGCTCGGTCGGCCCCATCGCGATCAGACCCTTCAGGATGTCGATCGCATAGGCAAGCTGGAAGTCCTCCTCCCGCAGCTTGGCGGCCTCCTCGGCCGCGGCCTGCTCCTCGAGGATGATCTTGCGCTCATCCTCGGTCATCGAGTCGTTGTTGATCGCACCGCGCAGATCGGCCTCGGAGCGAAGCGGCCGCGCCGGCTGGTTCTCCTCGTCGGCGGCGGCCGTCTCGTCCGGGCGCGGCGGCTGCGGCACCACGATGTTCGGCGACACGCCGAGCGACTGGATCGACCGGCCCGACGGGGTGTAGTAGCGCGCGGTCGTCAGCCGCATCGCCCCGTCGCCGCGCAGCGGCATGACCGTCTGCACCGACCCCTTGCCGAAGGACTTGGTGCCCACGACGATGGCGCGGCGATGATCCTGCAGCGCGCCCGCCACGATCTCGGAGGCCGAGGCCGACCCGCCGTTGATGAGCACGACCATGGGCAGGCCCTGGGCCAGATCGCCCGCTGTGGCGTTGTAGCGTTCGCTGTCCTGCGGATCGCGCCCGCGGGTCGAAACGATTTCGCCCGATTCCAGGAACGCGTCGGACACCTTGATCGCCTGGGTCAGCAGACCGCCGGGATTGTTGCGCAGGTCCAGCACGAAGCCGTTCACCTTCTCGATGCCGCCGGCGGCCTCGATCTCCTTGCGGATGCCCTCTTCCAGGTTCGGATAGGTCTGGTCGTTGAAGGTGGTCACCCGCAGAACCACCGTCTTGCCCTCCACCCTGGTGCGCACCGCCGTCAGCTTGATCGTGTCGCGCACGATGGTCACATCGAAGGGCTCGTCCCTGCCCTCGCGCACCACGGTGACCACGATCTCGCTGCCCACGGGGCCGCGCATCAGGTCGACCGCCTCGTCCAGCGTCAGGCCCAGAACGGATTCGCCATCGACATGAGTGATGAAATCCCCCGCCTCGATCCCGGCCTCGTCCGCCGGCGTGCCGTCGATGGGCGAGACGACCTTGACGAAACCCTCCTCCTGCGTGACCTCGATCCCCAGCCCGCCGAAGGTGCCGCGGGTCTGCACCCGCATGTCGGCCGCATCGTTGGGGGACAGATAGCTGGAATGCGGGTCGAGCGAGGTCAGCATCCCGTCGATCGCGGCTTCGATCAGCTTGTCCGGCTCGACCTCTTCGACATACTGCGCGCGAATGCGCTCGAAGATGTCGCCGAATAGATCGAGCTGCTCGTAGACAGTCGCGTTCCGGTCGTTTTCCTGGGCGATCAGCGGGCCGGCCACCTGGGTCGTCAAGACGATGCCTGCCAGGGTGCCGCCCGCGGCGGCCATCACGAATCTTCTCATTGCGGTGTCCTAGTCCTCATCCTGTCTGAACCAATCCGCCGGATCGACGGGCGCTCCTCCGGCTCTCAGTTCCACATACAGCGTCTCGGCCCCGTCGCCGTCATCTCCCGTGCCGCCGCGGGCCGCGAAAAAGCCTGCGCTTTCCGGCCCGGCCCCGGGCATCAGCCCCAACGGCGCATCGGCCGGCAGCACGTCGCCGGTGTCACCATAGACCTCATCCAGCCCCGCCAGCACCATCAGATACCCGTCCGAAGGTTCAAGCACCATCACATTTCCGTAGTCCAGAAGCGGCCCGCGGTAGCGGATCGTCGCCGACCACGGGGCGGTGACCAGCGCCCCGGGGCGCGTGGCGATCACCCAGCCCGGCCGCCTGATCCCGGCGGCGTCGGGCGCCCTGAAGCGGCGCAGCACCCGGCCCTCGACCGGCAGCGCGAGATTGCCGCGCGCCTGCGCGAAATCGGGAAGAACGGGCAAGCGGGGATCGGGCGGCAGCGCGCTGAACCCGCTTGCGAAGCCGGCCAGCGTGTCGGCGCCCTCGACCAGCCGGCGCAGCTGCGCGTCGTCCTCGACCGCGCGCCGGGGCAGGTCGGTCCGGCGCTCGATCGCCTGGCTCAGCTCCGTCCGCGCCGTGCGGATCCCGTCGAGACCCTCTTCGAGGATCCCCTGCGCCCCCGCCTGCACGCGGCGCAGGGCCGCCAGTTCGGCCAGCGCGCGGCGCAAGGCGGCGACCTCGGCGGCGACGGCGGGGGCGACATCGGCGACCAGCATGCCGGCGCGGGCGGTGCCGAGCGCGCCCGAAGGATGCAGCAGCAGCGTGGCTTCGGGCGCCGCCTGCATCGTCTGCAGGACCCCGAGCAGAGCCGCCAGCCTGTCGTTGTCGGCGGCGAACCGGGCGCGGATCGCCGCCTCGCGCCGCTCGGCCTGGCGCAGCCCCTCGCGCAGGGCGGACAGACCCTCTTCGTAGGCGCGCACCGTCGCGGTCAGCGCGGCCACCCTGTCGCTGCCGCTGCGCGCCCGTGCCAGGGCCTGCGCCGCCGCCTCCAGCCGCAGGGCCGCCCGGTCGGCGATCTGCGCCGGATCCGCCGCCGCCCAGGCGAGGGCGGGCAGCAGCAGCAGCCACAGCGCGGCCAGGGCGGCGCCGGTCCTCATCGCACGATCAGGCTGGTCCCGGTCATTTCCTCGGGGACCGGAAGCTGCATCAGATCCAGCAGGGTCGGCGCCAGATCGGCCAGCCGGCCGTCGCGCAGCCGCGTGCCCCCGGGGCCGCCGATAACCGCCACGGGCACCGGATTGGTTGTGTGGGCCGTGTGGGGCCCGCCGGTTTCGGGATCGATCATCATCTCGCAATTGCCGTGATCGGCCGTCAGGACCATGGCGCCGCCGGCCTCGGCCAGCGCGTCGAGCGCCGCGCCAAGCCCCCGGTCCACCGCCTCGCAGGCCCGGATCGCGGCGTCCAGATCGCCCGTATGTCCGACCATGTCGGGATTGGCGTAATTCACCACGATCAGGTCGTAACGGTCGCGGATCGCGGCGACCAGGCGGTCCGTCACTTCGGGGGCCGACATCTCGGGCTGAAGATCGTAGGTCGCGACCTTCGGCGATTGCGGCATGAACCGGTCCTCGCCCGCCTCGGGCTCTTCCTTGCCGCCGTTCAGGAAGAACGTGACATGGGGGTACTTCTCGGTCTCGGCCAGTCGGAACTGCCTGAGCCCGTGCTTCGCCACCCATTCGCCCAGGGTGTTCACCAGCTTCCGCTTCGGAAATACGGTGGACATGTACGCGTTGTGGGAGGTCGAGTATTCCACCATCCCCAGAAGGGCCGACAGCTTCGGCCGCGTGCCGGTGTCGAACTCGGCGAAGTCCGGTTCGCCGATGGCACGCAGGATCTCGCGCGCGCGGTCCGCCCGGAAGTTCAGGCAGAAAACGCCGTCGCCATCGGCCATGCCGTCGAAATCGCCGATGACCGTGGCCGGGATGAATTCATCGGTCTCGTCCGCCTCCCAGGCCTGCGCGACCGCCGCCTGCGGATCCGGGGCGCTGCGCTGCCCCGCGCCGTGGACCATCGCGCCATAGGCCTGTGCGACGCGTTCCCACCGGTTGTCGCGGTCCATCGCGAAGTAGCGACCGATCACCGTGACGATGCGGGCGCCGTCGGGCAGCGCCTTCGCGAGGTCGGCGATATAGCCGTCGGCGGATTTCGGCGGAACGTCGCGCCCGTCGGTGATGGCATGGACTGCGACGGGAACGCCGGCATCGGTCAGCGCCCGGGCGGCGGCAACGACATGGTCCAGATGGCCATGCACGCCCCCGTCCGACGCGACGCCCAGAAGATGCGCCGTGCCGCCGCTGTTCCGCAGCGCCTCGACGAACGCTTCGAGTGCGGCGGCGCGGAAGAAGCTTCCATCCTCGATGGCCAGATCGATCTGGCCCAGATCCATGGCGACGACCCGGCCGGCGCCGATATTGGTATGACCCACCTCGGAATTGCCCATCTGCCCCTTGGGCAGCCCCACATCCGGCCCGTGGGTGACCAGCTTGGCCGTGGGACAATCGCGCATCACCCGGTCGAAATTCGGCGTCTCGGCCATGGCGGGCGCGTTGGCCTCCCGCCCCTCGCTCAGGCCCCAGCCGTCGAGGATGCACAGGACGACGGGTTTGGGTGCGCTCATGATCGGTTCTCCTTCCGCGACCGCGGCCGTTCTAACGCGTCGCCCCGCCGGACGGAACCCGCGCCCGCGCCGCCGCGGGCTAGGCCCGGTGATAGGGCGTGCCGGCGGCGATCGAGGCGGCGCGGTAGAGCTGCTCGGCCAGCATCGCCCGCACCAGCATGTGCGGCCAGACCATCGTCCCCAGGGACAGCGTCGCCCCGGCCCTGTCCCGCAGCGACGGGTCCAGCCCGTCGGCGCCGCCGATGACGAAGGCGGCGTCCTGCCGCCCGTCATCGCGCCACTGCGTCAGAAGGCGCGCGAAGTCTTCCGACGACATCGTCCGCCCCCGCTCGTCCAGAACGCATGTCACGGCGCCCGCGGGCACCGCCCGTTCCAGCAACGCCGCCTCGGCCGCCATGCCGCCGCCCTTGCGGTCCTCGACCTCGAGCACCGCGGCGGGCCCCAGTCCCAGGGCCCGCCCCGTGCGCCCGAACCGGGTCAGGTAATCGTCGACGAGCGCACGTTCGGGGCCGGACCGCAACCGGCCGACCGCGCAGATGTGCACCCGCATGTCAGTTCAGCGAAGCCTGCTGTGCCGCCGGCAGCCACATCTTTTCGAGCTGGTAGAAGTCGCGCACCTCGGGACGGAAGATATGGACGACGACATCGCCCGTATCGATCAGCACCCAATCGCCGGCTTCCTTGCCCTCGACCTTGCTGAGAACCCCGAAATCCTGCTTCAGCCGATCCACCAGCTTTTCGGCCATGGCCGTGACCTGCCGCGAGGAACGCCCCGAGCAGACGACCATGTAATCCGCCATCTGGGATTTTCCGGAAAGGTCGATCGTGACGACATCTTCGGCCTTGTCGTCGTCGAGCGACCCGAGGATGCGCCGAAGCAGCGCGTCGCCCTGGGATTGATCGGACGCGGCGGTCATGTCCGCATCCGGGGCGGCCCTGAATTTGGCCGCGTCGAAAGAGATGGACAGGTCATCACCCTCCTTCATAGCGCGCCGCATGCTGCCCCGGCGCCGGGCCTGGCCTTAATGTAGCATCTGGACCCTGCAATCTCAACGGAGGGGCGCCGACGCGGTTCCTGATGAGCGGCCGGACCCGATGCCGCAGCGGAACCTGACCCCGGTCGGAGGGTTGATCCCGCGCAGGATCGGGGCGGGGGCCCAAATGCCACAGGCGGTCGCGCTTGTCCGCCTTCCGCTTCGAGAGGCGGCTATTTGCTTTACCCCGCGGCGCGCAGCCCCCTATCAAGAGCCGCAGGACGCATGCAGACGCAAATGACGACGATCGTTGACAGAACCGCACCCCGTCGCCGCAAACCAGCCTCCGGCACGTGCCGGATGCGGGCAGGCCGGTGAGCGTGCTTGAGATCAGCCTGGGCCTGGTTCTGGCCGCGGTCGACCTGTGGGCCGTGGCGCGGACGGCCACGGCACGCGCTTCTGCCGGGACGCGTATCGTGTGGATCCTGCTGATCCTGCTGCTGCCGGGTCTCGGGTTTCTTCTGTGGCTGCTTTTGGGACCGCGCGGCCGCCGCGCGCATCAGTAGATCATGAAAGCGCGCCCACACGATCCCGGCCAAAGGGCCATCTGGTCGGCCATCAAGGGCATGTTCAACACGATGGGCGACCTCAATCTGGGGCTGATCGCCGCCGGTGTCGCCTTTTACGGCATGCTCGCCCTGTTCCCCACCCTGGCGGCGGTGATCGCGATCTGGGGCTTCTTCTCGGATCCGGCGGTGGTCGAGACCCAGGTCGCGCTGCTGGAACGCTTCGTCCCGAGCGATGCCTATCTCATCCTCCAGGACCAGATCGCGAAGCTGGTCGGCGCGAATGAAAGCGCCCTGGGCTGGACGACGCTGATTTCGCTGACGGCCGCGCTCTGGTCGGCGCGGGCGGGGGTGGCGGCGCTGATCCAGGGGCTGAACACGATCTACCGCGAGAAGAATCGAGGCGGCGTCCGGCACTATGTCACGGCCTTCGGGGTCACGTTTCTGCTGATCGGGGTGGCGCTGGTCGCCCTGGCCAGCGTGGTCATCGCCCCGGTGGTCCTGAAATTCCTGCCGCTCGGCCCGATGGCCGCCATGGCATTGTCGGCCGTGCGCTGGCTGACCGCGATCGGGGTCGTGGTTCTGGGGCTGGGCGTGGTCTACCGGTTCGGGCCCAACCGGCGCGGGGCGCGGCCCGGCTGGCTCACGCCGGGGGCGTTCCTGGCCGTGGTGATCTGGGCCGCGGCCTCCTATGCCTTTTCGTTCTATCTGGCGAATTTCGGCAATTACAACCGCATCTACGGGGCGCTCGGCGCCGTCATCGCCCTGCTGATGTGGCTTTATATCAGCGCCTTCGTGGTGCTGCTCGGCGCGCTTCTGAACGCCGAGCTGGAATTGCGCACCAAACGCGACACCACGGTCGGCCCCAACAATCCGCCCGGATTCCGGGGCGCCTACGTGGCCGATCACTACACGGCGCCCGACTGACAGACGCCCAGATGACGGCGGCCGTGATGACGGGCGCGACGATGACGGGCGCCTAGATCAGCGGCCGCACCTTGCGGTCGGCCAGGGTCAGATCGGCGATCCGCGCCAACCCCTCGGGGTCGTCCACGCGCAGCATTCCGTCCTGCCACGAGACGAGCTGACGCTCGCGCAGCTTGGCCAGGGTCTTGTTGGTGTGGACCAGCGACAGGCCCAGGGCATCGGCCAGGTCCTGCTGGCGATAGGGCAGCGGCATGGCACCGTCGGTCAACATGCCCAGGGCCTCGCCCCGCTTGTAGAGCCGGATGATCGCCCAGCAAATACGCTCGATGGCGCTGTGCTGACCGACCGATGTCAGCGCCTCGCCCAGAAAGCGTTCCTCGACCGCCGCGAGCCAGGTGAGGTCGAAGGCGCGTTCGGGCTGCCCGCGGAACAGCGACCAGAGGTCCGAGCGATTGAACACGCACAGGGTCATCCGCGTTGACGCCTCGACCGAGTGACGGACCTCACCCATCAGGCCCGCTTGCAGGCCCAGGAAATCGCCGGGGAAGATGAAGTTGACCACCTGCCGTCTGCCATCGCGCAGCGTCTTGTAACGCAGGCCGAGCCCGCGCAGCGCGGTCATGAGTTGCGGGCTGCTCGTGCCCTCGGTCAGGATCTGGGTGCCCGCATCGACGGTGATCTCGCCTACCTTGAAGCGGATCATGAATTCCAGTTCTTCCTCGGTGAAATCGTCGAAACATGGCAATTTGCGCAAAGGGCAGTTTGTGCAACTAGTCACCATTTCGACGCCCTGTATGTCACAGTTTAATGCGGTGATCGTGATGTTGTTTCAGAAGCAGGTCAACTGGCTCTGCAGAAAAGGAACGCGCCCATGGAGAAGCGCAACGACTACCCTACCGCGACGCGGCAGTATCTTATCGTCGAGGCGAATGTCCTCGTGGCGAGCGACCTGCTGGAAACGATCATGGAGTGGAAGCCCAAGGCCAGCGTGACCGTCTGCCGCACCCCCGACGCGGCCTGCGAGTTGCTGCGCAGCCGGGGCGCTGTCGACATGGTGATCCTGGGAATCGGCGGCGAGGCGTTGAGACGCAGCGCGCTTCTGGACTGGCTCGAGGATCATCCCGTCCGACTGGTGGTGATGGAGGGCGTGCTGAAGAACGGCCTGACCCTTCGCCGCGGCCATGCGACCCTGGCCCGGCCATTCGTGGCCGAGATGGTGCACGCCGCCCTGTCCTCGGCGGCCGGCGAAGCCGCCGTCTGAGCGGCGCTGACGCCCAGGAACCTTTCGCTGGGTGAAAGGTTGGTACGGCAACCAAGGCTGCCCGATCAGCCGCTCAATACAGGAGGCGCCCCATGTTTCCCTGGGCCAGCGTCTTCCTCCTCGGGGCTCTGATCGCCGGTCTGGCCGGGTTCGGCGGTGCAGCAAGTGCATTCGTCGGGTCGGCTCAGATCATGTTCTTTGTGTTCCTGGCGTTGTTCGCCGCCATGTTGGCAACACGGGTTCTCCGGCGCCCGGACGAGCGGGAAGACCTTTGAAACGGCGAGGGGGCGGCCTGCTGCGGGCCGCCCCCTCGTCGCGTTCCAGAGGCCGGGTTCCGGATGTTCCGCGGTCAGACCGCCGATTTCAGCGTCTCGGTGCTGGAGAAGAACATCGCCTGACTGACGGCGGACCGCACCTGATCCTCGGTATAGGGCTTCGAGATCAGGAAGGCCGGTTCGGGCCGTTCGCCCGTCAGCAGCCGTTCCGGGAAGGCGGTGATGAAGATGACCGGCAGGTCGCCGAACTGCCCCAGCAGATCGTTGACCGCATCGATGCCCGACGAATTGTCGGCGAGCTGGATATCGGCGAGGATCAGGTCGGGCCGGCTCTTGCTGCCCATTTCCACCGCCGCGGTGCGGGTGCGGGCGATGCCGATGATCTCGTGCCCCATCTCCGAGACGATGGAGTGGATGTCCATCGCGATGATCGCCTCATCCTCGATGATCATCACGCGGCCGGCCATGCTGCGCTGCATCTCGTCCACGGCGATTTCCACCAGCTTCTGCGCCTCGTCCGGGTCGACACGCATGACCTGTCCGACCTCGTCGATGGAAAACCCCTCGACGGTGTGCAGCAAAAGCGCCTCACGCGTGTTGGCCGTCAGCTTCGACATGTGGTCCATGGCGCGGGCTTCCAGGGAATCCTCGGCTTCATCCGAGACCCCGGCAGGCGCACCCGCCGTCGACCAGATCATGTGGAAGGCGCCGAACAGCGCCACCTTGGGGTTCCGCGTGGCGTCGAATATGCTCCGGTCCTGCAGGATCGCCTCGAGCGTGGCGGCAGCGTAATTATCCCCCGTCGTCTGGTTTCCCGTCAGCGCACGCGCGTAGCGGCGCAGAAACGGCAAATCGCCCGCGATACGGGCGGACAGGTCGCCACTCGTCGTTGTCGATGTCATAGAGAGAACTTCCCCAAAAAATTCCGTCAGGATGGGAACCGAACGCGCCGAAGCCGGGTTGGTTCCCGGTTTCTATGTAGAAAAGCGAAGAGAGCACCTGTCGTATGGGCGAAACGAAGGAGACGGGAAATCCGATGCATCAGATCGACGAGAATTTACGGCGGGTCTACCGCGACGTCGTCGATCAGGACGTTCCGGACCGTTTCAAGGACCTGCTGAACCGGCTGAAGGAGCAGGACAATCCGAATGAAAAATGAGAAAGACCCGCGGGACGAGCTGATCGAGCACTTGCCCGCGCTGCGTGCTTTCGCGATGAGTCTCACGCGCAACTCGGCCGCCGCTGACGATCTTGTGCAGGACACGATCGAAAAGGCGTGGAAGAATCTTAATTCCTTCAAGCCCGGCACCAACCTGCGCGCCTGGCTGTTCACGATCCAGCGCAACGCCTTCTATTCCTCGCGCCGCAAGGCCAAGCGCGAGGTCGCCGATGTCGACGGGGTGCTGGCGGCAAGTCTGTCCGAACGTCCTGCCCATGACGGTCGGCTGGCGATGAAGGATTTCCGCGTCGCGTTCGAGCAACTTCCGGACGAACAGCGCGAGGCGCTGATCCTTGTCGGGGCTTCGGGCTTCTCGTACGAGGAGGCGGCCGAGATGTGCGGCTGCGCGATCGGCACGATCAAGAGCCGCGCCAACCGCGGACGCCGCAAGCTGGCCGAGTTGCTGGATCTGGCCGATGGAGAGGACCCGACCATTTCGGACACGACCAACGCGTCGGTGATGTCGGCGAACTTCTCGGCCGGCTGATGGTCCCCGGCGGACGCGGATTCGGGCGGCTGGATCGGCTCGACTTCAGGCTCGTGCTCATGCTGGGGGTGGCGCTGCTGCCGATCGGCCTGATCGCGGTCGCCCAGACCTATCGGCTGATCAACGAGGCCAATGCCCGCATCGAGGCCGCGCTTCTGGGCGACACGATGGACGCGGCCGCGGGCGAGCGCGAGATCATCGTGGGAACGCTCGCCTCGGCCCGCAACGTCGCGTTGGTCGCCGAGGCCATCATCGGCGATCCGGCCGCCTGCTCGCGTCTGCTGACCCGGCTGGTCCAACGAAATGACGCCCTGTCCTTCGCCGGCATCGTCAGCCTGGAGGGGATCGTGACCTGCGGATCGGCCGATGTGGGGGCCGACCGGTCGCAGAGTCAGGGCTACCAGGACTTCATGCGTAACATGGTCGAATCGGTCACCGCCGTCGGCCGCGGCGCCGCCGAACATTCGGTCATCGTGATCCGCGAACCGCTGTCGCGCGGCGACACGATGATCGGCTATCTGGCGATGACGCTGCCCCATGCCGCGCTGTCGCTCGCGCCCGAACAGATCAGCCGCAGCGCCCCCCAGGACATCATCACCTTCAACACGGACGGCGAGATCCTGACCTCGCAGCGCGACCTGATGAATGTCGAGATGCGGCTGCCCCAGAACCGCGCGCTGGCGGCGTTGAAGCTGAACGAGCCCGTGCTGTTCCGCGATGTCGACCGCAACGGCGAGGAACATGTCTATACCGTCGCGCCGCTGCTGCGGAACCGGGTCTACGTTCTGGCGATCTGGTCGCCGGCGCGGATCGGGACGGCTGTCCTCGATGCCGGCACGGCGGTGGTCTTCCCGCTGCTGATGTGGATCGCTAGCCTCTCGGTCGCCTATTTCGCCGTGCATTCGCTGGTGATCCGGCACATCCGGTCGCTTCGGCACCGCATCCGCGTCTTCTCGTCGACCCGCCGCCTGCTGCCCGAGCCGAAGCTCGACGACATGCCCGCCGAACTGCGCGAGGTGACCGAGGCCTTCCTGTCCATGGCCGACCGGATCATCCGCGACGAGGCCGATCTGGAGAACAACCTGCACGAGAAGGACGTGCTGCTGCGCGAGGTTCACCACCGGGTGAAGAACAACCTCCAGCTCATCGCCTCGATCACCAACATGCAGATCCGCAAGTCCAAGGATCCCGAGACAAAATTCATCCTGCGCCGCCTGCAGGACCGGGTCATGGGGCTGGCGGCCATCCACCGCGCGCTTTACCAGGCGACCGCGCTCAGCAAGGTGCGCGCCGATCATCTGCTGGACGGGATCGGCAAGCAGCTCGCCATCAGCAGCAATTCCTCGGCCGCCGGCATCCGCACCGAGATCGAGACCGAGCCGGTGACGCTCTATCCCGATCAGGCGGTGCCCCTGGCCCTGCTGCTGACCGAGGCCGCGACCAACGCGATGAAGTATATCGGCAAACCGGTCGAAGGTCCGCCCTGGATCCGGATCGAGATGTGCAACGAAGAGAACGGGACCGTCACCCTGACGGTCGCCAACTCGCTCGGCACGCCGCTGGTCGACGAGGGCAGCCGCCCCAGCACCGGGCTGGGCAGCCAGCTCATGGCAGCCTTCACCCTGCAACTGGGCGCCGATTTCGACGCGCAGATGACCGATACCTCCTATCGCGTCACCGCCAATTTCCGGCCGAGCGACTTTTCCAGCGACATGCCCGAGGGCTGAAGCGGGTTCGGGCGGAACACCCTCCCGCAGGGCAACGTTTCGGCCCCATGCAGCATCCCGACCCCAGCTTCGCCCGCCCGCAATCCCTCCCCCGCCCGACCGACGCCACCGGCACCGCGCGCCGGGTCGGAATCGAGGTCGAGTGCGGCGGCCTGACCGAACGCGAACTGGCGGATCGCGCCGCATCGGTGCTGGGCGGCACGGTCGAGCCGGACGGCCCCTATGCATTTCGCGTCGAGAACACGCGTATCGGCGATCTGAAGGTGATGCTGGACACCGCCTTTCGCGAGAAGGCGGATTCGCATCTCGCACGGCTCGGGCTCGATTGGGGCCGGGCGGTGATTCCGGCCGAATTCGTGACCGATCCGATCCTTCCCGAAGACATCGCCCAGATCGACGAGTTGTGCCGGAACCTGCGTGCCGCCGGCGCGACCGGCACGCGCGACGGGCTGCTGCTGGGCTTCGGCACGCATCTGAACATCGCGGTGGCGGGGCTGGACGGCCCGTCGATCCTGCCGACCGTCCGCGCCTTCGCCCTGCTCGAAGGGTGGCTGCGGCAGCGCGATCCCATCGATCCCGCGCGCCGGCTGCTGCCCTTCGTCGATCCCTATCCGACCGCGCTGACCGACCGGCTGGCCGCTGACGACGCGGCCGGTCTGTCCCTCGGCCGCCTGATGGACATCTACCTGGACCTCGCGCCCAGCCGGAACCACGCGCTCGACCTGCTGCCGCTGTTCCGCCATGCCGATTCCGAACGCGTGACCTCGGCCCTTGCCCATGCCGAACAGGTATCGCCCAGGCCCGCCTACCATTACCGCCTGCCCGACAGCCGGCTGGACGAGGCGGACTGGTCCATCGCCTATGAATGGAACAGGTGGTGTCTGGTCGAAAGGGTCGCGGCGGATGCGCCGCTGCTCGAGGCGCTCGCCGCGGCCTGGCGCAGCCACCGGCGGCAGATTCTGCATCTGGGCCGCGGCTGGCCCGAAACCGCCGACGGGATCCTGCGCCAGGCAGCAGAGGCACGGGCATGACCCGGCCGCTGATCGGCGTCACCACCTCGCGACGGTCGGGCTGGCGCATCTTTCCGCTGGTCGCGCTGAATCTGTGGCTGGCGGGCGGGCGCGGCGTGCGATGGGTGGCGGGGCGGCCGTCGGATCTGGCCGGGGTCGATGGGATCGTCATCGGCGGCGGCGACGACATTTCGCCCGACCTCTACGGCGGCTCTCTGGTCACCTCGGCCCGGCTCGACCCGGACCGCGATGCGATGGAACGGCGCCTGGTCGAAGAGGCGATGGCCTGCGGCAAGCCGGTTCTGGGCATCTGCCGCGGCGCCCAGATGCTCAACGTCGCCCTGGGCGGCACGCTCCACGAAGACGCCTACGGCGTCTATACCGCCAGCGAACGCTACTGGACGATCCTGCCCCGCAAGCGGGTCGAGGTCTGTCCCGACACGCGGCTGGCCGGGCTGGCGGGACTGGCGCCGATGCGGGTGAACGCGCTGCATTCCCAGGCGGTCGACCGGCTCGGCCAGGGGCTGCGCGTGGCGGCGCGCGACAGCGGCGGCATGATCCAGGGCGTCGAGCGCATGGTCGAACCCTTCGCCCTGGGCGTCCAGTGGCATCCGGAACATCTGTTCTATGCGCGGCGCCAGCGGGCGCTGTTCCGCGCGCTGGTGGCCGCGGCCGGCGCCTGCCGCCGCCAGGAACGCCAGATCCCCCTTGTGGATCGGGTGGCCGCCGAAACGACGCCGCCCGCGGCATAGGTCGGGCGGGCGGCTCGGCCCGCGACATCGGATCTGGCGGGCGCTCAGCCCGCCGGGCACAGGCGCTCGCGCCCCCCCTCGGTCAGCAGGAAACACGCGCCCCGATCGAACGCGGCGGCCCATAGCGGACGCCCGTATCCCGCGCCGCCATCCAGGTTCACGCGATTGCCGCAATGCTCGGGCCGCTCCAGCGCCGTGTGCCCGTGCACGATCAGCGCGCCGTGATCCCGCCCGTCCTCGAGGAAACCGTCGCGGATCCAGATCAGATCGTCCTCGCTCTGCGACTCCATCGCGATTCCCGGCCGGATTCCGGCATGGACGAACAGAAGTCCCCCTTCCCGGTGCCACAGCGGCAGCCCGGCCAGGAAGGCCAGATGCGGCTCGGGCACGAGATCGCGCGCCGCCATGACCAGTTCCTGCGCCGCCATCTCGCGCCCCGGCGTCACATAGGAGGCCAGCCTCTCCCACCCGGTCAGCGTGTGGCGGAAACCCGGCATGGTGCGCGCCGGCAGCCCGTAGGAGGCCAGCGTCGCCGCGCCGCCGACCCGCGGATTCAGCCAGGACAGCCGCGATCGGATGTTCACGTCGTTCTCTTCACCCTCGGCGACGAACCGCAGGAACATCCGGTCGTGATTGCCCATCACGCAGACCCAGTCGCGCCCCTCGGCGCGTCCCCGCACCAGACGGTCGAGCACGCCGCGGCTGTCCGGGCCCCGATCCGTGTAATCGCCCAGAAAGACCACGCGCGCCTCCCGGCCGCCATCGTCCTCGATCAGCCGCAGAACCCGGTCCAGTTCGGCCGCCTGGCCGTGAATGTCGCCCACCGCGTACAAGGTCATGATGCCCTCCGCCTTGGCCGGGGTCGCTACCGGGCCGGGGCCGGTTGTGCAAGCGCCCGGCGGCGGGTGGCGGGTCAGGGATGGCCGCAGGCCACCGGCGGCAGCCGGCGCGAAGCGTCCTTGACGCGCCATCCGTCCGCCGCATCCTCGGTCAGGTGCCCGACGGGAACGCATGTGCCCGTCAGGCACCTCCCCAGCGTGGACACCGCCATCTCCGCCCCCCGCCGGTCGCAGATCCGGGCGGGCGCGCGCCGGGGCCGAACGGGCCCGGCGCGCGCGGATCGGGCGGCCGCAGGCCGTCCGACATCAGGCCACCTCGAACTGAAGCGGCCTGATCTGCTGGAAAAGGCCGGTATCGCGCAGCTCCTGCAGCACATCGACCGGCGGCTGCTCGTCCAGATACAGCAGCGCGATCGCATCGCGGCCCCGGTCGGACCGGCCCAGGGTGAAATTGGCGATGTTGACGCCGTTCGATCCCAGCGTCTGGCCCAGCGCGCCGATCACGCCCGGCGTGTCGTGATTGGTCGTGTAGAGCATATGTTCGCCGATCTCGGCGTCGATCGTGATGCCCTTGATCTGGATGAAGCGCGGCTTGCCGTCCGAGAAGACCGTGCCCGCGATCGACCGTTCGCGTTCGGCCGTGACCACCGTCATCTTGATATAGGCGTCGAACACGCCCGTCTTGCCCTGGGTGGTCGTGGCGACATCCACGCCCCGCTCCTGCGCCAGGACGGGGGCCGAGACCATGTTCACGTCCGGATTCGTGGCCTTCATCACCCCGGCGATGGCGGCGGCGTTCAGGGCGGCCGTGTTCATCTGCGCCACATGCCCGTTATACAGGATGTTGATCGCCTTGATCGGCTCGTCCGTCATCTGGCCGATGAAGGCGCCGAGATGGCCGGCCAGCTTCACCCACGGCCCCATCACCTTGGCCTCTTCGGCGGTGACCGAGGGCATGTTCAGCGCGTTGGCGACGGCGCCGGTCAGCAGGTAGTCCGACATCTGCTCGGCCACCTGCAGGGCCACATTCTCCTGCGCCTCGGTGGTCGAGGCGCCCAGATGCGGGGTCACGACCACGTTCTCCAGCCCGAATAGCGGGCTGTAGGTCGCGGGTTCGGTCGCGAAGACATCGAAACCCGCACCGGCGACATGCCCGGCGCGGATCGCCTCGGCCAGCGCGGCCTCGTCCACCAGGCCGCCGCGCGCGCAGTTGATGATCCGCACGCCCTTCTTGGTCTTGGCGATGTTTTCCTTCGACAGGACGTTGCGGGTCTTGTCGGTCAGCGGCACGTGCAGCGTGATGAAATCGGCCCGACCCAGCAGCGCGTCCAGTTCGACCTTCTCGACCCCCAGCTTGTCGGCCCGCTCCTCGCTCAGGAACGGATCATAGGCGATCACCTTCATCTTCAGCCCGTGCGCCCGCTCGATCACGATCGAACCGATATTCCCCGCGCCGATCACGCCCAGCGTCTTGGCGGTCAGTTCGACCCCCATGAAGCGCGACTTCTCCCACTTGCCGGCATGGGTGCTGGCATTCGCCTCGGGGATCTGGCGCGCAACGGCGAACATCAGCGCGACGGCATGTTCGGCCGTGGTGATCGAGTTGCCGAAGGGCGTGTTCATCACGATCACCCCCTTCTTCGAGGCGGCCGGAATATCCACGTTGTCGACGCCGATGCCGGCGCGACCGATGACCTTGAGGTTGGGGGCCGCCGCCAGCACCTTGTCGCTGACCTTGGTGGCCGAGCGGATGGCCAGCCCGTCGTAATCGCCGATCACGGACAGAAGCCTGTCCTTGTCCTTGCCGATCGAGGGGTCGAAGGTCACGTCGATGCCGCGGTCGCGGAAGATCTGCACGGCGGTTTCGCTCAGCTTGTCGCTGACCAGGACTTTGGGGGCCATGATGGCACTCCTTTGCACGTCGATTGGGGGATCCGGAGCCGCCGGGCTCCGGTGAACTGAACTTCTTGCTCCGACGGGGTGTCGGGGACCGGCCGGTCCTGCGGCAGGATCACCGCGTCGGATTCGCGTCGAGGGGCAGTCCCGCGTCCGGGCTGCGGCGGATCCTGCGACCGGACCGGAGCGCCGGTCGGATCAGGCCGCCTCGGCCTGCGCCTCGCGCTCGGCACGGTAGGCCCAGTCGATCCAGGGCATCAGCGCCTCCAGATCGGCCCGCTCGACCGTGCCGCCGCACCAGATGCGCAGCCCCGCAGGCGCGTCGCGGTAGGCGCCGATATCGAGGGCCACGCCCTCGGCCTCCAGCCGCTTGGCGACGGCCTTGGCAAAGGCAGCCCCGTCCACGATGGCCGGATCGGTGAACTTCAGGCAGACGCTGGTATTCGACCGGATCGCGGGATCCGCGGCAAGGAAGTCGATCCAGTCATTGGCGGCGACGAAATCGGCGACCACCCGCGTATTGGCGTCGGCGCGGGCGATCAGCCCCTTCAGCCCGCCCGCCGAGCGCGCCCAGTCCAGCGCCACCAGGTAATCCTCGACCGCGAGCATCGAGGGCGTGTTGATCGTCTCGCCCCTGAAGATCCCCTCGATCAGCTTGCCGCCCTTGGTCAGGCGGAAGATCTTGGGCAGCGGCCAGGCGGGGGTGTAGCTTTCCAGCCGCTCGACGGCGCGGG
>Ga0189283_10258_pt1 | contig 30228 bp, 27 predicted proteins | sample N26C4minimetaG_FD_130320 | JGI IMG/M metagenome (GOLD analysis project Ga0189283, IMG submission 130320) | Marine microbial communities from the Costa Rica Dome - N26 C4 mini metaG | ecosystem: Environmental > Aquatic > Marine > Oceanic > Photic zone | place: Costa Rica: the Eastern Pacific...
GAACCCGTCATCGACCAGTTGCAGCCCGTCCGTGCCGCTGCTGCCGCCATCGAGGTTGTCGAGGCTCCAGACCGAACCGGCATCGGCGAAGACGCCGCCGGTGATGCCGTATTCCTCGGGCAGGCCCAGGGGGAATTCGGCCTCGAACCGGGCCACGGCAAAGGCATTGCCGCCCAGCACGTCGTTGTTCGGAACGTTCAGGTCGCGGGGTCCCACCCCTTTGGGCGCAAAGCCGCGAAGCTGGCGCGAGGACAGGAAGAAGCGGTCGGTCACGCGGCTGGTCTCGCCCGACAGCATGTTCAGCACGCCGCCCTCGACCGTGGCCCGCAGCGTCACCTCTTCGTTCAGGACCTGCGTCTGCGCCACGGCCCGCCCGGTGGAGCGGACATAGCTCGTGTCGCCGCCCAGCCCGGCGAAGTCCTGACCGAATTCCAGCACGATGCCCACATCGGGGTTCAGCCCGTTGCGGCGCGTGTCGAAGCTGTAGTTGTATCCGACCGAGGATGTGAGCTTGCTGCCCTCCTCGGCCTTGAGGATGGGCGAGGAATCGACGTCGACATTGTAGATGCGGTCGTCCGAGATCCGGTAATTGACCGACAGGCGCCCGTTCTCGCTGATCGGGAACTCGAAGGACGGGCTGACCCCGGCGACCTGGGTGCTGTAGAACGCGTTCTGCTGCTCGGTCACGCGGTAGAAGGCGTCGAAGCGGAACGCCAGGTCGCGGGCCAGGAAGAACGGCTCGACGAAGGTGATCTGGCTGTCCGAGGAATCGGCCCCGGCCGCGATCTGGAACCGCACCGTCTGACCGCGGCCCAGGAAATTCCGTTCCGAGAAGGCGACGTTGATCCCCGGCCCCGTATCGACGCTGTAGCTGGCGCCGAAGCTCAGGCTGCCGGTCGGCTGCTCCTCGACATTCACGTCGATCACGGTCCGGTCGGGGGCGCTGCCGTCGCGGGCCTGCACGTCGACATTGCTGAAATAGTTCAGGGCGCGGATGCGCTCGGCGGCCAGCCGGATCTCGCGCGGGTTCAGAGGATCGCCCTCGACCACCCGGAACTGGCGGCGGATCACCCGGTCCAGCGTGGTCTGGTTGCCCTCGATGTCGATCCGTTCGACGAAGACGCGCGGGCCACGGCCGATCTGGTAGTCGATGTCCAGCGTGCCGGTGCGGGGGTTGCGGGTGATCTGCGGGTCGATCCGCACGAATTGCAGCCCCTTGCGGGTAGCGAGCCGCTCCATCCGGTTGATGTCGGCATCGACGGCGCCGGGCGAATAGGTCTGCCCCGGCCGGACCCGCACCAGCGACCGGAATTCATCGGCATCCACCCCGGGGATCTGCGACGAGGCCGTCACCCGCCCGAAATCGAAGCTCTGCCCCTCGCGCACGGTGAAGGTCAGGAAGAACGCGTTGCGTTCGCGGCTGAATTCGCTGGCGACGTTCAGGACCTGGAAATCGACATAGCCGCGCGCCAGGTAGAAATCCCGCAGCAACTGCTTGTCCAGTTCCACCCGGTTGCCGACGAAGGTGTCCGAGCGGATGAACTGGCGCAGCAGGCCGGCCTGCTTGGTCTCCAGCACCCGCCGCAGCCGGCTGTCGGAAAAGGCGCGGTTGCCGACGAAGGAAAGCCGCTCGACCTCGACCACCTTGCCTTCGGCGATCTCGAAGACCAGGTCCACGCGATTGTCCGACCTGCGGATGATCTTGGGCGTCACGCTGGCGGCCAGGCGACCGTTCTCTTCGTAGGCCTCGACAAGGGTCGCCGCGTCCTGTTCCGCCTGGGCCGGGCTGTAGACACGGCGCGGCTGCGAGGCGATGAAGCCGGCCAGCGCGTCGTCGTTCAGCCGGCGGTTCCCTTCGAAGCTGATGCGGTTGATCGTGGGATATTCGCGCACGGCGATGACGAGCGTGCCGCCGCGCGGCTCGATCGCGACCGATTCGAACAGGCCGGAATCGACGATGCGCTGATAGGCATCGTTCAGCTCGGCCGCGCTGACCGCCGCGCCCTGCCGGATGCCGGCATAGGTCAGGATCGTCGCGGGATCGACCCGCTGATTGCCCTGAACCGCGACGTTCGAGAACTGGAATTGCTGCGCCATGGCCGGCAGGCCGAATCCGGCATCCAGAACCAGAAGCGCCATGGCTGCGGCGGTCCAATTGCGGAGTTTCGCCCGTCCCCGCCCCGGACGGCGCCTGCCTGAAGCCGCTTCGTTCATTCTACTCGATCCATTCGGCTGTCCCTGCGGGATCTGAGTATCGGGAATGTGAGGGCATGTCAAAACGCGGAAACGGCCGCGCGACGGGCGGCCGTTCCGGTGTTGCCTGTATGTCCTGAGTGGCCCGGGGGCGTCAGGGGGCGCCGATAAAGGCCCCTGCCATCAGCGCCAATGCGATCGCGCCGACAAAGGCCATGCGATCCCGGTGCAGATCGAGGAACAGGGAAAGCCCCCTTGCGCCGCTCTGGATATATTGCACGTCGTCTCTCCCGCCCGAAATGGTCTCGTCGAAACGAAAATTAGGCGGCGATTGCGGCGGAAATCCGGCAGGCGCCGCACCAATTTCGGGCGCCGCGCCCCCCTAGGGGCACAGCAGATCGTTGGACAGCGCAAAGGCCATCAGACCGGCCAGCAGCGCCAGCCCGACCCCCATCAGCACCTTCAGCGCCTGATCGCTCGGCGGCCGGCCCGAAATCGCCTCGTAGGCGTGAAACACCAGATGCCCGCCATCCAGGACCGGGATCGGAAACAGGTTCAGAAGGCCCACGGCCGTCGACAGCACGGCGATGAACCAGATGAAGCTCGCCACCCCCTGGCTGGCCGCGGCGCCCGACGTCTCGGCGATGCCGAGGGGGCCGCGCAGGTTGCACGAGCTGATCGCGCCCGCGGCCATGTGATACATGCCCGACAGGCTGGATTTCACGATGAACCATGTCTGCGACACGCCATAGCCCAGGGCCGTGCCGATCCCCGGCGTCTCGGCGGCGGGGTCGAAGAACAACCCGCCGGTGATGCCGATCAGCCACCGGGTCTCGAACCCGCCGGTTTCGGTGGGCAGGTCGACGCGGCGGGGGGCCAGGGTGGCGTCCTCGATCACGTCGCCTTCGGGGCCGGGGCGCCAGACCCGCAGCACCAGGGTGCCGCCGTCCGAGGCCTCGACCTTGTCGCGAAGCTGGCTGAACGCGAAGATGGGGTCGCCGTCGACCGCCAGGATCACGTCGCCCGGGGCCAGCCCGGCATCCATGGCGGCCGAGCCCGGCGCCACGGTCGAGATGAGGGGCGGATAGGGATGCGGCGCCTCGACATCGCGGACATCGCCGCCGCGCCGCACCTCGTAGGGCAGCGTCTGTTCGACCGGCAGCGCCGAGATGTAACCGTCGAGCCCGGACAGGGCGGGCGTCGGCTTGCCGGCGATCGACAGCACCTCGTCGCCCGGCTGCAATTGCTGCACCTCATAGGGCAGCGGATCGATCTGCGACACCGTCAGCGGATCGCTGGCCACGCCGCGAAACAGCAGGACGCCGGCGAAGACCAGGAAGGACAGCACGAAGTTGAAGGCCGGGCCCGCCGCCACCGTCGCCGCCCGCGCCCAGAGCGGCGCCCCGTGCATCGACCGGCGCCGTTCCCGCACATCCAGCGCATCGACCGCCGCCGCGTCCTTGCCGCTGGCCGCGTCGGCATCGCCCAGGAACTTGACGTAGCCGCCGAGCGGCAGCGCCGCCACCTGCCACAGCGTGCCGTGGCGGTCGCGCCGCGAAAATAGGACCGGCCCGAAGCCGAGCGAGAAGACCTCGGCATGGATGCCCGACCAGCGCCCCACGATGTAGTGGCCGTATTCGTGCACGGCGACGATCACCGACAGCGCCACGACGAACGCGGCGGCGGTATAGAGAAAGCCGCCGAACGAGGGCATCAGGCCGATAATATCCATGCGCGTCAGGTTCCTTTCCCGCGGATCGCCTCGGCGGCCCGTATGCGCGCCATCTGGTCGATCCGCATCACGGTATCAAGCGAGGTGCAATCCAATTCGCCGGTCTCTCCCGACATCGTGCACAAAACGTCCTCGACGACGCCCGCCATGTCGAGAAAGCCGATACGCCGGTCGATGAAGGCATCCAGCGCGACCTCCTTGGCCGCGTTGAAGACCGCGCCGGTCAGACCGCCGGCATGCATCACCTCGCGCGCAAGGCGCAGAGCGGGCCAGCGGCGGTCGTCCGGGGGCCGGAAGGTCAGGCTGCCGATGCGCCCCAGATCCAGCCGCTCGACCGGCAGCGTCCGGCGCCTGGGCCAGTTCAGCGCATAGCCGATGGCATGGCGCATGTCGGGCGGCCCGATATGCGCCATCAGCGCCCCATCGGCAAAGCCGACCAGAGCGTGGACCAGGCTTTCGGGGTGGATCAGAACCTCGATCCGCTCGGCCGGAACGCCGAAAAATTCATGGGTTTCTATAAGTTCCAGCGCCTTGTTGAACAAGCTTGCGCTGTCGATGGTGATCCGCTGGCCCATGTTCCAGTTCGGATGGGCCGAGGCCTGATCGGGCGTGGCGGCCGCCATCTTTTCCAGCGGCCAGTCGCGAAACGCGCCGCCCGAAGCGGTGATGACGATCCGCTCGGCGTCCGCCGCGTCCTCGCCGGTCAGGGCCTGGAAGATGGCCGAATGCTCGCTGTCCACCGGCAGGACATGCGCGCCGTTCCGCGCGGCGGTGGCCATCAGCAGCCGCCCGGCGCAGACCAGGCTTTCCTTGTTCGCCAGCGCCAGGGTGCCGCCGTGTTCCAGCGCCGCCAGTCCGGGGGGCAGCCCGGCCGCCCCCACGATGGCCGACATCGTCCAGTCCGCCGGACGCTGCGCCGCCTCGCGCACGGCCGCGGGCCCGGCCGCCGCCGCCACGCCCGTTCCCGCCAGGGCGTCGCGAAGATCGTCCAGGCAATCCTCATAGGCGGTAACGGCGATCTCGGGGCGGAAATGCCGGGCCTGTTCCGCCAGAAGGGCCACGTTCCGTCCGCCGGTCAGCGCCACCACCCGGCAGGCCCCGGGATCGCGGCCGACCAGGTCAAGCGTGTTGCGGCCGATCGACCCGGTGGCGCCCAGGACGGTGATCCGCCTCATGCGGGCCCCGGGGGAAAGCCGACCAGCGCCTCGACCAGCAGGAAGAACACCGATGCGCCCAGCATCCCGTCGAACCGGTCGAACAACCCGCCATGGCCCGGAAGGAGGGACGAGCTGTCCTTGACCCCCACCCGGCGCTTGACGGCGCTTTCGGCGATATCCCCCATCTGGCTGGCCATGGACACGGCGATGGAGATACCGATCAGCTCGAAGTTCGACGCCATCCCCATGACGAAGGCGAGGCCGACCGCGGCGGCCGCGACCCAGCCCGCCACCGTGCCCGACCAGGTCTTCTTGGGGCTGACGCGGGGCCAGAATTTCGGCCCGCCGATGAAGCGGCCGGCGAAGTAGCCGAAAATGTCGGTGGCGATGACGACCAGAACCAGCCACAGCATCCAGAACGGCCCGAACTCGCCGCGCAGGATGAAGAACCCGTAGGCCGCCAGCAGCACGGCCAGGGTAAAGATCATGAAGACCGACCGATGCCGCGCCAGCTGGCCGAAGCCGACCATGGACGGCGCCATCAGTAGCGGCAGCGCATAGGCCGGCGGCATCAGCTCGGCCAGCAGCAGCGCGCCCCCCGCGACCCCCGCCAGCATCAGCGCCGGACCGTGCGGGTCGAGCATCCGCGCCAGTTCCCAGACCATCACCGTGGCGATGGCGACGGTGAAGACCAGCAGCCACACCCCCCCGACCCAGAGCGCGGCGATGCCGATCCCGGCCACTGCCCCGCCCGATGCCAGACGCAGCAGAAGATCGTCCCAGAGTCCCGGTCGGGAGGTCATGCGACGGCGGCACCGTAGCGCCGGTGGCGCCGCGAGAACGACGCGACGACACGCCCGAATTCGGCCGCGGTGAAATCGGGCCAGAGCGTATCGACGAATTCGTATTCCGAATAGGCCGACTGCCACAGAAGGAAATTCGAGATCCGCGCCTCGCCCGAGGTGCGGACCACCAGATCCGGATCGGGCAGGAACCAGGTGTCGAGGAACCGCGCCAGCGTCGTTTCGTCCACCTGCTCGGGGTCCAGCCGGTTCTCGCGCACCTCATGGGCCAGACGTTGCGTGGCGCGCGCCACCTCGTCGCGGCCGCCATAGTTCAACGCGATGGTCAGGTGCACCCGGTCGTTTTTCGATGTCAGCAGTTCCAGCTCGTCCATCAGCCGCACGAGCTTTGCGTCGAGCTGCACCCGGTCGCCGATGAAACGCACCCGCACCCCTTCGGCCAGCAGGTCGCGCGCCTCGGCCTGGATGTACCGGCGGAACAGCTTCATCAGCCCCGCCACCTCGGACTGGGTGCGTTTCCAGTTCTCGGTCGAGAAGGCGAAGATGGTCAGATACCGGACCCCCAGATCCGGGCAGGCGCGCACGATCTCCTTGACCCGCTTCGCCCCCGCATGGTGGCCGAAAAGCCGGTGCTTGCCACGGGCCAATGCCCATCGGCCGTTTCCGTCCATGATGACGGCCACGTGATGCGGCCCGCTGATCTCGCTCTTGCTCACCCGCAATCTCCTGCCCGCAGTCCTTTCAGACCTGCATTATCTCTTCCTGCTTGTGTTCCAGCGCCTTGTCGACATCGGCGATGAACTGATCCGTCAGATCCTGAACCTCCTGGCTCCAGATCTTGTGGTCGTCCTCGGACATGCCGTTGGCCTTGGCCTTCTTCAGCCGGTCCATCCCGTCGCGCCGCACATTGCGGATCGCCACGCGCGCCGTCTCGGCATATTGGGCGGCCACCTTTGTCAGCTCGCGCCGGCGCTCCTCGTTCAGTTCGGGGATCGGCAGCCGGATGATCGGCCCGTCCACGACCGGGTTGATGCCCAGGCCGGATTCGCGGATCGCCTTTTCCACCTTGCCCACCAGTGCCCGGTCCCAGACATTGATCGTGAGCATGCGCGGCTCGGGCACGTTGACCGTCCCCACCTGGTTGATCGGCGTCGTGGCGCCATAGGCATCGACGGTGATGGGCTCGACCATCGACGCCGAGGCCCGGCCGGTGCGCAGCGACGCGAATTCCGCACGCAGCGCGGTCATGGCGCCGTCCATGCGGCGCTTGAGGTCGTCGACATCCAGCTCGAAATCGGTATCTGCCATCGGTGTGCCTTCCTGTGGGGCAAGTTCGCGGTTTTGCCGTCTCTATACCGCCAGCGGGGAGCATTTGTAAGGGCGCCCTCTCGCCCCGAGGGCGCGACAGGGCCGTCTCGCACGCACCATACCCGATTATGCGACGGAAATGCGGCGCCCGGAAGGTCAGGCGTGGACGAGCGTATAGGTGCCCCTGCCCGCCAGGATGCCGCGGAACCCGCCCGGTTCGTCCAGCGAGAAGACGACGATCGGCATCCGGTTGTCCCGCGCCAGCGCGATGGCCGAGGCATCCATCACGCCGAGATTCTTCTGCAGAACCTCGTCATAGGATATCCGGTCGAAACGCTTGGCATCGGCATGCTTCACCGGATCCTTGTCATAGACCCCGTCCACCTTGGTGCCCTTGAAGATCGCCTGGCACGACATCTCGTTCGCCCGCAGCGTGGCCGCGGTGTCGGTGGTGAAGTAGGGGTTGCCCGTGCCCGCGGCGAAGATGCAGACGCGCTTCTTCTCGAGATGCCGGACGGCCCGGCGGCGGATATAGGGTTCGCAGACCTGGTCCATGGGGATGGCGCTGATGACCCGGGTATGGACGCCCAGCCCCTCCAGCGCCGACTGCATCGCCAGCGCGTTCATGACCGTCGCCAGCATTCCCATGTAATCGGCGGTTGTCCGCTCCATCCCCTGGGCGCTGCCCTGCAGGCCGCGGAAGATGTTGCCGCCGCCGATCACCATGCAGATCTCGACACCCAGATCGTGGACCGATTTCACCTCGCGGGCGATGCGCTCGACGGTGGGCGGGTGCAGCCCGAATCCCTGCGGCCCCATCAGGGCCTCGCCCGAAATCTTCAGCAGCACGCGGTCATAGGTGCGGGCAGGCTTGTCGGTCGATGCCTCGGTCATGGAACTCCGCCTGTAAGGATTTTGCGTCGGCGCGCAAAATGTCGCAAAAGCCCGGCAAGTGCAACGAGCCGCGCAAGGAGGCGCCGGTGCCGCCCATCACGCCCCCGCAGGAGACGACGACGCGCGCGGCGCTTCTGGCCCGGGCGGCCGAGCGGGTGCCGGTGCTGATCGCCGGCCCGACCGCCAGCGGCAAATCGGCCCTGGCGGCCGAGATCGCGGCGCGCCATGGCGGTGTCGTGGTCAATGCCGATGCCCTGCAGGTCTATGCGGATTGGCGCGTTCTGACCGCCCGCCCCTCGGCCGCCGAGGAAGCCGCCCTGCCCCACGCGCTGTACGGTCACGTGCCGGGCGACCGGGCCTATTCGGTCGGTCACTGGCTGCGCGACGTCGGACCCCTGCTGGCGGGCGATGCCCGCCCGGTGATCGTGGGCGGCACGGGGCTCTACCTGTCGGCGCTGACCGAGGGGCTGGCCCGCATCCCCGAGATTCCGGCGCAGGTGCGCGACGAGGCCGACCGCCTGTTGCGCGACAAGGGGCTGGCGGGCCTGCTGGCCGGGATCGACGCCGCGACGGCCGCGCGGATCGACCTCCGCAATCCCGCCCGGGTGCAGCGCGCCTGGGAGGTGCGTCGCGCCACCGGGCGCGGCCTGGCCGAGTGGCAGGACCGGACCGGGCCGCCCCTGCTGCCGCTGGAGGGCGCCCTGGCCGTGACGGTGGAGGTGCCGAAGGACACGCTCGAGGCGCGGATCCGCCACCGCTTCGATGCCATGCTGGCCCAGGGCGCCCTCGACGAGGTGCGGGCGCAGCTCGATCACAGGGATCCCGCGCGCCCGTCGTCCAAGGCCATCGGCGCGGCCGAACTGGTGGCGCATCTGCGGGGCGAGATCGACCTGCCCGCCGCGCGCGACCGCGCGGTGATCGCCACGCGGCAATACGCCAAGCGCCAGCGCACCTGGTTCCGGTCGCGGATGCGGCGCTGGATGCGGCTGTCAGTTGACGGCTAGGATGGGCGCAGCGGCGTCGTCCGGAACCTGCCCGCGGCGGGCGGGTTCGGATCCGGCGCCCCCGTTCCGCGCTGCCGGCCCGCCGGCGGCGGGCCCATCCCGTCAAGGACGCACCAGATGATCCGCTTCTTCCGACACCCCCGCCAGCCGCACCCCGCCATCGCCACGGAACTGGCCGATCATGCGGCGGGCCGGGTCTCGCGGCGGGAATTCCTGACCCGGGTCACGGCCCTGGGCCTGTCGGCCGGGGCCGCGCGCGCGCTGATCGGGCTTGCCCCTGCGCCCGCCGGCGCGCAGCCCGCCCCGCCGCCGGGCGGCACGGTGCGCATCCAGATGGAGGTGCGCGCCCTGCCCGATACCCGCACCTGGGATTGGAGCCAGATGGCCAATATCTGCCGGGGCGTCCTGGAATATCTGGTCGAATACGAAACCGACGGCGCGTTCCGGCCCATGCTGCTCGAACGGTGGGAGGTCAGCGATGACGGGCGCGAATATCTGCTGAAGGTGCGGCCGGGCGTCACCTGGTCCAACGGCGACGCCTTCACCGCCGCCGACGTGGCCCGGAACATCGCCCGTTGGTGCGAACGCGACGTGCCCGGCAACTCGATGGCGGGGCGGATGGCCAGCCTGCTGGACCCGGCCACCGGACGGGCCGCCGAAGGCTCGATCGAGGTGGTCGATCCCGCCACCGTCGCGCTGCACCTGCCCCGGCCGGACATCACGCTGATCGCGGGCATGGCCGATTATCCCGCCGCCATCGTGCACGCCTCCTACGACCCCGGGGACACGCGCAACGCCATCGGCACCGGCCCCTACCGGATCGAGGAGATGGAGGTCGGCGCGCGGGCGGTCCTGACCCGGATCCCGGGGCGGGACTGGTGGGGGACCGCGATCCATGGCGGCCCGTATCTGGAGCGGATCGAGTTTCTCGATCACGGGCCCGATCCCGCCGCCTGGGTGGGCGCCGCCGAAGCCGGCGAGATCGACATGGTGTATGAAACCGTCGGCGATTACGTCGAGATCATGGATACGATCGGCTGGACGCGCTCCGAGGTCGACAGCGCCGCCACCGTCTGCATCCGCCCGAACCAGCGGGCCGAGATCGAGGGCCGGCGCCCCTATGCCGATGCGCGGGTCCGCAAGGCGCTGCAACTGGCGGTCAACAACTCGATCCTGCTGGAACTGGGCTATGGCGACCGGGGGATTCGGGCCGAGAACCATCACGTCGCGCCGCTGCACCCGGAATACGCCGATATCGGTCAGGCCCCCCACGATCCGGCCCGCGCGCTGGACCTGATGCGCGAGGCCGGGATGGAGGATTACGAACACGATCTGATCTCGATCGACGACGACTGGCGGCGCAACACCGCCGATGCCGCGGCCGCACAGCTCCGCGATGCGGGAATCCGCGTCAAGCGCAGCATCCTGCCCGCCCCCGCCTTCTGGGGCGCCTGGCGCGCGCATCCCTTCAGCGCGACCGACTGGAACCACCGCCCCCTGGGGGTGCAGGTGCTGGCGCTGGCCTATCGCAGCGACACTGTCTGGAACGAGACGGGGTTCGCCGATCCCGAATTCGACGCCACCCTGGACGAGGCGCTGGCCCTGGACGATGCGACGGCCCGGCAGGCGAAGACGCGGCGGCTGGAAGAGATCCTGCAAGGCCAGGGCGTGATCATCCAGCCCTATTGGCGCCGCCTGTTCCGTCATCACGTGCCCGGGCTGGAGGGGGCGGAGATGCATGTGATGTTCGAGATCCACCCCTACAAGCTGGCCTTCTCGGCCTGAAGCGGAACGGAAGCCCGCTCCGGATGTTGCCCCTGCAGCGGTGGAGGGCGACATGGCTTCAAGCGATTTCTCGTGGGCGATCCCGGTCATGCGCGCCGGCTATTCCGGTCGCGCCCTGGTCTATCTGGTCGTGGCGGGCTTCTCGCTCTACGCCATCTGGCGCGGCGGCGGCGCCAAGGATACCTCCTCGGCGCTTGCGCAGCTCGAGGGGACGGCGGGTGGCAATGTCGTGCTGTTCCTGATCTTCCTAGGCATGCTGGCCTATGCGGTCTGGCGACTGGTGGATTCGATCTGGGATCTGGAATGCTACGGCAGCGATGCGAAGGGCTGGATCGCCCGGATCGGGATGATCGTGACCGGCCTGATCCATCTGGGCATCGGCGGCCTGGCCTTCACCCTGCTTTTCACCGGCGGCGGCGGACAGGGCTCTTCGATCCCCAGGGCGGTGGATGCGGTGATGGGCTGGCCCGCCGGCCGGTGGATCGTCGCGGCGGCCGGGCTGGTCACGATCGGCGCCGGGCTGTTCTACATCGGCAAGGCGTGGAAGGAGAAATATCGCGAGCATCTGCGCGCCAATCATTTCACGATGAACTGGAATCCCGCGCTGAAGGCCGGGCTGGCGGCACAGGGGCTGATCGTCGCGCTGATCGGCGGCTTCCTGACCTATGCCGCCTTCACCGCCGATCCCGGTGAGGCCGGCGGTGTGGGCAAGGCGTTCTCGTGGCTGTCGGGCCAGCCCTATGGAAGGGCGCTGGTTGCGGCGGTCTGCGTGGGGTTGCTGGGCTTCGCGCTGTTCTGCGCGGTGAACGCGGCCTACCGGGTCGTCCCCCGCGCCCGGGCAGAGGGGATCGAGACGCTGGCGCAGCGGATGGAGGCCAAGGCCCGTTCGGCCATGTCCTGACCCGCCTCGTGGCGGGGGGGCCGCTGCCGTCGCGCGCCTGCGGTCCGGCGCGGCCCGTCAGCGCCCCAGGATCACCGCGACATAGGCCGTCGTCTCGGCATATGGCGGCACGTCGCCGTAGCGGTCCACGGCTTCGGGTCCCGCATTGTAGGCCGCCAGGGCAAGCCGCCAATCCCCGAACCTGTCGAACTGCGCCCGGAGATAGCGCGCGCCCCCTTCGAGATTTGCGGCCGGATCCATGGGATCGACCCGCAGGCCCCGCGCCGTCGCCGGCATGAGCTGCGCCAGCCCAAGCGCACCCTTGGGCGAACGCGCGGCGGGGTTCCAGCCCGATTCCTGCTGCACCAGCCGCAGGAACAGGTCCTCGGGCACACGGTGCTTTCGCGCGGCAGCCTTGGCCAGCGGCAGAAACTGCCCCCTGTAGCGGCCGGTATAGGCGGGCGCGGCGGCGGCGGGCGGTTCGGCCCGCCGGGGTTGCAGCCGGACCGAGCCCGAATATTGCGACGCCGCGCGGCCGTCGAGCACGTCGAGCTGGCTGGAGAACAGCTTCACGCGGCTCATCGTCGACACGGTCACACCCTCGGCCCAGAGCGGGAAGGGCAGCATCGCCGCACAGGCCATGACGGCCGCAAATCGCCTCATCGTCCCGGTTCCGCGTGTTCTGTCGTTTCCGGCCACTATACCGGATTCGCCGTCCCGATCCATCCCGCCGGCCCCCGGGGCGCGCGCCGGGGCGCTTTATCCTTCCATTCGACGGTCGCGGATGCTGTAACCGTCGGCAACGCAAGCACGAGATTCGACGGGGAGGCGCACATGGCGGGCTCGGTGAACAAGGTCATCCTGATCGGCAATCTGGGCCGCGACCCGGAGGTCCGGACCTTTCAGAACGGCGGCAAGGTCGTGAACCTGCGCATCGCCACATCCGAAACCTGGAAGGACCGCAATACCGGCGAACGGCGCGAAAGGACCGAATGGCATTCGGTCGCCATTTTCTCGGAGCCGGTCGCCCGGGTGGCCGAGCAATATCTCAAGAAGGGTTCGAAGGTCTATATCGAGGGCCAGCTGGAAACCCGGAAATGGCAGGACCAGTCGGGCCAGGACCGCTATTCCACCGAGGTCGTGCTGCGCCCCTATCGCGGCGAACTGACGATGCTGGACGGCCGCGACGGCGGCGGCTCGGGCGGCGGCGGCGGATACGACGACCGCGGCGGCTATGACGACCGCGGCGGAAGCGGCGGTGCCAGCGGCGGCGGAAGCCGCGGCGGCTATGGCGGCCCCTCTTCGGACATGGACGACGAGATCCCGTTCTAGGGCGTCACGGGCGGCGGCGCCCCGCGCCGCTGCCCTCCGGCCGCCCGGTGCGATCCCGGCCTATTCGGCGGCCCGTCCGGCGGCCTCGGCTTCGGCGTCCAGCTCGGCCGCCCGTTTTTCCACCAGTTCCACGATGTGGTCGATCATCTGATCGTTGGTCATCTTGTGGCTCTGCCGGCCCGCCAGATAGACCATGCCGGCCCCGGCGCCGCCGCCGGTGAAGCCCACATCGGTCATCAGCGCCTCGCCCGGCCCGTTCACCACGCAGCCGATGATGCTCAGGCTCATGGGCGTCTTGATATGGGCCAGCCTGTCCTCGAGCTTTTCGACCGTCTTGATGACGTCGAATCCCTGCCGCGCGCAGGACGGGCACGAGATGATGTTGACCCCGCGATGGCGGAGGCCGAGCGACTTGAGGATCTCGTAGCCCACGCGCACCTCTTCGACCGGGTCGGCGGACAGGCTCACGCGGATCGTGTCGCCGATCCCCATCCACAAAAGGTTGCCCAGGCCGATCGCGCTCTTGATCGTGCCGGACATCAGGCCGCCCGCCTCGGTGATGCCCAGATGGATCGGCGCGTCGGTGGCGTCGGCGATCCCCTGATAGGCGGCGGCGGCCAGGAACACGTCCGACGCCTTCACGCTGATCTTGAAGTCGCGAAAATCGTTGTCCTCGAGGATACGGATATGATCGAGCGCGCTTTCGACCATCGCCTCGGGGCAGGGTTCGCCGTATTTCTCCAGAAGGTCCCGCTCCAGCGAGCCGGCATTCACCCCGATGCGGATCGCGCAGCCATGGTCCCGCGCCGCGGCGATCACCTCGCGCACGCGGGTGTCGTCGCCGATATTGCCGGGATTGATCCGCAGGCAGGCGGCGCCCGCCTCGGCCGCCTCGATGGCGCGGCGATAATGGAAATGGATATCGGCGACGATGGGGACCGGGCTTTCGCGCACGATGTCGCGCAGGGCGCGGGTCGCGGCCGCGTCAGGGGTCGAGACGCGGACGATGTCGGCGCCGGCCTCGGCGCAGGCCTGCACCTGCGCCACGGTGGCCGCCACATCGGACGTGTCGGTATTGGTCATCGTCTGGACCGAGATCGGGGCGTCCCCGCCCACGGGCACGCTGCCGACCATGATCCGGCGCGAGGCGCGCCTGTCGATGCTGCGCCAGGGGCGGACGTGATTGAGCGACATCTGCCGGACCTTCCTGTCTGTCGGGGTCTTCGGCCGCTAGATAATGCAGGCGCGGCGGCGGCGCAACGCGCCGCCCCCCGCCGTCACTCGGCCGGGCGTTCCGGCGGCAGCGCGCCCAGTTCGGCCACATAGGTGCGCAGATCGGCATCCTTGGTCAGATCGGCCATCTGATAGGCGTCGCGCAGCTCGGCGGCCGCCAGCTTCACGTTGCTGGTGACCTGACCGGCCCGGCCGGCGGGGCCGTAGGTCTGCCCGTCCACGGCAAAGTAGATGGCGCCGGATTCGCCGGTGCGCAGGGTCGCGGGTTCCTCGGTGCGGGGCAGCACGAAGCGGTCGCCGGGTTCGAGGATCTTCTCGAGCAGCACCGTGCCGTCGGCCGCGCGCACCCGCACCCAGGAGGGCCGCACCGCGAACAGCGCCACTTCGGGCGCCTGATCGGCCACGACCCGGACCGCATCCGCCGGCCCGCCGGCCCTGTCCGCCCCTGCCCCGGCCCCTGTCCCTGCCCCGGGAAGATCGGCCTGCGCCTGGGCAATGGCCTGGGCGATGGCGTCGGCCTGGCTGGCCGGTGTGCGGTCAGCGTCGGGCGCGGGCGTGCCGTCCGCGCGGGCCAGGGCCGAGCCATGCACCGCTTCGCGCCCGCGTTCGCTGCCCTGACCGGGGGCGAGGTTGCCGACCGAGGCCGGGTCGAGCGCCGCGATCGGCCCGTCCCGGGCCACCAGGACCGGCACGTCCAGCGCCTGCGGCCGGTAGAGCCGGTCGAACCTGTCGGGCGCGGCCGCGGCGATGCCGGCGCCCTCCTCTCCGGGTTCGGGCAGGCTGCGCGCGGCGGCCAGCGGATCCAGATCGGCGGCCACGATCGGCGTCTGCTCGACCGGGACGAACTGGACCTTCTGGATCTCCTTGAGGACCGAGAAGCCGCCATAGCCGATCACCCCGATCAGGGCGACCAGCACCAGGGTCGAGCCGACCGCGCCGGGTTCGATCCGCGACACGAAGGCTTCGCGCGCGGGGGTGAAAGAGAATCGCGGATCGGCGAAGGGATCGCGTTTCTCGGGCTGCGGGATGCGCGGCTCGGGGCGCTTGCCCGAAGCCGCCTGCGACATGCCGTGCACCGTCTCGAAATTGCCTTCGGCGCAGAAGGCGCGATAGGCCCATTCCGGGTCCAGCCCCAGATAGCGCGCATAGGACCGCACGTAGCCGGCGATGAAACCGGGCGTCTCGAACGCGGTGGGATCGGCCTTTTCGATCGCGGCGATGTAGGTCGCCTTGATCTTCAGTTCCCGCTGCACGTCCAGAAGCGATTTGCCAAGGGTCGCGCGCTCGCCGCGCATCACGTCGCCCAGGCGCAGGTCGAAATCATCGAACCCGCGCGGACGGTCCTCCGATACGTCGATTTCGGGCGTTCGGAAGCGCCCGATCATGTGCCCTGCCTCTGGTTCACTGCCTCGTCCCCATGGCCCCGCGGCGACTCGCGCCCGACGGTGATTACAGAGACGTTATCACAGCGCGACCGGGGATGCACATCACCTAGCCCGCCTTACGCGGAAAGTTCGGCGCGATTCAGCGCACATTGCGACCACAATGCATCCAACGCCTTTACCAGGCCGTCGATCTCGCCGGGGCCGTGCACCGGCGACGGGGTAAAGCGCAACCGCTCGGTCCCGCGCGGCACGGTCGGGAAATTGATCGGCTGCACATAGATGCCGTGCTGGTCCAGCAGCATGTCCGACAGCATCTTGCAATGCACCGGATCGCCCACATGGACGGGCACGATATGGCTGCCATGATCGATCAGCGGCAGGCCCAGCCCCTTGAGCCGCATCTTCAGGGTGCGCGCCTGGCTCTGATGGCGGTCGCGCAGCGCCTGATCGGTCTTCAGATGCCGGACCGAGGCCGCCGCCCCGGCCGCGACGGCCGGCGGCAGAGAGGTCGTGAAGATGAAGCCCGGCGCATAGGACCGTATCGCATCGCACATTTTCGCGCTGGCGGCGATATAGCCGCCCATGACGCCATAGGCCTTGGCCAGCGTGCCGTTGACGATGTCGATGCGGTCGACCAGACCGTCGCGTTCGCTGACGCCGCCGCCGCGCGGGCCGTACATGCCGACCGCGTGCACCTCGTCGATATAGGTGAGGGCGCCGAATTCCTCGGCCAGATCCAGGATCGCCTCGACCGGGCCGAAATCGCCATCCATGGAATAGACGGATTCAAAGGCGATCAGCTTGGGCGCGTCGGGATCGTCGGCTTCCAGCAGGGCGCGCAGATGCGCCACGTCGTTATGCCGGAAGATGCGCTTCGCCCCGCCGTTGCGGCGGATCCCCTCGATCATGCTGGCATGGTTCAGCGCGTCGGAATAGGTGATCAGCCCCGGCAGCAGCTTGGGCAGCGTCGACAGGGTCGCATCATTGGCGATATAGGCCGAGGTGAACAGAAGCGCCGCCTCCTTGCCGTGCAGATCGGCAAGCTCGGCCTCCAGCCGCTTGTGATAGATCGTGGTGCCCGAGATGTTGCGCGTGCCGCCCGACCCGGCGCCTGTGGCGTCGATCGCCTCGTGCATCGCGGCCAGGACGACCGGGTGCTGCCCCATGCCCAGATAATCGTTGCCGCACCAGACGGTGATCGGCCGCTCGGTCCCGTCGGCACGCCGCCAGGTCGCATGCGGATAATCGCCCCGCCGCCGCTCGATATCGATGAAGGTGCGATAGCGCCCCTCGTCGTGCAGGCGTTGCAGGCTTTGCTCGATCCGCGCGGTATAATCCAAGCGTTCGTCTCCCTCGTCTGGCGGCGCGGCCCGTTTCCTCCGACAGGCTGGCCGTTGCGTCGACACATCCCGGTTCTAGGCCAAAGTGCCGCATCCCGGTAGGCACAAATTGACGCGTCTGCGTGAACGCCGCGCCGGCGGCGCCCGGCCCGGGGGTCAGTCCGCCGCGACCACCGAGCAATCGCCCGCCCCGCGGCCATTGCACTGCGCCACCGCCTGCCCCGCCGCATCGGGTCCGGCGGCGATGGCCCAGGCGCCCGTCGCCGCCGACACGGCAAAGGCCCGCGGCCGGCCGCGGCGCAGGTAATCGCCGCGGAAGGCCGCCGTGGCCTCGGCCGAAAGCGAAAAGCGCCCGGGCACGTAATCCTGCGGCACGATCCGCGCCGCCACCTGGCAGGTTCCCGCGGTCTTGGCGGCCGTGCAGGCGCGCAAAGCGGCCTGATCGGCGGCCCGGGTGCTGTGAAAGCCCACGGCGCTTTGCAGGCTTTCCGAAACCAGCCCGTCCTGGGGGGAATAGGCGATGGTGGCGTAATAGGCGATCTTGCCGCCGGTCTGGTCCTCCATCAGCGGAACGAGGTTGCGGATCGTCTGCGCCTCGGCGTCGCTCAGCGCGATGGAAAGCTGAAGCGTCGTGTCGGCGCCCCGGGCCAACTGCGCCCCGGCCGCCGCCCCGTCGAGAACCTGCGCCCCGGCCGGCACGGCCAGCGCCAGCCCGGCAAGCGCCCCCATCGTCAGGCGGGCCGCCGCCGCGCGCGCCCCCGCTCGCCCTGTCGTCACGCTGAATCCCGCCACCGTTCCTCCGCTCGCTGTCGCCGGCTGGACAGCCGCCGGCTGGCTGTTAGTGTCGCGCCGCGCCCAGAGCAGGAGTGCCCGATGACCCTCGACGCCGTGCTGTCCCATATAGACTCGGATCTGGAGAATGCCACCGACCGGCTGATGCGGCTGCTGCGCATCCCGTCGATCTCGACCGATCCCGCCCATGCCGCCGATTGCGACCGCGCCGCGGACTGGCTGGTGGACGAGCTGCGCGGCCTGGGCCTGCGGGCCGACAAGCGGCCGACGGCGGGGCATCCGATGGTGGTGGGCCATAGCGACGGGCCGGGCCGTCCGCTGCTGTTCTACGGCCATTACGACGTCCAGCCGGTCGATCCGCTGGATCTGTGGCACCGCCCGCCCTTCGACCCGGCGGTCGAGGACACGCCGCAGGGCCGGGTCATCCGCGGCCGGGGCGCCTGCGACGACAAGGGGCAGCTCATGACCTTTGTCGAAGCCTGCCGCGCCTGGAAGGCGGCGGGCCGCGACCTCCCGCGCCTGATCTTCCTGTTCGAGGGCGAGGAGGAATCGGGGTCCCCCTCGCTCGTCCCGTTCCTGCAAGAGCACGCGGACGAGCTGCGCGCCGATCTGGCGCTGATCTGCGATACCGGCCTGTTCGCGCAGGATCACCCCGCCATCACCACCATGCTGCGCGGGCTTCTGGGCGAAGAGATCACCGTGACCGGCCCGGACCGCGACCTGCATTCGGGGCTCTATGGCGGGCTGGCGCGCAACCCGATCCGGGCGCTGACCCGCATTCTGGGCGGGCTGCACGACGATTCCGGCCGCGTGACGGTTCCCGGCTTCTATGACGGGGTCGAGGATCTGCCCGAGGAACTGGGCCGGCAATGGGATGCGCTGAACTTCGACGCCGCCGGCTTTCTGGGCCGGGTGGGCCTGTCGGAACCGGCGGGCGAGGCCGGGCGCGGCGCGCTGGAACAGCTCTGGTCGCGGCCGACGGCCGAGATCAACGGCATCTGGGGCGGCTATACCGGCGCCGGCTTCAAGACCGTCCTGCCGTCGCAGGCCCATGCCAAGGTCAGCTTTCGGCTGGTCGCGGGTCAGGATCCCCACCGGATCCGCGAAAGCTTCCGCAACATGGTGCGCGAGGGTCTGCCGCCCGATTGCGATGTCGCATTCGCCGGGCACGGCGCGGCCCCGGCCAGCCAGATGGCCATCGGCGATCCGGCCTTCGAACAGGCGCGCCGCGCCCTGTCCGACGAATGGCCCAACCCCGCCGCGTTCATCGGCAGCGGCGGCTCGATCCCCATCGCCGGCTATTTCCAGGACATCCTGGGGATGGATTCGATGCTGATCGGCTTCGGCCGCGACGACGACCATGTCCATTCGCCGAACGAGAAGTACGACATGACGAGCTTCCATCGCGGCATCCGTAGCTGGGCGCGCATCCTCGACGCCATCGCGCGCTGACGGCCCCTATCCCGCTTTCTGCCCACGGGGCGCGGCCTGCCGCGCCCGCCGATCGGATCATCCCATGACGCCGCGCAAGATCATCATCGACACCGATCCCGGCCAGGACGACGCCGTGGCCATCCTTCTGGCCCTGGCCAGCCCGGACGAGCTGGAGGTGCTGGGCATCACCGCGGTGGCCGGCAATGTGCCGCTGCCCCTGACGGCGCGAAACGCCCGCATCGTCTGCGAACTGGCCGGGCGGCGCGATCTGCCCGTCTTTGCCGGATGCGACGCGCCGCTGAAGCGGCCGCTGGTCACGGCCGAGCACGTGCACGGCAAGACCGGGCTGGACGGGCCGGTCCTGCCGGAACCGACGATGCCGCTGCAGGACCGTCATGCCGTGGATTTCATCATCGACACGTTGCGGCAGGCCCCGCCGGGCAGCGTCACCCTGTGCCCGCTCGGCCCGCTGACCAATGTCGCCGCCGCCCTGGCCCGCGCCCCGGACATCGCGCCGCGGATCGCCGAGATCGTGCTGATGGGCGGCGCCTATTTCGAGGTCGGCAACATCACCCCGGCGGCGGAATTCAACATCTATGTCGATCCCGAAGCCGCGCAGGCCGTCTTTCGCTGCGGCGCGCCCATCACCGTCATGCCGCTGGACGTGACGCACAAGGCGCTGGTCACGAGGGCTCGCAACGACGCCTTCCGCGCGCTCGGCACGCCCGTGGGCCTCGCGGTGGCCGAGATGACCGATTTCTTCGAGCGATTCGACAAGGAGAAGTACGGATCGCTCGGCGCGCCCCTTCACGATCCCTGCGTGACCGCCTATCTGCTGCGCCCGGGCCTGTTCCGCGGGCGCCACGTGAATGTCGAGGTCGAGACCGTGTCGGATCTGACCCGCGGCATGACCGTCGCCGATTGGTGGGGCGTCACCGACCGACCCGGCAACGCGACCTTCATGGGCGATCTGGATGCCGACGGCTTCTTCGCCCTTCTGACCGAAAGGCTGGCCCGCCTGTGAGCGTGACCCTGACACTTGCGCAACCCGATGACCTCGACCGGACCGAGCGGCTCGTCGCCGCCTGCCACGAGGCGGTGGGCATCCCCTCGGACGAAGAGGCGCGGCGCGACGCCCTCGCCCCGCTGCTGGAGGGGACGCCCCATGGCGCGCTCTACCTGATCGGGCCGCCGAAAAGCCCCGTCGGCTATGCCGCCCTGACCTTCGGCTGGTCGGTGGAATATGCCGGTGTGATCGCGCGGGTGGACGAGATCTTCATCCGCCACGGCGTGCGCGGCCGCGGCATGGGGACCGAGGCGCTGTCGCGGCTGGCACCGGTCCTGACCCGGCACGGGATCCGCGCGGTCGAGATCGATATCGATCCGGCCGACGAGAGGCTGCGCCGCCTCTATGCCCGGATCGGCTTTCGCCCCCGCCGCCGGCCCGGCACGCTGGTGCGCAGGCCCTGACCGAGGTCGGCCCGCACCATGGCAAACCGGGCCCGCCGCCCCTAGCTATGGGGCGAAGGAGCCCATGCCGATGAATGTCCACTTTCCCTTCGACAACAGCTATGCGCGCCTGCCCGGCCGATTTTTCGCCCGGCTCGCCCCCACCCCCGTCGCCGCGCCGCGCCTGATCGCGCTGAACGCGGGCCTCGCGCGCGAGCTGGGGCTGGACCCCGCCGCGCTGGAAAGCGCCGAGGGGCTGGACGTGCTGGCCGGCAACCGCGTGCCGCAGGGTGCCGATCCGCTGGCGCAGGCCTATGCCGGCCACCAGTTCGGCGGATGGGTGCCGCAGCTTGGCGACGGGCGGGCGATCCTACTGGGCGAGGTGGTGGGCCGCGACGGCATCCGGCGCGACATCCAGCTCAAGGGGGCCGGCCCCACCCCGTTCTCGCGCATGGGCGACGGGCGCGCCTGGCTGGGTCCGGTCCTGCGCGAATACCTGACCAGCGAGGCGATGCACGCCATGGGCGTGCCCACCACCCGGGCGCTTGCCGCCGTAGCCACGGGCGAGCCGGTGCAGCGCGAGACGCCGCTGCCCGGCGCGGTGCTGACCCGCATCGCCCGCAGCCATATCCGCGTCGGCACCTTCCAGTACTTCGCCGCCCGCGACGATTCCGAAGCGCTCGAAGCCCTGGCCGCCCATGTCATCGCCCGCCACTATCCGCAGGCCGAGGGGCCGGTGGGGCTGCTGGACGCCGTGGTCGCCGCCCAGGCCGATCTGGTGGCACGATGGATGAGCCTCGGCTTCATCCACGGCGTCATGAACACCGACAACATGAGCATCGCGGGCGAGACGATCGATTACGGCCCCTGCGCCTTCATGGACGCATACCATCCGGCGCGGGTCTTCTCGTCGATCGACACCTATGGGCGCTATGCCTATGCCAATCAGCCGCAGATCGCGCTGTGGAACCTGGCGCAGTTCGCCTCGTGCCTGGTGCCGCTGCTGCCCGACCGCGACGCGGCCGTGCGCGACCTGACCGCCTCGCTCGACCGTTTCGCCGATCTGTATCAAGATGCCTGGCTGCGGCGGTTCGGGGCCAAGCTGGGGCTGGCCGACCCCGCCCCCGACGACCGCGCCCTGATCGAGCGGCTCCTGACCGCCATGACCGAGGGGGGCCTCGACTTCACCCGGACCTTCCGCGCCCTGGCCGAGGATGCGCCCGACCGCGCCGGCCTGCCGGCGGACTGGATCGCCGACTGGCGCGCGCGGGGGCCGCAGACGGCGGCCGCGGCCGCGGCCTCGCCCGTCGTGGTGCCGCGCCTGCATCTGATGGAAGAGGCGATCGCCGCGGCCCAGGCCGGAGATCTGACGCCGTTCCGGACGCTGCTCGACGCCGCGACGGCACCCTTCGCCCAGCCATCCGAAGCAAGGCTGGCACAGCCACCCGCAGAGGCCGAGCGGGTGGACAGCACCTTCTGCGGCACGTAAAACGCCGCACGGCTAATGCCGAAGGGTGGCGGAACGCTGCATTGCAGGAGATCGGGCGGATGTCTTTCGACGAAGGCACGGGATCGGCGCAGCGGATCGACACCATCCGCTCGCTCCACATCATGGACAGCGAGGACGAGGCCGATTTCGACGAGATCGCCACCTATGCCTCGGAGATATGCGCCGCGCCGATCTCGCTGGTGACCCTGGTGGACCGGTACCGGCAATGGGCGAAGGCGGCGCATGGCACCGACCAGCGCGACTATACGATGGACGAATCCATCTGCTCGCATGCCCTGAACCACCCGGATTTCTTCGAGATCGAGGACACGCTTCTGGACGAGCGCACCAGCAGCAATCCGCTGGTGACCGGCCCGCAGCAGATACGGTATTACGGCGGCGCTGTGCTGCGGATCGGCGACACCACGCCGGTCGGCGCCCTGTGCATCCTCGATACGCGCCCGCGGCGGCTGTCCGACGACAAGAAGCGGCTTCTGAGCATCCTGGCCCGGCAGGTGGCGCGCCGGATGGAACTGCGCCGCGCGCTGGCCTCGCAGGAACTTCTGGCGCGCGAGGTCGATCACCGGGTCAAGAATTCGCTGCAGATGGTCACGTCGCTCGTGCGGATCCAGCGGAATTCCACCGCCAGCGAAGAGACGCGCGCCGCCCTGGACGCGACAGCGGCGCGTCTGTCGGCGATCGCCATGCTGCATGCCGAACTGCACCGCATCTCGGCCCGCAACGAGGTGGCGCTCGACCGGTTCCTGGCCGATCTGGTCAAGCATATCGGAACGGCGCTGCCGTCGAATATCGCCTTGCGCACGCGCTTCGCCCGGGTGGATGTGCCCTCGGAGGTGGCGGCGTCGCTGGCGCTGGCGCTGAACGAGGCGATCTCGAACGCCGCCAAGCACGCCTTCCCCGGGGGGCGCAGCGGCACGATCTCGATTTACCTGAACCTGCTGGCCGGGAACATGGCAGAGCTGGTGGTCGAGGATGACGGCGTCGGGCTGACCGGCGGCGGCAACCGCTCGGGCGGCCTCGGGCGCGACATCATCGACGCCAGCGCGACGCGCATCGGGGGCGAAATCTGCCGCCAGCCCCAGGACGCGGGGCTGAGGCTGACGGTCCGCTTCCCGGCCCCCGACCTGCATCAGCCGTAGGAAGCCCGGCAACCGCGGCTGCCGGGCTGTCGCATCACTCGCTGACCGTGACCTTCTGCATCACGTCGGGCGTGCCGCCGACGGCGCCGCTGCGCCCGTCGCCACGCTTGATCGCATCGATCACGTCCATGCCCGACGTGACCTCGCCCACGACCGTATACTGGCCGTTCAGATGCGGCGCGGGCGCGAACATGATGAAGAACTGGCTGTTGGCGCTGTCGGGATCGGCGCTGCGGGCCATGCCGACGGTGCCGCGTTCGAACGGGAGGTCCGAGAACTCGGCCGGCAGGTCCGGCAGGTCAGAGCCGCCCATCCCCGCCCGCGCGGTATTGCCGTCGGCGCGGCCGTATTGCACGTCGCCCGTCTGCGCCATGAACCCGTCGATGACCCGGTGGAAGACCACCCCGTCATAGGCCCCGGCCCTGGCCAGTTCGACGATCCGCTCCACATGCCGGGGCGCGGCATCCTCGAACAGGTCGATCACGACGGTGCCGCTGGCCTCGCCCGCCACGTCGATGGACAGCTCGGTCGCGGCGGCGGGCGCGGCGGCCAGCATCAGCGCCAGGGCCAGACTACGCATCGGCGGCCACCTTCATGCTGAGCATCCGGTCGGGATCCGCCGGCGGCTCGCCCCGGGCGATCTTGTCCACATGCTCCATCCCCTGGATGACCCGGCCGTAGACCGTGTACTGCCCGTTCAGGAAATGGTTGTCGCCGAAATTGATGAAGAATTGCGAATTGGCGCTGTTGGGGTTCGACGACCGCGCGGCGCCCAGGGTGCCGCGATCATGCGGAAGCTTCGAGAACTCGGCCGGAAGATCGGGCAGGTCCGACCCGCCGGTTCCGGCCATGCGCGCGTTGTAGCCGTTCTCGGCATTGCCGTTCGCCACGTCGCCGGTCTGGGCCATGAACCCGTCGATCACCCGGTGGAAGACGACGTTGTCATAGGCGCCCGCCCGGGCCAGTTCCTTGATCCGCTCGACATGTTTCGGCGCGACATCGGGCAGAAGTTCGATCATGACCGGCCCGTCCTTGAGCTCGATGATGATGGTGTTTTCGGGATCCTTGATCTCGGCCATCGGCCGTCCTCCGATCTGTGGGCGTGGATTTGGCCGGAGCCTAGTGCCCCCGCCGCCCAAGGAAAAGGCGAAAGGCCGGCCCGCCCTCGATCGCGCCCCGACCCCGCCGCGTATTGACGCCGGGGCGGCGATCGGGTGTGAAAAGGACGGCTTCAGCAGGGAAGGAGCGCCGATGACCGTCAAGACCCTCGACGACATGGACCTGAACGGAAAGACCGTGCTGGTCCGCGTGGACATCAACGTGCCGGTCGAGGATGGGCGCGTCACCGACGCCACCCGGATCGACCGGATCGTCCCGACGGTGAGGGATATCCTGGACAAGGGCGGCAAGCCGGTGCTGGTCGCGCATTTCGGCCGTCCCAAGGGGAAGCCCGATCCCGCCATGTCGCTGTCCGTGGTGGTGCCGGAACTGGAACGCGCGCTCGGGCGCAAGGTGACCTTTGCCGGCGATCCGGCGGTCGCCAACAAGAAGCTGGTGGCGGCGATGCAGCCCGGCGACGTGCTGCTGCTGGAGAATGTGCGCTTCCATCCCGGCGAAGAGGCCAACGATTCCCGCTTTGCCGCCGAACTGGCCGCGCTGGCCGATATCTATTGCAACGATGCCTTCTCGGCCGCGCATCGCGCCCATGCCTCGACCGAGGCGGTGGCGCGGCTGCTGCCCTCCTGCGCGGGGCGGCTGATGCAGGCCGAGCTCGAGGCGCTGGAACAGGCGCTCGGCGCGCCCGAACGCCCCGTCGTCGCGCTGGTGGGCGGCGCCAAGGTCTCGACCAAGCTCGATCTGCTGTCGAACCTGGTGCGCAAGGTGGATCATCTGGTCATCGGCGGCGGCATGGCCAACACGTTCCTGGCCGCCCAGGGGATCGATGTGGGCAAGAGCCTCGCCGAACACGACATGGCCCCGACCGCGCGCGAGATCCTGCACCGGGCCGAGGAAGCCGCCTGCCGCATCCATCTGCCGGTCGATATCGTGGTCGCGCGGGAATTCCGCGCCGGGGCCGAGGCCCAGACATTGCCCGTGGCCGACTGCCCGCCCGACGCGATGATCCTCGATGCCGGGCCGCAGACGGTCGAACGGGTCACCGCCCTGTTCGGCAGCGCCGCGACGCTGATCTGGAACGGCCCGCTCGGCGCGTTCGAGATCCCGCCCTTCGACACCGCGACCAACGCCGCCGCCCGGGCGGCCGCCGACCTGACGCGCGAGGGGCGGCTGGTTTCGGTCGCGGGCGGGGGCGATACCGTCGCGGCCCTGAACAAGGCGGGGGCGGCCGGGGACTTCACCTATGTGTCGACCGCGGGCGGCGCGTTCCTGGAATGGATGGAGGGCAAGACCCTGCCGGGCGTCGCGGCCCTGGAGGGCTGAAACCCTGCCCCGGCGGCGCTCCGCCGGGGCGCGCCGGGGCCGAAAAAGCCCATCGGGCGCCGAACGTTAGCGCCACCGCCATTGCACCGTCCTGCCGGGGCGTCTACCCCTTCGACAACTTGTCGCATCAGGGAGAGACAGATGAAAGCCTCGCGCACCGTTCAGAAGATCCTGGCCAATTACGAGGGCGAGACGCCCGGCGTGAAGGCGAAGCTGTGCCAGATGCTGATGCATGGCCGGCTGAAAGGCACCGGCAAGATGATCATCCTGCCGGTGGATCAGGGCTTCGAACACGGCCCGGCGCGGTCCTTCGCCCCGAACCCGCCGGCCTATGATCCGCATTACCATTACCAGCTCGCCGTCGATGCCGGGCTCAATGCCTATGCCGCCCCGCTCGGCCCGCTCGAAGCCGGGGCCGATACCTTTGCCGGACAGATCCCCACGATCCTCAAGGTGAACTCGGCCAATTCGCTGATGTCCCAGAGCGCCGGCAAGAACCAGGCGATCACCGCCTCGGTCGATGACGCGCTGCGCCTGGGCTGCGCCGCCATCGGCTTTACCGTCTATCCCGGCTCGGACATGGCGCTCGACATGTTCGAAGAGATCGTCGAGATGCGCAAGGAAGCCGCCGCCAAGGGCGTGGCCACGGTCATCTGGTCCTATCCGCGCGGCGAGGCGATCAGCAAGGACGGCGAGACCGCCGTCGATATCGCCGCCTATGCCGCGCATATCGCCGCGCTTCTCGGGGCCCATGTGATCAAGGTGAAGCTGTCGACCGACCATCTCGAACAGCCCGAGGCCAAGAAGGTGTTCGAACAGTCGAATATCGACATCTCGACCCAGGCCGCGCGGGTGGCGGAATGCGTGCGCTCGGCCTTCAACGGGCGGCGGCTGATCGTCTTCTCGGGCGGCGCGAAGAAGGGCGAGGATGCCGTCTACGAAGACGCCCGCGCCATCCGCGACGGCGGCGGCAACGGCTCGATCATCGGCCGCAACTCGTTCCAGCGCTCGCGCGAGGATGCGATGGCGATGTTCGACAAGCTGATCGCCATCTACAAGGGTCAGGAGTGACCTCCGGGCGGCGCCTGGCCGAACCGGCCGGCGCCGCCTAGCCCGGCCCGAGCCGGTCGAGGATCGGGGCGGGATCCATCCCCGCCCCGCCCCCGGCAAAGCGCCCCCGGCCGGCCAGACGGGCCAGGACATAGCCTTCGGCCACCGGCGCAGGGGCCCGGCGCAGCACGACCGAGGCCGTCAGCAACTGCGCCGCCCGCTCGGCGTAGACGCGCGCCTCTTCGGGTGGCGGCGCGCCGGCCCATCGGCGGCGGAAGCGGGCGAGCACCCGGTCGTAGCGCGCCACCCTGCCCCGCGCCGCGTCGAGTTCCCCGTCCAGCGCCGCCGCGGTGGGCGCATCTCGCAGCGCTCGCACGACATCCAGACAGATCACGTTGCCCGCCCCTTCCCAGATGCCGTTCAGGGGCGCCTCGCGGTACAGCATCGGCAGCGGCGTGTCGGCGACGTAGCCCATGCCGCCCAGCACCTCCATCGCCTCGGCCACCACCGGCACGCACAGCTTGTTGTTGGCGAACTTGGCCAGCGCCACCCCGATCCGGGCAAAGGCGGCGCGGCCCGGGTCGTCGAAGGCCCCCGCCACATGCAGCCCGAGCGCCGTCGCCCCCTCGCAATCCAGGGCCAGGTCGGCCAGGAGCGAGCGCATCAGCGGCTGGTCGATCAGGCGGGCGCCGAAGGCGCTGCGCCCCCGGCACCAGCGGAGCGCCTCGGCCAGGGCGGCGCGCATCAGCCCCGCCGGTGCCATGGCCGTGTCCAGCCGCGTGTGCTGCACCATGGCCATGATCGTCCGGATACCGGCGCCTTCGTCGCCCAGACGCCAGGCGCGGGCGCCGACATACTCGATCTCGGCCGAGGCGTTGGCGCGGTTGCCCAGCTTGTCCTTCAGCCTGAGAAGGCGGATGCCGTTGCGCCCCTCCTCCTCGGTCCAGCGCGGCACGACAAAGCAGGTCAGGCCGCCGGGCGCTTGCGCCAGAGTCAGGAATCCGTCGGACATCGGCGCCGAACAGAACCATTTGTGCCCGGTCAGCCGCCAATGGCCGTCCGCCGGCTCGGCCCGGCTGGCCGTCTGCCGCAGGTCCGAGCCGCCCTGTTTCTCGGTCATCGCCATGCCCATCGTCGCGGCGCCCTTGCGCCCGAGCGGCACCGCCCGCGGATCGTAGCCGCGCGCGGTCAGGCGCGGCCGCCACAGGGCCGACAGGTCGGGATCGGCCGCAAGCGCCGGAACCGCCGCATAGGTCATGGTCATGGGGCAGCAGGTGCCGGGCTCCACATGGCTGTGCAGATAGACCAGCGCGGCATGGGCGGCATGGCTGCCGCCCGTCCAGGGTCCGCCGGCATAGCCCGCCTGCAGGCCGAGCGTCAGAAAGTCGTGGTAGGCAGGGGGAAACAGCACCTCGTCCAGCCGCCGCCCGCCCCGGTCGAACAGGCGCAGTTCCGGCCCCGGCCGCTCGGCCTGGCGCGCGGCCTCGCGCAGATCGGCCCGGCCCAGGCGCGCACCCTGTGCCGCCAGTGCCGCGGGCTCGTCCCCCACAAGCAGCGGCGTCGCATGATCGCGCAGCACCGGGTCGTCGCGCCACAGATCCAGATCGCCCGGCTCCTCGGGCTGGTTGGTGACCAGATGGGTCTCCAGATCGGCGCGCGGCTGCATGGGCGATCCTCCGTCTCCCGTTCCGCCCAGTCTAGCGCCGCACAGGCCGTTCCGGGGCGAAAATGTGATCGTGCGGGGGTTTGCCTGCGCCTGCGGCTTGTGGCACTCTCGCCGGCATACCGCCCGTCAGAGGCGCAGGAGATCGAGCATGACCTCTTCCACCGCGCGGCCCGCGCTCGGCGTCATCGTCTATACGGCGCTGGCCTTTGCGTTCGGCATGTATTTCACCTTTGCCAGCGTGCAGGGCGATTACGGGCTGTTCAAGCGGGTGCAGATCGACGCCGAGGCCGACCAGCTCAGGGCGCAGCTGGCCGAGCTGGAGGCCCAGGTCGAGGTGATGCGCAACAAGACCACGCGGCTTTCCGACAAGTTCCTGGATCTGGACCTGCTCGACGAGCAGGTGCGCGACGTTCTGGGAATGGTGCGCAGCGACGAGGTCGTGCTGCGCTGATCCGGCGCCGCCTGCCCCTTTCCTTCCCCGCATTCTTGTGAAATGGTTTAATACTGAACCATTATCGCGCAGCTGCGGAGAGGAGCCATCATGGCCGCCAGGAAGCCCGCCAAACCCGCCAAGCCCAACGTTTCCAAGGACGAGCTGCTGTCGTATTACCGCGACATGCTGCTGATCCGGCGCTTCGAGGAGAAGGCCGGCCAGCTCTACGGCATGGGCCTGATCGGGGGGTTCTGCCACCTCTATATCGGACAGGAAGCGGTGGTCGTCGGGCTGGAAGCCGCCGCCGACGAGGGGGACAAGCGCGTCACCTCCTACCGCGATCACGGCCACATGCTGGCCTGCGGCATGGACCCCAAGGGCGTGATGGCCGAGCTGACGGGGCGCGAGGGCGGCTATTCCAAGGGCAAGGGCGGGTCGATGCACATGTTCAGCCGCGACCGCCACTTCTACGGCGGCCACGGCATCGTCGGCGCGCAGGTGCCGATCGGCGCCGGGCTGGCCTTTTCCGACAAGTACCGGGGCACCGACCGGGTGACCTTCACCTATTTCGGCGACGGCGCGGCGAACCAGGGCCAGGTCTACGAGACCTACAACATGGCCGAGCTGTGGGACCTGCCGGTGATCTTCGTGATCGAGAACAACCAGTATGCGATGGGCACCAGCGTGGCCCGGTCGACCAAGAGCCCCAGCCTGTGGCAGCGGGGCGCCGCCTACGGGATCGAGGGCGAAGAGGTCGACGGGATGGACGTGCTGGCCGTCAAGGAGGCGGGCCAGAAGGCGGTCGCCCACTGCCGCGCGGGCAACGGCCCCTATATCCTCGAGGTCAAGACCTACCGCTACCGCGGGCATTCGATGTCGGATCCGGCCAAGTACCGCACCCGGGACGAGGTGCAGAAGATGCGCGACGAACGCGACCCGATCGAGCAGGTGCGCCAGCTTCTGTTGACCGGCAAGCACGCGAGCGAGGACGAGCTGAAGACGATCGACAAGGACATCAAGGAGGTCGTGAACGAGGCGGCCGATTTCGCACGCGAAAGCCCCGAGCCCGCGCTCGACGAGCTGTACACCGACATCTACGCCGAGGCATGACCATGGCCTCGGCGCATTTCGAGCTGCACGTCACGGATACGGTTCAGGCCCGCGACTTCTACGGCGATCTTCTGGGATGGCGGTTCGAGGCGATGGGCGATCTCGACTATCACCTCGTCCTGGCCGACGGGATCGGGCCGGACGGGCCGCTCTCGGGCGC
>Ga0189283_10261_pt1 | contig 30043 bp, 31 predicted proteins | sample N26C4minimetaG_FD_130320 | JGI IMG/M metagenome (GOLD analysis project Ga0189283, IMG submission 130320) | Marine microbial communities from the Costa Rica Dome - N26 C4 mini metaG | ecosystem: Environmental > Aquatic > Marine > Oceanic > Photic zone | place: Costa Rica: the Eastern Pacific...
CTCATCGCCCTCGGCGCGGCTCAGCCGATCCAGCGCGGCGGCGAACCGGCCGTCGCCGATCAGGGCGCGCAGTTCCGCCGCCCGCAGCCGGGCATCCATCGCCGTGCCGGAATAGTCGTGGGCCAGCGCCGCTGCCGTTTCCGCCAACGCGTCGCCCGCCGGCTCTCCGGCCGAGACGCGGCTTTCGATCAGGCGGATGACCGCCTCTGCCGCCTCGTCGCTGCGGCTGGCGGTCAGGTCGGCCAGCAGGCTCTCGCCCTCGCCGCGCCGGCCGGATTGCAGGTCGATCTCGGCCGCGGCAAGCCGTTCCTCGGGCGAGGCGGGCGGACCCGTGCGCGTCATCGCATTCTCGACCGCGCGGGCGGCATCGATCCGCCCCGCCGCCAGAAAGCGCGAGACGAGCGCGCCGCCCAGATGACGGCGGAGCAGATCCGGCAAGGCGGAATGGGCGGCGACGATCGCGTCTTCGGCCATGGCATCGGGGGCGGGCAGGCGCGGCAGGGCCAGTGCGGCCCACAGCGCCGGTTCGGCCGGACAGGCGATCTGGCCGGCGAGCGCTCCGGCCGCCGGAACCCTGCCCATGACGATCTGCGCCATTTCCGACAGAAGGTCGCGATCCGGCGTCTCCGGCGGGGCCTGCCGCAGCAGCGCCCGTGCCTCGGCCCCGAAGGTCAGCGCGATATAGGCGCGGGCGAGGGCGGCATGGGCCGCCGGATCGGGGGCGCCGGTCGGGTCGATCAGCGCGCCCCGCAGGGCAGCCAGGGCGGCGGCCGCATCCGCACCGCCCCCGAGCCAGCCCGCGGGATCCAGACGACCGGGCGGCAGACATTCCGGGGCCGCGCGAGCCGCCGTGGCCTGCCCCAGATCGATGTCGATACGGGTGCGGGCCCGCAGGTTTCCCTCCACCGCCCGAAGCGGCGCGGCGAGCCCTCCGACATCCGTGGCGGGCGATGCCGGCGCAAGCAGACCCTGCGCCGCCGCCCGCGCCAGCGTCTCGGTCAGGCGGAGACGGGCCGCCGAGATGACCGCGCTGCGGCCGGCCGGATCGGGGGCGGCCACGTTCGGGACGGCCACGTTCGGGACGGCTATGTTCCGGGCGGCCGGGTCCGGGACGGCCGGGTCCGGGACGGCCGGTTCCGGGGCGGGCGCGTTCGGGCCGGCCGAGTTCGGGGCGCGCCGCTCGAAGGCGCCGGGCAAGAGCGCGGCCGGCGCCGGCGCCAGGACGGGCGGAAGAACGGCCCGCCCCGTACCGCCTGTGCTGGCGCCGCGCCTTGCCGGCCGCGCGATGTCGGGCGCGGCCAGGCCCGGCATCGCTTCCCCCGCCCCTTCCGACGGCGGCGGCCCGTCGAGGATATCGATCACTAGCCCCTGATTGGGCAATTCCTCGGCCCGCAGGCTGCACTCGCAGGCCAGCGTCAGCAGCAATTCGCCATCCGCCCCGCCGGCAATCTCCGCCAGTCGCCCACGCCCGATCCGGCGGTAGATGCCGGCCAGGTCGTAGCGCAGCCCGGCCTGCCCGGTGCTGAGGACATGACGCCCCCCCGCCCGGCCGAGCCGCCATTCCGGACGGCGGGAGAAATCGATGACAAGCCGGGTGAAGCCGTCGTGCTCGCCGCTGCGCACGGGCACGGGCTGGGCCGCCGCCGCGGCGCCGGCCAGGCCGGCCCCGACGAGCCACAGGAGCGCGAGGACATGCCGGATCATGCCGCTTTCGCCCCCTTCAGCGCCTCTTCCAGCTCGGCAAAGCCGGGACGGACATAGACCGGCGTGTTCTGGCGCCCCACCTCGATGCAGATATTGGCCGCGTGGTTGTGCAGATTGGCGATCAGCACTTCGCGGATGAGGTGATAGAAATGCGCCTCCTGCTCGGTCACGGCCTTGACCCGGGCCGCGAAGGGACCGACCAGCCCATAGGCAAGGAACACCCCCAGGAAGGTCCCGACCAGCGCGCCGCCGATCAGGCCGCCCAGCACCTCGGGCGGCTGGTCAATGGCGCCCATCGTCTTGATGACGCCCAGCACCGCCGCCACGATCCCCAGGGCCGGCAGGCCGTCGGCCATGGTCTGCAGCGCGTGGCTGGAATGCATCGCGTGATGCAGCGTCGCCTCCATCCGCTTGTCCAGAACCTCTTCGACCTGGTGCGGGTCGTCATAGTTCATCCCGGCGGCCCGCAGCGTGTCGCAGATCAGCTCGGTCGCCTCGCGGTCGGCGCGGATCCGCGGGTAGCGGTCGAAGATGGTGCTGCTTCCGGGGTCTTCGACATGTTCCTCCAGCGCCACCGGATTCTGCCGCGCCAGGCGGATCAGTTCGAACAGAAGACACAGCAGGTCGCGGTAATCGTCCGGCTTCCACCGCGGCCCCTTGAACACCTTTCCCACATCCTTGAGCGTGTGCTTGATCGACGCCATGTCGTTCGACAGGACGAAGGCGCCGACGGCGGCGCCGCCGATCATCATCATCTCGAAGGGCAGGGCTTTCAGGATGATGTCCAGATGTCCCCCCGCGGCTATATAGCCGCCGAAGACCATCACGAAGACAACGGCGATGCCCATCAGGCCGAGCATGGGTCGATTCCTCCGGCTGTTCCGTCGCTACCCTGACAGGGCCGCGTTAATGTCGGTTTTCCCGCCGCATGGCGCGGCGAACAAAGATGGCGGGCGCCGGGAACCGGCCGATCATTCGGTCGGAACCCCGGTATGACGCCCGGCGAGCGTGACCGAGATCGAATAGGCCGCGTCCGGCGACAGCCCCGCCATGATGCGGGCCGAGGCCTGGGGCGACATGCGTGCCAGGAAGCCGGCGGCGAATCCGGGGGCCATCGTCTCGAACAGGGCGGCCGCCTCTTTCGGCTTCATGTTCTCGTAGACCTGGGTCAGTTGCGCCACGTCGCCCTCGGCCGCTTGATCCGCCAGCGCCAGGGTGCGGGCCAGATCCTCCTCGGCGGCGACCAGCTTCGCCAGTTGCGCCTGCATCTCGGCCCCCGCGCGGTCCAGATCGGCCGCCCGCTCGTTCAGCGCCGCCTCGCGCCGGGCCAGCCGCTCTTCCCGCGCGGCCAGCCCGTCGAGCACGGTCTGCAGATCGGGCGGCGCATCGCAGATCGCAGATGGCTGCGGCGCCGGGTCGGGCAGATCGGCGCCCAGGGCCGCGACCTCGCGCGCGACGGCGGCTCCGGTCCCGTCCCCGAGCCGCAGCAGCCCCGCCCCGACCATGAGCAACGCCAGAAGCGGCAAGGCGCGGGGCCGGCGGCGCGGCGGCGCGGCGGGTGTCGTCGGCCGATGCGTCTTTCCCCTCATCCCGCCACCTCGGCGCCCAGCCCGCGATGGGACGAGAAGACCGACCGGCGCGGCCGCCCCTCGGCCGGACCGTCGGGCCCCGCCGGCGGCGCGCCGCCATCCAGCCTGTGCCACCAATCACCGGCACCGCCGCCCCCGGCGGCAGCGCCCGCACCCGCGCCCCGATCCGCCGCGCGCGCCAGTTCCTCCGACGCCTGGAACGGGCGGAGTTCATCCGCGGCGGCGGCATGATCGACCGCGTGGGGCGCCTTTTCGGGACCGTCGATGTCGTGCAGCGCCGCGATATGCAGCTCCAGCCGCCGCGCCGCCTTTTCGGCCCGCTCGGTCAGGGCGGCCAGATCCTCGGACGAACTGCCCGCAGCCGCCTGGGCGGCCTTCAGCGACCGGGTCATGTCCGCGATCTGGGCCGACAGCACGGCGATAGCGCCGCCCATGCCGGTTTCCAGATCGGCGAATTGGGACAGCCGGCGCGACAGGACGAAGCAGTAGAACCCCGCGCCCAGGGCCCCGGCCACGAACAGGATATCGGCGATCAGCGCCATCGTCTCTTCCCCCTCAACTCAGAACGAATTCCATGATCAGCAGATCGCGCACGCGGTCGTCGCCGACGACGATCTGCGCACGCCGCAGCATCTGGGCGCGCAGCCGTGTCAGCGCCGCCGGATCCTCCAGCTCGGACGGATCGACCGCACGCAGATAGCTGTTCAGCACGTCGATCACCCGCGGCAGCAGGGCGGCGACCCCGGCCTCGTGCCCCGGCGCCACTTCGAGCTGCGCCTGAAACCGCAGGTGATCCGCCCCCGCCCCGGGGCCGAGCGAGATCAGCAGCGGCTCCATCGCGACGAAGGCCACGGGCGGCAGGTCGGCCAGCGGTGCGGCGGCATCCGCGGCGGGCCCAGCCGCGGCGTGGTCTTCGGCCCCGCCGGAGGGAATCAGCCCGGACCACGCGGCGTAGAAGCCGCCGCCGCCCAGGATCAGCGCCAGCGCCGCACCCGCGGCCAATCCGCGCCTCTTCGGCTTGCGCGGCGCCGTCTCGCCCTCTGCCCCGGCATCTTCCATGACCGTCCCTTTCGCATCCTGCGGTGTCGACTCGGGGTTTAGCCGGGCGGCACTAACCGCATGTTAAGGGCCGCCGTCCCATGGTCCGCCGCGACAGGGCAGGAAGCCCAGGCGGCAGGAGGTCGGTCTTGGAGAAGATGCGTGCGATATGGTTGGGGCTTCCGGCGGGGCGGCGCCTGGTGGCGATTCTGGCGGCCGCGGCACTGGCCGTCGGCCTGATCGGGATGTCGCGCCTGGCAAGTTCGCCTTCGATGACGCTGCTCTATTCGGGGCTTGAGAACGGCGCGGCGGGAGATGTGGTCGCCGCGCTCGAGGCGCGGGGCGTCGCCTATGACGTGCGCGGCGGCGCGATCTTCGTAGACAGCACCGCGCGGGACCAGCTCCGCATGACCCTGGCCAGCGAGGGGCTGCCTGCCAACGGCACCGACGGATACGAGCTGCTCGACAACCTGTCGGGCTTCGGCACCACGTCGCAGATGTTCGATGCGGCCTATTGGCGGGCGAAAGAGGGCGAACTGGCGCGCACCATCGTGACCAGCCCCGCCATCCAGACTGCGCGCGTGCATATCGCCAGCCAGGGCGGCCGCCCCTTCCGGCGCGCCGAAGCCCCGACCGCCTCGGTGACGATCACCACGGCGGCGGGCGGTATCGGGGCCGCCCATGCGCGGGCGCTGCGCTATCTCGTCGCCTCGGCCGTCGCAGGTCTCGCGCCCGAGAACGTATCGGTCATCGATGCGAGGGGCGGCGCGATACTGGCGGCCGAGGATCGCGGCGCCGGCGCCGCGGCCGACGACCGGGCCGAGGCCCTGAAGCGCAATGTCGAGCGGCTGCTCGAGGCGCGGGTCGGCTATGGCAAGGCCGTGGTCGAGGTCAGTATCGAGACCGAGACCGACCGCGAGCAGATCACCGAACGGCGGATCGACCCGGACAGCCGCGTCGCCATCAGCCAGGAGACGCAGGAAACCTCGAGCACCGCCCAGGATAGCGGCGGCGGCGCGGTGACGGTCGCCAGCAACCTGCCCAACGGCGATGCAGAGGCCGGCGGCGACCGGTCGCAGAGCGAGAATTCCGAGACGCGGGAGCGCGTGAACTACGAGGTCTCGGAAACGCAGCGCGAAGTGCTGCGGGGGCCCGGCGCCATCCGCCGGCTCTCGGTCGCCGTGCTCATCGATGGCATCCGCAGCACCGACGCGGCCGGCGCGTCGGTCTGGGAGCCGCGCCCCGAGACCGAGATGGCGGCGCTGCGCGACCTCGTCGCCTCGGCCGTCGGCTTCGACGAGGCGCGCGGCGACAGCCTGACGCTGAAGACGATGGAGTTCGAGCCGCTGCCGCAGGACGGTTCGCCGCCGGCCTCCGGGCTATTGCCGCCGCTCGATTTCGACGCGACGCGCCTGGCGCAGATCGGCATCGTCGGGCTGGTGACGCTGCTTCTGGGTCTGTTCGTCCTGCGCCCGATCCTGGCCGGATCGGGGCCGGCGGCGGCGCTGCCCCCGCCCCTGCCGGGCCGCGCCGAAACGGGCGCCGCCCTGACGGGCGAAATCGATCCGCAGCCCCAGCCGCCGGGGCCGGTCGCCATCGCCGCCGGCACCCATTCCGCGACGGGGGGCGGCGGCTCCGATCCCGTCGACCGGCTGCGCCGGATGATCGAGGAGCGCCAGGACGAATCGCTGGAAGTGCTCAAGAGCTGGATGGAAGACCGGGAGGAGACCGCCTGATGCCGCAACCGCTGTCGCTCGAGGATTTCGGATCGCAATCGGTGCTGACGGCCGGCGGGGCCGGTCCGGCCTCGCCTGCCGAACGCGCGCTCGAAGCCGAACGCCTTGCCGCCTACGACAAGGGCTACGGCGCCGGGTGGGAGGATGCCGTGCGCGCCGCCTCGCAGGACCGCGACAGGATCGGCCAGGAATTGGCCGACAACCTGCGCGACCTCTCCTTCACCTATCACGAGGCGCGGGCGCATGTGATGCGGGGCCTGGCGCCGCTTCTCACCGGCGTCATGGAGCAGGTTCTGCCCGCGGCCATGCGCGCCAGCTTCGGACAGCGGCTGGCCGAGGAGATCGCCGAACTGGCCGAGGGGCCGTGCGACCTGCCGGTCCACATCGTCCTGGCCCAGGGCGAGGCCGCGCGCGTCGAGCCGCTTTTGCCAGAGACGCCGGGCCTGCCGCTGGAACTGACCGAGGACACGGCGCTGGTGCCGGGCCAGGCCCATCTGCGTCTGGGCCGGACCGAGCGAGAGATCGACCTGTCCGGCCTGCTGGACACCGTCGCGGCCGGGCTGGCCGCGCTGGATCAGACGAATGAGGAGCTTCTGCGCCATGGATGACGCCCCCGCCACGACCGGCCCCGGAACCGCATCTGCGCCCGCCGCGACCGACGGCCCCGCTACCGCCCAGGCGCTGTCCCATCCGTTCAGCCAGGTGCCGGTCGACATCACCGTGTCGGTCGGCAAGGCGCGGCCGCTGTTGCGCGACCTGCTGCGCCTGGGGCCGGACGCGGTCCTGCCGCTCGATTCGCGCCTGGAGGATCCGGTCGAACTCTATCTCGGCGACCGGCTGATCGCTCGGGGCGAGTTGCAGGAGCTCGACGGCCCCGAAGCCGGGCGGCTGGCCGTCCGCCTGACCGAGGTGGCCGATCTGAAGCCGGAGTTGTGACGCGATGATGGCCCGGGTGCCGCTCGGCATCGTTCTGTTGCTGCTCGGCAGCCCCGCCATGGCGCAGGAGGTGACGCTGTCGCTCGGCGACGGCACGTCGCTCGCGGCGCGGGGCATACAGCTGCTCTTGCTGGTGACGGTGCTGGGCCTTGTGCCCGGCCTTCTGATGATGATCACCTGCTTTCCGTTCCTCGTCACCGTGCTGTCGATCCTGCGGCAGGGCATCGGCCTGCAGCAATCGCCGCCGAACATGCTGATCGTCACCCTGGCGCTGTTCCTGACCTATTACGTGATGGAGCCGGTCTTCGCCGAGGCATGGGCGGTGGGGATCGATCCGCTGATGCAAGGACGCCTGGCCGTCGAAGACGCGATCCCCGCCGCCCTGGCGCCGTTCCGGATCTTCATGGCGGGCCGCGTCGCACCAGAGACGTTCGAGACGCTCGCCGCGATGCGCGATGCGGCTTCGGACGTGCCGGTGCCCGAGTCGCCCCTGTCGATCCTCGTGCCATCGTTCCTGCTATCCGAGATCGAGCGGGCCTTTCGCGTCGGGTTTCTGCTGTTCCTGCCCTTCCTGATCATCGACCTGGTGGTCGCCGCGGTGCTGATGTCGATGGGCATGATGATGGTGCCGCCCGCCATCGTCTCGCTGCCGTTCAAGCTTGCCTTCTTCGCCTTGGCCAATGGCTGGACGCTGATCGCGGGGGCGCTGGTGCGCGGCTACGGCTGAGCTTGCGTTGCAGGCGACGCGGCGGCAGGCTAGCAGCGAAGCATGCTCGACATCCTGCTTCAGACCCTGCCGTTCTTCGCCGTGATCGCCCTGGGCTGGGGCTCGGGGCGCGCCGGGTTCTTCCCGCCCGAGGCCACGGCCTATCTGACGCGCTTCGTGTTCTACTTCGCCCTGTCGGCGATGCTGCTGCGCTTTTCGGCCTCGCTGTCGCTGGCCGAGGTCTTCGATGCCACCTTCATCGCCGCCTATCTGACCGGCACCGCCACCGTCTATGCGCTTGCCACCCTCGTCGCGTGGCTGCGCGGACGCGGCGCGGCCGAAGCCGCGGTCGAGGCGCAGTGCAGCGTGATCGGCAATGTCGGCTTTCTCGGGATCCCGATGCTGACGCTGTTGCTGGGCGCCCAGGCGATCGGGCCGGTCATGCTGGTCGTAGCGACCGATCTGATCGTCTTCGGAAGCCTGATCGTCATCGTGATCACCGGCGGGCGTGACGGACGCATCCGCCCGGCGGTGCTGCGGACGGTCGGGCTGGGCCTGCTGAAGAACCCGATGATCGTGTCGATCGTCGCCGGCTTCGCCTGGGCCGGCACGGGCTGGCCCCTGCCCGAGGTGGCCATGTCGCTTCTGGTGCTTCTGGGCGCCGCGGCCACGCCGGGCGCGCTGTTCGCCATCGGCGCGTCGCTGGCGGACAAGTCGGCCGAACGGCTGAGCGTGGCCGTGTGGCTGAGCTTTGCCAAACTGGTGCTCCACCCGGCGGCCGTCGCCGCCTCGGCCCTGTGGCTGTTCCGGGTCGACCCCTATGCCGCCGGGGTCATGATCGCCTGCGCATCGCTGCCCGTGGCGGGCAATGTCTATATCCTTGCCCAGCATTACGGCGTGGCGCCGCAACGGGCCTCGGCGGCCATCCTGGTCTCGACGGCGATCAGCATCCTGACCGTGACCGCCGTCATCGCCTGGACGGCGGGTCTGACGATTGCACCGGCGGCCGCGGGGCTGTAGCCCTTGGGCCGCCCCCGGCCGGGCCAAGGACGGAGACACGCCATGGAAATCGTCAGCGAGAGCGCCTGTTTCGGCGGCGTGCAGCAGGTCTGCCGCCACCCATCCGCGGCCTGCGGCACCGACATGACCTTCGGCCTGTTCCTGCCCGCCGAGGCGCGCCGGGGACCGGTGCCGGTGCTCTGGTATCTGTCGGGCCTGACCTGCACCCACGAAAACGCCATGACCAAGGCCGGGGCGCAGGCCCAGGCGGCGCGTCGCGGCCTTGCGCTGGTGTTTCCCGATACCTCGCCCCGCGGTCCGGGCGTGGCCGACGACGCCGCCTTCGATCTGGGACAGGGCGCGGGTTTCTATGTCGATGCCAGCCGCGCGCCATGGGCGCCGCATTTCCGCATGTGGACCTATCTGGCCGAGGAATTGCCGGACCTGATCTTTGCCCGGGCGCCGCTGGACCGCGACCGGCAGGCGATCACCGGGCACAGCATGGGCGGACACGGGGCGCTGACCCTTGCCATGGGGCTGCCGGCCCGGTTCCGCGCGGTCTCGGCCTTCGCGCCGATCTGCCACCCGAGCGAAAGCGATTGGGGCAGGAAGCAGTTCGCGGCCTATCTGGGCGAGGACCGCGCCGGTTGGGCCGCGCATGACGCCACGCTGCTGATGCAGGCGCGCGGCTTCGACGGGCCGGTCCTGGTGGATACCGGCACCGAGGATCAGTTCATCGACCTCCTGATGCCCGAGACGCTGGCCGCCGCGATGGCGCGACGCCGCCAGCAGGGCGCGATCCGGCTACAGCCCGGCTATGACCACAGCTATTTCTTCGTCTCGACCTTCATGGCCGAGCATGTCGATTTCCACGCGGGGGCGTTGCAACGGTGACCGTCTATGTCGATGCCGATGCCTGCCCGGTCAAGGCCGAGGCCGAACGCGTGGCGACCCGCCACGGCGTCCCGCTGGCGATGGTTTCGAATGGCGGCCTGCGCCCGTCCGCCAACCCGCTGGTGCGCATGGTCTATGTCGCCGAGGGGCCGGACGAGGCGGACAAGTGGATCGCCCAGCATGCGGGGGCCGGCGACGTGGTCGTGACCGCCGACATCCCCCTGGCGGCGCGCTGCGTCGCCAACGGCGCGAGGGTGCTGAAACCCGACGGCGAGCCGCTGACCGAGAAGAATATCGGCAACGTCCTGGCGATGCGGGATCTGATGACCGATCTGCGCGCGGCCGATCCGTTCCGGCAGGGCGGCGGGCGCGGCTTCACCCGCGCCGACCGGTCGCGGTTCGCCGAGGCGCTGGACCGCGCATTGCGGAACGCGGCCGGGGTTTGACCTTGCTCTCGCCGGCGAGCGGCATACACCTCGCCGCGGAATAGCTAGAAGCAGGAGGCGTCATGGCCGTCGACGCAGTCATCTATGACATCGGCAACGTGCTGATCGAATGGCAACCCGAACGGTATTACGACCGTGTCTACGGCGAAGAGATGCGGCGGCGGCTGTTCTCGACCGTCGATCTGCACGGGATGAACGACGAGATCGACCGCGGCGGCGATTTCCGCGAGATCATCTATGCGACCGCCGACCGGTTCCCCGACTTCGCCGACCATATCCGCGACTGGCACGACCGCTGGATCGAACTGGCGACGCCGACGATCCCGAAATCGCTTTCGCTGATGCGGGCCCTGCGCAGCAAGGGCATCCCCGTCTATTGTCTGTCGAATTTCGGGGTGGACAGCTTCGCCTTCGCCGAGACGCAGTATCCGTTCCTGTCCGAGTTCGACCGTCGCTACATCTCGGGCCACATGCAGGTCACGAAACCCGATCCCCGCATCTACGAGATGGTCGAGGCCGATTGCGGATTCGCCCCGGCCACGCTGCTGTTCACCGACGACCGGCCCGAGAATATCGAGGCCGCGCAGGCGCGGGGCTGGCAGACGCATCTGTTCGACGGGCCCGAGGGCTGGGCGCGGCGGCTGGTGAACGAGGGGCTGCTGAGCGCGGCCGAGGCCGCGTGATCCCGGTCATCGGCTTCGACGAGGGCGAGGCGGGCCTCGACTGGCTGGGCCTGACGCAGGCGCTTGCGGCGGGCCACGACCTGCCCCGCGCCGAGCAATCCGACAGCTTTCTGTATCGCGGCCGGGACACGCTGCTGAACCGCGCCGCCTGGATCGACGGGCTGGGCCTGGCCGTGAAATCGGCGACGATCTTTCCCGGCAACCCGCCCGACCGGCCGGCGGTCAATGGCGGCGTCTCGCTCTATTCCGACCGCGATGGCACGCTCGAGGCGGTGATCGACTTTCACCTGGTCACCAAGTGGAAGACGGCGGCCGACAGCCTGCTGGCGGCCCTGCGGCTGGCCCGGCCCGACAGCCGCACGATCCTGATCGTCGGCGCGGGAACGGTGGCCCACAACCTGCGCGCCGCCTATGGCGCCGGCTTTCCCGAGGCCCGGTTCCTTGTCTGGGCGCGGCGGCCCGATGCGGCGCGTGCCTTTGCCGCCGCGCATCCCGCGACCGACTGGGCCGAAAGTCTGGAGGACGCCGTCGCCCGCGCCGATATCGTCACCTCGGCCACCATGGCGACCGAGCCGCTGATCCGCGGCGACTGGCTGCGGCCGGGGCAGCACCTGGACCTGATCGGCGCCTACCGGCCCGACATGCGCGAAGCCGACGATGCCGCGCTCTGCCGCAGCCGTCTGTTCGTCGACAGCCGCGCATCCGTCCTGGCCCATATCGGCGAACTGGCGATCCCGATCGCCGCCGGCGTCGTCGCCGGAACGGACGTGGTCGCCGATTTCTACGATCTGCCGAGCGGCCGTTTCGTCCGCGGCGGAGCCGATGAGATCACCCTGTTCAAGAACGGCGGCGGCGCGCATCTGGACCTGATGACCGCGCGGCACATCCTGGAGGTCTGGCGCGCGCGGACGGGCGGCTAGCGGGCCAGCATCGCCAGGCGGATCAGCGCCCGTTCGACCACCGCCATCTGCGGCACCTTCTGCGTCGACCGCAGGGTCAGGTCGGTCTCGATCAGCAGGCCCAGCCCCTGCTCCAGCTTCGCGGCACCCCAGGCCTGCGCCTGCCGCACCATCCGGTCGCGGCGGGGGCCGTAGACCGGGGGGCGCAGCCGGGCGATCCCGCTTCCGGGGCCGCCGGGATCGGACGCGGCGGCATAGAGTTGCCGGAAATGGCGGAGCGCGCCGATGCACAACCCGGTCGGGGCCACCCCCTGCGCCGAAAGCCGCTGCATCAGCGGCCCGATCTCGGCCACCCGCGCCTCGGCCACCACCGACAGCATGTCGTCCAGCGCCGCCTCGGTCGAGGCGGGGGCGAGGGCCGCGATCTCGTCCGGTGTCAGAGGGGTCGGATCGCCGGTCTTGTAGAGGGCGATCTTGTCCAGCGTCTGGCGGAAATCGCCGGGCCCCAGCTCCCGCGCCAGCGCCGTCAGATCGGTCATCGCGTCGCGCCCCACATCCGACAGCCCGGCACCGCGAAGCAGGCCTTCGATCTCGTCCCGGCCCGGCGGGTCGTCGTAGAGCGCGATGGCCCGCGCCGTGGGATGCGCCTCGAACAGCTTGCGCAGTTTCGACGCGGCTTTCAGCGACCCGGCCGTGACCAGTATCTGGGCGTCGCCCGCCCGCCATTCCGCCAGGGCCGAGGCCACCGTTTCGGCCAGCCCGTCATTGGCGTCCTCGACGAAGGCCGCGCGCGGGCCGGGAAAGAAGCCCTGCGCCTTGACCGCGTCGAGCAGCATCGCCGGATCCCGGCGCAGCTCGGCCCCCTGGATCCGGGCAAGACGCATTTCTTCATCCGCCTGCGGACCCAGAAGCGCCGCCAGAAGCTCTTGCCGCCGCAGGGCGACGCGCATGGCGTCGGCGCCGTAGATCAGCGCCCCCGCGGCGTTCGGATCGGGCCTGGCCACATAGCGGGCGACCTCGCGCGCGGGCAGCTTCACCGGCGCCACTCGCCCGCGGTCGCCAGAAGCCGCGCGACGATCCGGTCGGCCAGGATCACCATCAGGCGTTCGCGCGCATCGCGCTCGGCGGCGAGGACCGACACGGTGTTGCCCGCGATGGTGCTGCGGGCAGAGCTGAAGACGGGCGCCGAATAGCCGGTGAAGGTCTCGACCTCGCCCGAGGATACGAGCCGCCCGGTCGCCATCTCGATCAGTCGGAATTCCACCGCGCCCAGGATCTGGTAGCGCGTGATCTCCTGATCCTGGGTGACGCCCAGTTCCTCTTGCCGCAGCGCGATATCCGCCGCCAGCCGGTAGACCGGCGCCTCGGCCCGCCCCAGACGTTCCTCCAGATGCCTGACCAACGCGTAGCCTTCGGCATCCGAGGGCGGATCGACCGCGATCTGGCCGCGCAGCCCCTGGGCCGCGCCGCCCGGCCCGTAGACGGGCGTGAATCCGCAACCGGCTAGCGCCGCCAGACCGGCCGCGGCCAGCACCGCGCGCCGGGTCGGCCGGCGCCCCCCTGCGGGATTTCGAGGCTTAGACCACCACATTCACGATACGGCCCGGCACGACGATCAACTTCTTGGGCTGGCCGCCGGCCAGCGCCTTTCGCACAGCATCGGTCGCCAGCACGCGCCGTTCAACCTCGGACTTGTCCATCTCTTTCGGCACGGTGATCTCGTCGCGCCGCTTGCCGTTGATCTGGATCGGCAGGGTGACGGTGTCCTCGACCAGCAGGGCGGGATCGGCCGTCGGCCATTCCTCGTTCGCCACCAGTCCCTTGCCGCCCAGCATCTGCCAGATCTCCTCGGCCAGATGCGGGGTCATCGGCGACATGAGCTGCGCCAGGGTCTGCATCGCCTCGCGCTTGGCCGCGCGTCCGGCCCGCGACTTGGACAGCACGTTGGTAAAGGCATAGAGCCGCGCCACCGCGGTGTTGAAGCCGAAGCTTTCGATCCCCACGGTCACGTCGTGGATCGTCTTGTGCAAGGCGCGCAGCAGGTCCTCGTCGCCCTCGCCGCCGATCGGCGCCTCTTCGATCTCGGTCGCCAGGCGCCAGACGCGCGACAGATGGCGATGCGCCGCCTCGGCGCCCGCGGCCGTCCATTCCACATCGCGTTCCGGCGGACTGTCGGAGAGGACGAACCAGCGTGCGGTATCGGCGCCGTATTGCTGCACGATCGCGACGGGATCGACGACGTTGCGCTTGGACTTCGACATCTTGATCGACGGCCCGACCTCGACCTTCCGATCAGGGTCTTCCTTCAACACGACGCGCCCGTCCCGCGTCTCGACCTCATCGGGGAAGTGCCAGCGCATGCGGCCGGTGGCGGCATCCAGCGTTGCATAGGTCTCGTGCGTGACCATTCCCTGCGTGAACAGCGCGTCGAAGGGCTCCACCGCCTGTGCCGGAAGGTGCCCGGTCGCGTGCATGGCCCGGGCGAAGAACCGCGAATAGAGCAGGTGCAGGATCGCGTGTTCCACGCCGCCGATATACTGGTCGACGTTCATCCAGTAGGCGGCGTCCTCGGCTCGGGTGGGCGTGTCGGCGTCGGGCGCGGTGAAACGGGCGAAATACCACGAGGAATCGACGAACGTATCCATCGTGTCGGTCTCGCGCCGCGCCGGGGCGCCGCAGGTCGGACAGGGCACGTCGCGCCAGGTCGGATGCCGGTCGAGCGGATTGCCCGGCTGGTCGAAGCTGACATCCTTGGGCAGTTCGACCGGCAGGTTCTCTTTCTTCTCGGGCACCACGCCGCAGCCGTCGCAATGCACCACGGGGATCGGGCATCCCCAGTAGCGCTGCCGCGACAGGCCCCAGTCGCGCAGGCGGAACCTGGTCACGCCCTGGCCGATTCCGCGCGCCTCGCATTCCGCGATGGCGCTGTCGATCGCCGCCTCGCCGGTCTGCTCGGCCTCGCCGGCGAAGAAGCGGATATAGCGCACCGTCTCCGATTTCGGCGGGACAAAGGCCGCGCCCCCCTTCTCGGGCGGCTGAAACTCGGGCGCGCCGCGTTCGGCCAGATCCTCGGACCACCAATCGGGCACGAAGGTCGACCGGACCGGCAGGTCGTATTTGCGGGCGAAGTCCAGATCGCGCTGGTCATGGGCGGGACAGCCGAAAATGGCGCCGGTGCCGTAATCCATCAGGATGAAGTTGGCGATATAGACCGGCAGTTCCCAATCGGCATCCAGCGGGTGCCGGACCCGGAGCCCGGTATCGAAGCCCTTCTTCTCGGCCTTCTCCATCTCTTCCTCGCTGGTGCCCATGCGGCGGCACTCGGCGTTGAAAGCGGCGAGGTCGGAGTTGCCGGCTTCCAGCGCCCGGGCCAGCGGATGATCGGGCGAGATCCCGACGAAGCTGGCGCCCATCAGCGTATCGGGCCGGGTGGTGTAGACCTCGATCCGGTCCTGCCCGTCGACGGGGGCGGTCAGCGCGAAGGCGGTCTGAAGGCCGCGGCTCTTGCCGATCCAGTTGCGCTGCATCGACTTCACCTTCTCGGGCCAGTTATCCAGCCCGTCCAGCGACGTCAGAAGCGCGTCGGAATAATCCGAGATGCGGAAGAACCACTGAGTGAGCTCGCGCCGCTCGACCGGGGCGCCGGAGCGCCAGCCCTTGCCGTCCTCGACCTGCTCGTTGGCCAGAACGGTCATGTCGACCGGATCCCAGTTCACCACGGATTTCTTGCGGTAGACGAGGCCCTTTTCCAGGAAGTCCAGGAACAGCGCCTGCTGCTGGCCGTAATAGTCCGGGTCGCAGGTGGCGAATTCCCGGCTCCAGTCCAGCGACAGGCCGAGCGTGGCGAACTGCGCCTTCATGTTCTCGATGTTGGCGCGGGTCCAGTCGCCCGGATGCACCCCGCGCTCCTGCGCCGCATTCTCGGCCGGAAGGCCGAAGGCATCCCAGCCCATCGGGTGCAGAACCGCATGGCCGGTGGCCAGCTTGTAGCGCGCCACGACATCGCCCATCGTGTAGTTGCGCACATGGCCGATATGCAGGTTCCCGGACGGGTAGGGAAACATCTCGAGCACGTAGTATTTCGGCCGGGCCGGATCGCGCCGGGCGGTGAAGGTGCCGTCTTCGGCCCAGGCCGCCTGCCATTTCGGTTCGATGTCTGCCGCGGAATAGCGCGCCATGTCGCAAGCCTCTCTCGTCCGTCGCCCAGGGGTGGGCCGTGCGCTTGATATGGGCCGCGGCGGCGATGGTCTAGTGCCTTGGCGGGCCGTCGCCGGGGTCTGGCGCGGCGGCGCCGCCCCCCTTAGGCTGCGGCGAGCTTCGACAGAACGGCCGGGCGGCGATGAACATCCTATTCCTGCACCAGAACTTTCCCGGCCAGTTCCTGCATCTCGCCCCTGCCCTGGCTCAGGCCGGGCACCGGGTCTCGGCGCTGACATCGCGCGTCCAGCAGCCGCAGGCATGGCGCGGGGTGCAGATCCTGCCCTATCCCTGGACGGATCCGGACAAGCCGCGCCATCATCCCTGGCTGCGGCTGTTCAACACCTCGGTCCAGCGGGGCGAGGTCTGCCTGCGCGCCATGTCCGCCCTCGCGGCCCAGGGCTACCGGCCCGATGCGGTGATCGCCCATTCCGGCTGGGGCGAGGCGCTGTTCGTGCGCGAGGTCTGGCCGGAGGTTCGCCTCGGCGTGTTTTCCGAGCTGTTCTACCGGGCCGAGGGCGCCGACGTGGATTACGATCCCGAATTCGCGACACCCGGGGAATTCGGCCGGCCCGCGCGGATCCGCATGCGCAACCTGGCGATGCGGATGCAACTGGAAAGCGCGGATGCGGGGCTGACGCCCACCGCCTATCAGGCGGACAGCCACCCGCCGGACCTGCGGGCCAAGCTGAGCGTGATCCATGACGGGATCGACACGACGAAGATCGGACGGGACGGGGCGGCAAGCTTTCCCCTGCCCGACGGCCGCCGCCTGGGCGCGGGGGACGAGGTCATCACCTTCGTCAACCGGAACCTGGAGCCCTATCGCGGCTTCCACGTCTTCATGCGGGCGCTGCCCGACCTTCTGCGCCTGCGGCCGCAGGCCCGGGTGGTGATCGTCGGCGGCGACGGCGCCAGCTATGGCGCGGCGCCCCGGGACGGCCGCACCTGGCGGCAGGTGATGACCGACGAGATCTCTCCGCGGATGCCCGCCAGGGGATGGGACCGGGTGCATTTCACCGGCCGCGTCCCGTATGACGATTATCTCGCGCTGCTCGGCATATCGACGGTGCATGTCTACCTGACATACCCGTTCGTGCTGAGCTGGAGCCTGCTGGAGGCGATGGCGGCGGAATGTGCCATCGTGGCGTCGGACACCGACCCGGTGCGCGAGGTCGTGACGGAGGGCGAAACCGGTCTGCTGGCGGATTTCTTCGATGCGCCGGCCCTGGCCCGCACCGTGGCCGCGCTGGCCGCCGATCCCGACCGCCGCCGTCGCCTGGGGCAGGCCGCGCGGCGCCATGTCGCCGCCGAATACGACCTGCGGACGATCTGCCTGCCGCGGCAGCTCGACTGGGTCCGGCGGCTGACCGAGCCAGGATCGTCCTAGAGGCGGCTGTCGCGGATGCGCAACTGCCGGGCGCGGGTGAGGATCGCATCCTCGATGGCGCGCACCGTGTCGGCCGGGGCAGGGCCGGACCGGGTCTGCAACGACAGGTTCAGCGACCGCGCATCCAGCGCGGGATCCTGGACGTAGACCGTGGCCCGATAGGCGGTGCGCCCCCCCGGCGGCAGGCCGTAACCGTAGACCAGCACGCCCGAAAACGGATCGGCGGCCTCGACCGGCATGAAGTCCAGGACCTGCTGCGCCGCGTTCCAGATATACTTGTTGACCTCGATCGTCGTGTTCGGCGGATCGGTGTTGGCGAACAGGTCGCCCAGGGTCGAACTGCGAACGTTCTCGGCCGAGGTCGACCCCTCGTTCAGGCGCCGGATCTCTTCGCTGGCGGCCCCGTTGCCGGCCTGGCGGACCGAGTCGCCCGCGCCCCCGAAGCTTCCGCAACCGGCCAGCCCGAACAGCAGGATCCCGGTGAGGCAGATGCGCGCGCCGCGCCCGATGGTCATGGTCCGTCCCCCGTCGTGCTTTGGCCTTGGTGTTAGCCGAGGGCCCGCATGCTCACAAGGTTTTTCGCCCCCGCGATGACGCCACCAGATTGGCCCGTTGATGTCATTACTGTGGCATAGCTGCACCAAACACCCGCGCTCGCCGAAGGGCCGATCCGGCGCTGCTTGCAATCGACCTGCCGGCGGTGGAAGTAAGCTTCAGTCTCAATTCGGATTCCCTGGATTGAGGTGCACCTTTGAGAAAACGAGGGAAATCGAAATGAAAAAGGTCCTCTTCGCATCGACCGCCCTGGTCCTGTCGGCCGGCGTCGCTGCTGCGGAAGTGAAAGTCGGCGGCGACGGCCGCATGGGCGTGATCGACGGCTTCGGCGCCAGCGACCTGGCCTTCACCAGCCGTCTGCGCATCTCGTTCGCCGCTTCGGGCGAAACCGACGGAGGCCTGACCTTCGGCGGCTCCATGCGGATCGATCAGGAAGACGAGCTGGGCCAGCGCGCTTCGAACGGCACCGCCGGTTCGGTCTTCGTTCAGGGCGCCTTCGGCAAGCTGAGCATGGGCGACGTGGACAGCGCCGCCGAAAAGTCGACCGGTGACGTGTCGGGCGTTGGCCTGACCGGTCTGGGCGACTACAACGAGACCAGCTTCCTGACCTCGAACGACAACGACCCGAGCGCGCTGTACGAGTACACCGCCGGCGACCTGAGCTTCTACCTCTCGGCCAACCAGCCGTCGGGCCCGCAGGGTTACTCGGTCGGTGTCAAGTACGCTGCCGCCAACTACACCGCCGGCATCGGCTACGAGAACATGGAAGTCGTCGGCGCCGCTGACCAGAACCAGATCACCGTCGGTGGTTCGGCCTCGTTCGGCGACGCGACCGCCAAGGCAGTCTACGCGACCCGCGACACCGGCGCCGCGAACAACGCCGACCAGTGGGGCGTGTCGCTCGACTACACGATGGGCGCCACCACGGCGACCGTCTTCTACACCGACCAGACCGACCTGGCCGGCGACTACAAAGCCCTCGGCGTTGGCGCTTCGTACGACCTGGGCGGCGGTGCTGCTCTGAAAGGCGGCTATGTCCGTCGCGAAGACGCGGCCGGCGTTGACGAAGACGCGTTCGACTTCGGTATCTCGATGTCGTTCTGATCCATCCGGATCCTGGACTACGGGGGCGGGTCTTCGGACCCGCCCTTTTCTTTTGCGCGCCGCTCGGCCAGTTTCGGCGGCAGGACAGGAGGGCGCGCATGCCGCTGGCAGACATTCAGGATCGTATCGCCGCCGCCGAACGGCGCGCCGGACGCGAACCGGGCGCGGTCACGTTGATCGCGGTGTCCAAGGTGCAGCCCGATGCGCGGGTGGCCGCGGTGCTGGATCAGGGTCACCGGGTTTTCGGCGAGAACAAGGTGCAGGAGGCCGCCGCGAAATGGCCCGGCTTCCGCGACCGTTTCGGCGGGATCGAGCTGCATCTGATCGGGCCGCTTCAGACGAACAAGGCGCGGCAGGCGATGGGCCTGTTCGACGCGATTCACTCGCTGGACCGCCCGAAGCTGGCCGCCACCCTTGCGCGTCTGGCGCAAGAGGAAGGTCGCTGCCCCGATCTGTTCGTGCAGGTGAATACCGGGGAGGAGCCGCAGAAGGCGGGCGTGATGCCGGGCGAGGCCGATGCCTTCGTCGCCGAATGCCGGTCGATGGACCTGCCGCTGCGCGGGCTGATGTGCATCCCGCCCATGGACGAAGAGCCGGCGCTGCATTTCGCGCTGCTGGCCAGGATCGCCGCCCGCAACGGGCTGGCGGACCTGTCGATGGGGATGAGCGGCGATTTCGAGACCGCGATCGCCCTCGGCGCCACCCATGTCCGGGTGGGATCGGCCATCTTCGGGGCCCGCGCCTACGACTAGGACAGCGCCCCCGCTAGCACAGCATCCCGGCCAGCGGCGGCACGATCAGCCGCGTGCCCGGCGCGGCCCGCCGCGCCAGCCACAGCAGATCCCCCGGCGCCATCGCCACGCAGCCTTCGGTCCCCCGTCCCGGCCTGCGCCAGCGGTGCAGGAAGATGGCCGATCCCCGCCCCGGCACCGCCCGCGGCCAGTTCCAGTCGGTCACCAGTACCAGATCGTACAGGCGGTCGGCCCGATGCAGACGCTCGTGCGAGAACGGGTGCGGGGCGCGGACCAGGTGGTTGTAAGCGGGGTCCCGGCCATCGTCGGACCACAGATCGCCGGGGCCGATCGGCTGCGCCCAGGCGGCGGGGCGCGCCAGGCGGTCGGCCCGGTAGAGCATCCCGACGATCCGGTGCGAACCGGCAGGGGTGGCGCCGTCGCCCTCTCGCTTCGCGCGGGCGATGCCGCCAGTGCCCAGAACGCAGGGTAGCCGTCGTCCGGCGAAGAGCAGCCCGCGCGGCGTGACGACCATTGCCGGCCTCACATCACATGCCCCGATTTCTGCGCCTTCGTCCGCAGATACTCCGCGTTCAGCGGGTTGTCCCCGACCCGAAGAGGCACGCGCTCGACCACCTCGAGGCCGCTCCGGCGCAGCATGTCGACCTTGCGGGGATTGTTCGTCATCAGCCGGACGGCGGAAAAGCCCATCCCGCGCAGGATCGCCGCGCCGATGCGGAAATCCCGCTCGTCGTCCTCGAAGCCCAGGCGGTGATTGGCCTCGACCGTGTCGAAGCCCTGATCCTGAAGCGCATAGGCGCGCATCTTGTTGGCGAGGCCGATGCCCCGCCCCTCCTGGTTCAGATACAGAAGCACCCCCGCCCCGGCCTGCGCCATCTGCGCCAGGGCCCCGTTCAGCTGCGGCCCGCAATCGCATTTCAGCGATCCCAGGATATCGCCCGTGAAGCAGGCCGAGTGCAGCCGGGCCAGGACCGGGGCGTTCCGGTCGGGGCGCCCGATCTCGACCGCGTAATGCTCCTCGCCGCCATCGTCGGGCCGGAAGATATGCAGCCGCCCGGCCTGCGCCGCCTCCATGGGCAGCCGGGCGGAAACGACGGAAGCGAGTTCCGGCGTCTTCGGCTGGTCCTCTTCGCTGTCGGGTGCCACGTCGAGCAGCGTCAGGTTGCATGTCGCCGCCATGTGCTGCGGGTCCGCGACCGGCCGGACCAGCGCCGCTGGCAGAAGGCGCGCCGATTTCGCCAGCCGGATCGCCGCCCGGTGCAGCCGCACGTCTCCGCCCCGTTCGGCCCGGAACGGCCCCTTCAGCGGCGTGGCGAGATCGCCGGCAGGATCGATCAGCGCACGAAGATCGGCGGGCGTCAGATCGCGCGCCAGCGGCAGCCGCGCCAGATCGCCGTCATAGACGCGGATCTTCAGCGTCTCGGCGCGCCGATGGGTCAGCGCGAGCACGCAATCGCCCTCAGACAGCAGGGCGGCCAGCCGGTCGCCGGGCACCGTTTCGGGCGACGCGGCCATCACCGCGCTGTCGCCATGGCGCAGGACGACCGGAAGGCCCATCCGCAGATCCGACCGGGCCCGGGCGGCAAGTTCGACATATTCGGGGGCGAAGGTCATGGGAAATTCCGCTCAGGACAGGTCGGGTCTAACGCGGCGGCGGGCAAAGGTGAAACATTCCCTCGTGCAGAGACACGAGCGCGTTACAGCTTTGTCGCAATCCTTGCAGGAACCGGCGGGGTTCACGACTTGTTGTGCGGATACGGAGGAGTGACGATGGGTAGCCTCAAGAAAATTCTGTTGGTCGATGACGATGACGATCTGCGCGAGGCGCTGAGCGAGCAGCTTGTCATGACCGAGGATTTCGACGTGTTCGAGGCCGCGAACGGCGCCGAGGCGACCGAGAAGGTCAAGGCCGGACATTTCGACCTGGTGATCCTGGATGTGGGCCTGCCCGATACCGACGGGCGCGAATTGTGCCGGTTGATGCGCAAGCAGGGCGTCAAGTGCCCCGTGCTCATGCTGACCGGGCAGGACAGCGACGCGGACACGATCCTGGGGCTCGACGCCGGGGCCAACGACTACGTTACCAAGCCGTTCAAGTTTCCGGTCCTGCTGGCCCGCATCCGCGCCCAGCTGCGCCAGCACGAACAATCCGAGGACGCCGTCTTCCAGCTTGGCCCCTATACGTTCCGTCCGGCCCAGAAGCTGCTGATCGACGAGCAGGACCGCAAGATCCGCCTGACCGAGAAAGAGACGAACATCCTGAAATTCCTGTATCGCGCCTCGGAAGGGGTGGTGGCACGCGACGTGCTGCTCCACGAGGTCTGGGGATACAATGCCGGGGTCACGACCCATACGCTGGAAACCCATATCTATCGCCTGCGCCAGAAGATCGAGCCCGATCCGTCGAATGCCCGGCTTCTGGTGACGGAAAGCGGAGGTTACCGTCTGGTAGCCTGATCATCCCGCCGCCGGGCCCGGGTCATGGCGCGGCACCCTCCCTGTTGGACTGGCCCGGGCTTCGGCCCGGGCCTTTTTTCGTGGCGGGGCCGGTTCTTCGGTCGGGGGCCGGGGTTGTGACCTGACGTGCCAGCCGCTAACAGATGGCGCCCCCTTGCCAGCAGAGGAATCCGCCTGTGCCCTTCACCCTCGCCACCTGGAACATCAATTCGGTGCGGCTCCGGGCCGGGCTGGTCGCGCGTTTCCTTCAGGACGAGCAGCCGGATATCCTGTGCCTTCAGGAATGCAAGTCGCCGGTCGACAAGCTGCCGCTCGATACCTTCCGCCCCCTCGGCTACACCCATTGCGTCGCCCGCGGCCAGAAGGGGTATAACGGCGTCGCGATCCTGTCGAAGCTGCCGCTGCGCGATGCCGGCCATCACGATTGGTGCGGCAAGGGCGATGCGCGGCATGTGGCCGCGGCGCTGGACAGCGGCGTGGTGATCCACAACTTCTATGTTCCCGCGGGCGGCGACAAACCCGACCCCGAGATCAACGACAAGTTCGCCCACAAGCTGGACTTCCTGCGCGAGATGCGCGACCGCTTCCATGCCGAGCCACCGGAGCGGCAGATCCTCGTGGGGGATCTGAACATCGCCCCGCGCGAAGACGACGTCTGGAGCCACAAGCAGCTTCTCAAGGTCGTCAGCCACACCCCCATCGAGGTCGAACACCTGGGACAGGCGCAGGATGCCGGACGGTGGGTGGACGTGACCCGCAGCCACATTCCCGACGGCCGGCTGTATTCCTGGTGGTCCTACCGTTCGCCCGACTGGAACGCGGCGGACAAGGGGCGGCGGCTGGATCACGTCTGGGCGACACCGGACATCGCCGGGGCGGCGTCCGGCAGCCGTGTCCTGCGCCATGCCCGCGGATGGGACCAGCCGTCGGACCACGTGCCGGTGCTGGCGACGTTCGACCTGTGATGCCGGCGCGATAGCACCGGCGGCTTGCATGCCGGGGCCGACTGCTCCATCTAACCCTGCGATGGCGCAGATTTGAGAAGGAGCGCGGCGATGCTGGAATTCGGGCAGGCCAAACAGCCGGAGGCGGCCGGAGATCTGATCAAGGACAGCTCCGAGGCCACCTTCATGGCGGATGTGGTCGAGACCAGCCAGACGGTGCCGGTCATCGTCGATTTCTGGGCGCCCTGGTGCGGCCCGTGCAAGCAGCTTGGCCCGATGCTCGAGGATGCGGTGCGCGCGGCCAAGGGCGCCGTCAAGATGGTCAAGGTCAATGTCGACGAGAACCAGATGATCGCGGGGCAGCTCCGCATCCAGTCCATTCCGACCGTCTATGCCTTCTTTCAGGGGCAGCCGGTCGATGCCTTCCAGGGCGCGCTTCCGGCCTCGGAGATCAAGCAATTCGTCGACCGCCTGCTGAAGCTGGGCGGGGGCGAGGCCGCGGACGGTCTGGAAGACGCCATCGCCGCCGCCGAGGAGATGTTGGAACAGGGCGCGGCGGTCGACGCGGCGCAGACCTTTGCCGCGATCCTGGGCGAAGAGCCGAACAATCCCCGTGCCTATGCCGGACTTGTCCAGGCCCATATCGCCATGGACGATCTGGACCAGGCCGAGGCGATCCTGAACGGTGCAGACGCCTCCATCGCGCATGCGCCCGAGCTTGAGGCCGTGCATGCCCGGCTGGAACTGGCGCGGCAGGCGGCCAATGCCGGCCCCGTCGCCGAGCTTGAAGAGCGGGTCGCCGCGTCGCCGGACGATCACCAGGCGCGGTTCGATCTGGCACAGGCCCTGTATGCCCGGGGCGACGCCGAGGGCGCGGTCGACCAGCTTCTGGATCTCTTCCGCCGCGACCGGGAATGGAACGACGGGGCGGCGAAGGCGCAACTTTTCACCATCTTCGACGCGCTGCCGCCGAAGGATCCGGTGGTGCTGAACGGCCGGCGCCGCCTGTCGTCGATGATATTTGCCTGATGCCGCGGCCGGCCTAACTCGCCGTTCATGATTTCCGCGGCGGATCTGCCCAAGACCGTTCCGGTCTTTCCCCTGCCGGGGGCCCTGCTTCTACCGCGGGCGCGGCTGCCGCTGCACATCTTCGAACCGCGCTACCTGGCCATGCTGGACGACACGTTGAAGACCTCGCACCGGCTGATCGGCATGGTTCAGCCGCGCGAGGTGCCGGGCGGGGCCGAACCGCGGCTGCATTCCATCGGCTGCGCCGGGCGGCTGTCGGCCTTTTCGGAAACGGAAGACGGGCGCTACATGATCACCCTGACCGGGATCTCGCGCTTTCGCGTGGCCGATCAGGTCGCCGGTTTCACCCCGTATCCGCGCTGCGATGTCGAATGGTCCGATTTCGCCCGCGATCTGGGCCCGGCCGAGAAGGACCGCAATTTCGACCGCGACGCGTTCCTTCAGCTTCTGGGCCGGTATTTCCGCGCGCAGGAGTTGCGCACCGACTGGGAGTCGCTGCGCGAGGCCGAGGACGAGCTTCTGATCAACTCGCTGTCGATGCTCTGCCCCTTCCCGCCCGAGGACAAGCAGGCGCTGCTCGAGGCGCCGACCCTGGCCACCCGGCGAGAGACACTGGTGACGCTGCTGGAATTCGCGCTGCGCGGCGGTACGGGCGAGGAGGTGATGCAGTGAACGATACCACCGACGAGGTCGATGCCGAACGTCGGATGCTCGAGGCGCTGGTCTGCCCCCAGACCCAGGGTCGGCTGCATTACGACGCCGTTCGCGGCGAACTGGTCTCGCGCGCGGCGCGGCTGGCCTTTCCCGTGCGCAGCGGCATTCCCGTCATGCTGATCGACGAGGCGCGACGCATCGACTGAGACGCAGCCGGCGCTATCGGATATCAGTATCCGGAAATTGCCTAACCCGCCCGCTGTCCCATCTTCTGCAATGACGGGCGGCTTCGGCCGCCCCTGCCCCCCGGGGCGGAAGATTGCGAGAGGACGACCGATGACCATTCTGAAGACCCTGGCCGCCGCCACCCTGATCGCCGCTGGCGCCCTGCCCGCACGGGCATCCGACCTGGCACTGATCCTCGGGAACCGGGATTACCGCGACCTGCCCGACCTGTCCTCGGGCGATGCGCCGCTTGACGGGGCCGAGACGCTGCGCCGCGCCGGGGTCACGGTCCTGTCGGGGCGCGACGTGACGCTTGAGCGACTTCGGGCCCTTTCCGCGCAATTCGCCGGCGCTGCCAGCAAGGCCGACGGGCTGGTCGTGGTCCTGTCGGGCCGCTTCCTGACCAACGGACAGGACACATATTTCCTGCCGATCGAATCGAACGAACCGTCGCTGGTCGATGCGCCGCGACAGGCCTTGCCGCTCTCGGTCGTCCTTTCGGTCCTGGCGCAGTCGGAGGGGCCGGCATTCCTGGGCCTCGCATCGGATCCCCGCAGCGGCCAGCCAAGCGCCTTCATGACCCGCGGGATCGGCGCGTTCGAGCCGCCCAGCAACGTCGCGGTTGTGACCGGCACGCCGCGGGCGATGGCCGGGCTGCTGCGCGAGGGCCTGACCCGCTCCGACCGGTCGCTGGCCCAGACGGTTCGCAACTCGCGCGAGTTGTCGGCCCTGGCGCCCCTGCCCGACCGCGCGCCGTTCCTGACCGCCAGCCGCAACCCGGGCACGACCGGCGGAAGCACCGAGGAGCAGACGCGATGGGCGGTGGCGCAGGAACTCGATACCGCCGACGGCTACGAGCTGTATCTGCGCCGCTATCCCGATGGTGCCCATGCGGCCGAAGCGCGGGCGCGCATCGAGTTTCTGCGCGGGGCGCCCGAACGGCGGGCCGAACAGGCCGAGGCCGATCTGAACCTCACACGCGACCAGCGCCGCGAGATCCAGCGCGACCTGTCGATCCTGGGCTACGACACACGGGGCATCGACGGGATCTTCGGCCGCGGCACCCGCGCGGCGATCCAGAAGTTCCAGCAGCGCCAGGGGTTCGAAACCACATCCTACCTGACGCAACCGCAGATCAGACGCCTCGACGACCTCGCCGCGACCCGCGCCGCCGAGTTGCGGCGCGAGGCCGAGGCGCGCCGGCAGGAGCAGGAGCGGCACGACAACGAAGTGTGGCGCCGCATCGGCGGACAGTCCGCATCGGCCGCCGATATCCGCAGCTACCTGAAGGAATTCCCCGATGGCCTGCACGAGGACGAGGCGCGCACCCGTCTGTCCGAGCTCGAGGCCCAGAGCCGCCGTCAGGCCGCCGATGCCGAACGCCGGGCCTGGGACCGGGCGCGGCAGGACGATTCGGTCGCGGCCTATCGCACATATCTGTCGGACTATCCCGATGGCAGCTTCGCGTTCGAGGCGCAGTCGCGCATCGACGACCTGCGGGTCCGGGCCGAGGCGGAACAGGCCGCCCGCGCCTCGGCCGCCGCGGAGACGCAACTGGGGCTGAACCCGATCACCCGCCGCCTGATCGAGGAGCGGCTGTCATCGCTCGGTCTCAACCCCGGGCCGGTGGACGGCTCGTTCGACGACGAAACCCGGCGGGCGCTGCGTCGCTACCAGCAGCAAAGCGGCATCGAGGTCTCGGGCTTCCTGAACGAGCCGACCGTGGTGCGCCTGCTGGCCGACAGTGTGCGGTCGCTTCTGAAGTAGCGCTGCATCGGCGGCGGATACATGGGTGGCGGGCCGGCGGCGGTGGGCCGCCCCCGCGTGCGCGACAGCCGCGGCGGAACGAAGCGCACACGAAAAGGGCCGCCCGATCCGGTTCGGGCGGCCCTTTTCGATACGGCTCGGTCGCTGTCAGCCCTGGCGGGCCTTGTACTTGCGCTGCGTCTTGTTGATCACGTAGACGCGGCCCTTCCGCCGGACCACACGGCAATCGCGGTGGCGGTTCTTCAGCGAGCGGAGCGAGTTGCGGACCTTCATCGTCCTCTCCTCAAATCGCGGCGCCGGTCGCGCCATGGTGTTGCCTCGTGGCCGGACGGGTCCGGCCGGTTCATGGTGGGCGGTACTGGGATCGAACCAGTGACCCCTACGATGTCAACGTAGTGCTCTACCGCTGAGCTAACCGCCCTTCCGACCCCGCGAACGAGGCCGACAAACGAACAAGACGCGGGGTCTTCCCGCGCCAGTCCGCGGTTCTATAAAAGGAGTCGGGCGGGGGTTCAAGGGCTTTCGGCCCGAGGAATTTTCCGCCTATATGGAGCGGCAGGAGGTCGCGGAAGATGATGGAGGCTCCCTTCCGTCTGATACAGCCCTGGACGCGCAGCACCAGCGTCGTCTTCGCTTCGCCGCATTCCGGCCGGCGCTATCCGCGGGCGCTTCTCGACCGGTCCGTTCTGGACGAACGCGCCATCCGATCCTCCGAAGATGCCTTTATCGACCTGCTGTTCGACGCCGCGCCGCGGTTCGGCGCGCCGCTTCTGGCCGCCTCGGCGCCCCGCGCCTTCGTGGATCTGAACCGCGCCTGCGACGAGCTGGACCCGGCCCTGATCGAGGGGGTGCGGCGGAACTCGCACAATCCCCGCATCTCGTCGGGGCTGGGGGTGATCCCCCGGGTCGTGGCGAATGGTCGCGCGATCTATCGCGGCAAGCTGACCCTCGAAGAGGCGCAGGCCCGGCTGGACGGGGTCTGGCGCCCCTATCACCGGAACCTGCAATCGCTGCTGGATGACAGCCGCCACCAGTTCGGCGAGGCCATCCTGATCGATTGCCATTCGATGCCGCACGAGGCGGTCGAGAATCTGTCTCCGGCCGGCGGGCTGCGGCCGCAGGTCGTTCTGGGCGACCGGTTCGGGGCCGCCGCCGCCGCCGATATCGTGGACAGGGTCGAGGCGGCGTTCACCTCGGCGGGGCTGAGGGTCGTTCGCAACGCCCCCTTCGCCGGCGCCTATATCACCCAGCATTACGGCCGTCCCTCGCGCCGCCAGCATGCCATCCAGATCGAACTGGACCGCGCGCTTTACATGGACGAATCGCTGATCCGTCCGAATGCCGACTTCAGCGCAGTGAAACGCCTGCTGGACGGCGTGGTCGCCGACATCGCCGCGATCGGTTCTGCCGAACTGCCGCTGGCTGCCGAATGACGGCGGGCGCCGTGCGCGCGCATCCCGCCCCGGGGGCGGGCGCGGCGCCGCCGCCGTCGTTGGCCGGTGCCCTGGCCCGACGGGAATTGCTGCCCGACCACGTGGCATGGCGGCGGCTTTCGGGCGGACGCACCAACGAGCTGTGGCTGGCGCGGGGGGCGACGGATCGCGGTCTGGTCTGCAAGATCTATCCGCCCGGTCACGACACGCCCCTGTTTCCCAACCGCCCGCGGGACGAGGCGGCGGCGCTGGCGTCGCTGCGCGGCAGCGGGCTCGCGCCCCGGCCGGTGGCCCGCCTGGCACTGCCCGAGGGGCCGTGCCTGATCTACGGATACCTGCCGGGGCGGACGGGAACGGCGGATCCGGGCGAGGCAGGCGGCCTGTTGCGCCGGCTGCACGACCTGCCGCCCCCGCCCCTGCCCCGATGCGCCGCCAGCGCCGATGCGCTGCGCCGGCAGGGCGACGCGATGCTGGACGGCCTGACGGATCGGCAGGCGGCGGCCGAGCTGCGCCACCGGCGGCCCGAGCCGTGCGAGACCCCGGGCGACGCCGTGCCCGCGGTGTTCCTGCACGGGGACCCGGTGCCGTCGAACATCCTGTCCGGCCCGGACGGGCCCGCGCTGATCGACTGGCAGTGTCCGGCCCGGGGCGACCCGGTGCTGGATCTGGCGCTGTTCCTGTCGCCGGCCATGCAGGTCCTCGAGACGGGCCGCCCGCTGAGCCGCCGGCAGGAGGCGGCGTTTTTCGCGGCCTATGGCGACCGGGCCGCCCAGCGGCGGCTGCATCGGCTGGCGCCGGTGCTGCACTGGCGCATGGCCGTCTACTGCCAATGGCGGATCGAACGCGGCGACGCGGCCTATCGCCCGGCGCTGGCCGCCGAACTGGCCCGGCTAGATCATGTTGGCCAGCCAGACCAGCACGGCCATCCCGCCGGCGCCCAGGGCCACTAGCGCGACCGACCGGTCGCGCTGCGCGTTGTGTTCCAGCTTGTGCGCCGTCCGCTCGTCCTGAAGCAGCTTTTCCGCCAGCCGCGGCAGTTTCGGGCCGAGCCGCGACAGGACCAGCGCGGTATGCGACAGGTCGCGGAGCACGGCGCGGGGTCCGATATTCTCGCGGATGTAATCCTCGACCACCGGGCGCGCGACCTCCCAGATGTTGATCTGCGGATGCAACGAGCGCGACACCCCCTCGACCACCACCATCGTGCGTTGCAGCAGGATCAGTTCGGTCCGCGTCTCCATCCCGAAGCGCTCGGTCACCTCGAACAGATAGTTGAGCAGCCGCCCCATCGAGATGCGCGACGCGTCCATCCCGAAGATCGGTTCGCCGACCGATCGCAGGGCCCGGGCGAAATCGTCGACATCGCGGTCGGGGGAAACGTAGCCGGCTTCGAAATGCACCTCGGCCACGCGCCGGTAATCTTTGCGGATGAAGCCGAACAGGATCTCGGCATAGACGCGGCGGGTATACCCGTCGAGCCGCCCCATGATCCCGAAATCCATCGCGATGATGTCGCCGTTCGGCGCGATCTTCAGATTGCCCTGATGCATGTCGGCATGGAAGTAGCCGTCGCGCAGCGCGTGGTTGAGAAACAGCCGCAGGACCCGTTCGCCCAGCACCTTGCGGTCGTGCCCCGCCGCGTCGATGGCCGCCAGATCGTTGGCGGCGATACCCTCGGCCCAGCCCAGCGTCATGACGCGGCGCGACGACAGGAACCAGTGCACCTTCGGCACGCGGAAGCCGCGGTCGCGGGTCGTGTTGGCGGCGAACTCGGCGGCGGCGGCGGTCTCCATGCGCAGGTCCAGCTCGCCCAGGACGACCCCCTCGAAGTGGCGGATCACCTCCATCGGGCGCAGGCGGCGGGCCGACGGGGCGAGCAGCTCGATCATCTGCGCCGCCAGATAGA
>Ga0189283_10263_pt1 | contig 29603 bp, 33 predicted proteins | sample N26C4minimetaG_FD_130320 | JGI IMG/M metagenome (GOLD analysis project Ga0189283, IMG submission 130320) | Marine microbial communities from the Costa Rica Dome - N26 C4 mini metaG | ecosystem: Environmental > Aquatic > Marine > Oceanic > Photic zone | place: Costa Rica: the Eastern Pacific...
GCGCGGCGGGGCAGTATCCGGTCGAAGCGGTGCGCACCATGAACGACGTGGCGATCGAGGTCGAGAACGACACGACCTATCGCGACGTGATGGATGCCAGCCGGGGCGGCGACAAGACATCGGTCGCCGACGCCATCGTCTCGGCCGCGCGCGAGATCGCCGAGACCACCGAGATCAAGGCGATCTGCTGCTTCTCTCAATCGGGCACCACGGCGCTGCTGGTGGGGCGCGAGCGGCCGCATGTGCCGATCCTGGCGCTGACGCCGCTGGTCGGGACGGCGCGGCGCATGGCGCTGTCCTGGGGGCTGCACTGCGTGATGACGGCCGAACTCGACCGGTTCAAGATGGCGGTCGTCAACGCCATACGCGCGGCGCGGGACGAGGGGTTCGTGGAAGAGTCCGACCAGATCGTCGTGACCGCGGGCGTGCCGTTCAACACGTCGGGCACCACGAACATCCTGCGGGTCGCCCCCTGCGAAGAGCGGCTGATCTACAAGACCGAACCGGAATAGGCCGCCCCCCGCCGCGGTGGTTGCGCGCCGCCGTCCGGCGCAGGCATGCTGGCCGCGTGGCGGCGGCGGAGTGGTCATGGCCGATACCGATATCTGGCTCGTCCTGGGACTTACATGGCTGGCGCTGGCCCTGCCCGCCGCGGTATCGGCCTATTCCGACGGGCGGCCGCCGCGCCTGGCCGCGCTGCTGACGCTGGCCGGGGCGGTGCTGGTGGTCTTCGCCCTGTCGCGCATTCCGGGCGGCGGCGGGGTGAGCGACATTCCGCATGCGGTGGTCCGGGTGATCGGCGCGGCGCTGAACTGACGGGATCGTCGCCGCGGGCCGGGCTGGGCGGGGCCGGTCCGGGCTTGCCATGGCGCCGCGGCTTCTCTATACGGCGCGCTCGACCTGCGCGACCGGCCGAGCGGCATGCCGAGTCGCGTGGACAACCGCCCGAAGAGGAGACGGAAATGCCCAAGATGAAGACCAAGTCGAGCGCCAAGAAGCGCTTCAAGGTCACCGCGACCGGCAAGGTCGTCGGCGGCCAGGCCGGCAAGCGCCACGGCATGATCAAGCGGACGAACAAGTTCATCCGCGATGCCCGCGGCACCCAGGTCCTGAGCGAGCCCGATCAGAAGCTCGCGAAATCCTACATGCCCTACGCCCGCTGAAGGAGACCTGAGAGATGTCGAGAGTCAAAAGCGGAACCGTTACCCACGCCCGCCACAAGAAGGTCATCAAGGCCGCCAAGGGCTATTACGGCCGGCGCAAGAACGCCTTCCGCACCGCCACGCAGGCGGTGGACAAGGCCAACCAGTATGCCACCCGCGACCGCAAGAACCGCAAGCGCAATTTCCGCGCGCTGTGGATCCAGCGGATCAACGCCGCGGTGCGCGCCCATGACGAAAGCCTGACCTATTCGCGCTTCATCAACGGGCTGGCCCTGGCCGGGATCGAGGTGGACCGCAAGGTTCTGGCCGATCTGGCCGTGCACGAGCCGGATGCCTTCAACGGCATCGTCGATCAGGCGAAGGCGGCGCTGGCCGCCTGATTTCGCCGGATTTCGGATGCTGGGGCCGTCGCGGGATGCCGCGGCGGCCCCTTCGCGTTTCAGACGTCCAGCCGCTCGGCCAGGAACGTCTTGAAGGATTCCCAGCTTTCGGCATCGGCCCGCTCCTGATAGCGGTCGCTGTCGAACACGGTGAAGGCATGGGGCGCGCCGGAATAGACCTCGATCGTGTAGGTGTTGCCGGCGCTCTCGAGCTCCTGCGTCAGGGTCGCGACGTCCTGCATGGTGATCGAGCTGTCGGCGGCGCCGTGCATGATCAGCAGCGGCGGCTCGTCCCCGCTCCAGCTCTGCCCCTCGGGGGTGGACAGGCCCCCGTGGAAGGTGGCGTAGCCGACCGCGCCGTCGCCCGCGTCCCCGCGCGCCATTTCGAGCGCGACCGCACCGCCGAAGCAGTAGCCGGCCACGACCATGCCCTCGGCGTCCGACATCTCGCGCGCCTTGTCGGCGCCGGCGGCGATCAGGCCGCCCATCCGCTCGCGGTCCTGGTATAGCGCACCGGTCGCGGCGCGGCGGTGATCCGTCGTCTCCAGCGGAACGTCGGCGCCGAACATGTCGACGGCGAAGGCGTCGTATCCCATCTCGGCCAGCATGTCGGCGCGCTTCATCTCGTATTCGGTAAGGCCGTCCCAGTCCGGCACGATCAGGACAAGCCCCTTGGCCTGTTCGGCCTGGGCGAAATAGCCCGTAAGCTGGGTTCCGTCGTAGCTGTACTCCACCTCCTCGGCCAAGGCGGGTGCGGCGGCGGCGGCGAGCAATGCGGTTGCGACCGTCAGTTTCATCGTCGTCTCCCTGTCGTCGGTTTCCCTGGGGGAAGAAGATGGGGCATCGCCGCGGGCGGGCAACAGCTTGCCACGGCGGAGCGGGGACGGTAGCACCCCTGCGACCCGATCCACAGCCTGCGGACGTTTCCGATGACCGACCTGCGCACCAAGTACCTCGACCAGATCGCCGCCGCCCGCGACGAGGCCGCTCTTGAAGAGGTGCGTCTGGCCGCGGTGGGCAAGAAGGGCGAGGTTGCTCTGGCCATGCGGTCCCTGGGCAAGATGACCCCGGAAGAGCGGCAGGTCGAGGGACCGCGCCTGAACGCCCTGAAGGACGAGATCAACGCCGCGCTCGCCGCCCGCAAGCAGGGATTGGCCGATGCGGCCCTGGACGAGCGTCTGGCGGGCGAATGGCTGGACGTCACCCTTCCGGCGCGGCCGCGCCGCCAGGGCACCATCCATCCCGTCAGCCAGGTCTGGGAGGAGGTCACGGCGATCTTCGCCGATATGGGCTTCTCCGTGGCCGAAGGCCCCCAGATCGAAAGCGACTGGTACAATTTTGACGCGCTGAACATGCCGTCGCATCACAGCGCGCGCGAAGAGATGGATACCTTCTACATGGCGCGGTCGGCGGGGGACGAGCGACCGCCGCATGTGCTGCGCACCCATACCTCGCCGGTGCAGATCCGCACGATGCAGGCCCAGGGCGCGCCGCTGCGGGTGATCGCGCCGGGCCGGGTATATCGCGCCGATTACGACCAGACCCACACGCCGATGTTCCATCAGGTCGAAGGGCTGGCGCTGGATCGCGACCTGTCGATGGCGAACCTGAAATGGGTGCTCGAGGAATTCTTCTCGGCCTATTTCGGCACCGAGGTGAAGACGCGCTTCCGGGCCTCGCATTTCCCCTTCACCGAACCCTCGGCCGAGGTGGACATCCAGTGCAGCTTCGAAGGCGGCACAGTGAAGGTGGGCGAGGGCGACGGCTGGCTCGAGGTTCTGGGCTCGGGCATGGTGCATCCCAACGTGCTCAAGGCCGGCGGCATCGATCCCGACCAGTGGCAGGGCTTCGCCTTCGGCATGGGCATCGACCGGATCGCCATGCTGAAATACGGCATTCCCGATCTGCGCGCGTTCTTCGATTCCGATCTGCGCTGGCTGCGCCATTACGGCTTCGGCGCCCTGCAGGTGCCCAGCTTGGCGGCCGGCCTCTGACGCGACCGCCGCCGCGGGCCCGGGAATACGCCCTGCGGGACAGGCCGGTCAGGCCGGCCGCGCGCCGAGCGGCTCGGCCATGATGCTCATCTCGACCGACAGCCCGTCATGGGTCGAGGTCCGGATGAACCCGCCGTATTTCTGCACCGCGTTGCGGATCATCACCCATCCGAGCGCCGACGACCGTTCGGGCCGTTCCACATCGGGCGGCAGGCCGACGCCGTCATCGGCAACCGCGATCTGCAGCATGTCGCCGGTCAGGTTCGCCCGCACTTCGATCCGGCCGCGATCGCGGCCCTCGAAGGCGTGTTTCAGAGAATTCGTCATCAGTTCGCCGATCGCCAGGGCGATGTCGGTCACGGCTCGCCCGTCCAGCACCACATCGTCGCAATGCAGCGCCACCTCGACATCGCGGTTGCTGGCCTCGAAGGCGAGGCGGAACTGCGCGACCACCGATTCCAGCAGCGGCAACAGCGGCACCCGGTCGCTCGCGGCCGAATGCTGCAGGCGTTCATGCACGGTGGCGATGGCCCGGACCTGCATTTCCAGGTCGCGCAGCACGCGGCGCGCCTCGTCCGATGTCACCGAATTGCGGCTGAGCCGCATCAGCGCCGTGACCGTGGACAGGTTGTTCTTGATGCGGTGATGCAGCTCGGCCATCAGCAGGTCGCGCTCGGCCAGCGCCTCGGCCAGTTCGCGGTTCTGCTGCACAAGAAGCGCGGCGGGATCGGCAGCGTTCAGCTTTTGCACCTCGGCCACCAGCGCGTCCGCCCGCTGCCGCTGTTCCGCGGCCGGGATCGCCGTCCGGAACATCGCCATCATCCGCGTGCCCTCGGGGCCGCTATCGACCTCCAGCACATCGGCCAGCCGCTTGACCCCGCGCAGCCCCAGCCCCAGCCCCGACCCATGCGCCGGCCGGCGCGGCTGGCCGGCGAGATGCCGGTCCAGATTGCCGATGCCGGGGCCCTGGTCCAACGCTTCGGCCGCCAGATAGAGTTCCTGATCGCGCAGGCGCAGGAACAGGGTCATCTTGCCGCCGCCGCCATGCTGGATGACGTTGCGGCCCATTTCGAGCAGCGCGGTGACGATGCGGGTGGCGGCGAATTTCGGAAAGCCGCACCGCTCGGCGAGAACCTGCCCCACATCGCGCAGCCGCGGAATGTCGTCGTCGGTCTCGATCCTCAGGCTGGCCAGTCGCATCACGGGGCCTCGGTCTTTGGGGCCAGCCGCGCCACCAGCACCGCCGCATCGTCGGTGCCCCGCGCGTGATCGCGCATCAGCGTCGCCGCCACCACGGCGCAGCTTTGCCGCAGCAGCGAGGGCAGGCCGGGCAGTTCGCGGAGCGAGGCGATGCCGTCCGAATGCAGGACCAGCGTGTCGCCCGGCTTCATCTCGGCCCGTTCGACGGGGGCCGGCCGGACCGCGCCGCCCAGCCGGCCCTCTCGGCTGATCATCCGCCGGATGTCGCCGGTGGGCGAGATCATCAGCGCCGAGATGTTGCCGACGCCCGCAAGCGCCAGCGCGCCCTCCGCGGCTTCGATCTGGGCGAGGCATCCCACCGATCCGCGGGTCCCGGAAAGGTCGGCGGAAAGCGCGCCCAGTAGCCGCGACGGATCGTCGTCGTGCAACCGGGCGAAGGCCTCGATCGCTTCCTGGCCCGCCGCTTCCGCCCGCGGCCCGTGACCGAGCCCGTCAAGCACCAGCAGCTCGACCCGGCCCCGCACGTTGCGCGCGGTCCAGGCGTCTCCGCAATGCGGGTTCCGCGGGTAGTTCATGAGGAACGCGCCCACTTCGATCCCGCCGATATGGCCCGGGCCGCTGCCGAATTCGCACAGCACCGTCGTGCCCCGGCCGGGCGTGGAATGAAGGGCGAACCGGTCGGACAGGCGCCGCATCGCCCCGAGGCCGGTGCCCGCGCCGCCGGCGGTGCTGTACCCGTCGGTCAAGGCAGCCTCGGTCTCGGGAATGCCGGGGCCGCGGTCGATGGCGGCCAGCGCGATGCGCGCGCCCGGTTGCTGCTGGATCAGAAGGCGCCCGCCGCCGGCATGGCGCAGCAGGTTTGTGCCCGCTTCGGTGGCGACCACCGACAGCCGTTCGATCCGGTCCGAGTCCAGCCCGACCGCCCCGGCCGATTGCCGCGCCAGGCGGCGGCCCTCGGCGACGCTGCTGGGGTCGGCGATATCCAGCGAGTGCTTCATAACCTCGATGTCATCTCAATCCTGGTGCCGGCGCCGGGGGCGCTGGCGATGTCGAACCGGTCCACGAGGCGCCGGGCGCCGCCCAGCCCCTTGCCCAGGCTGCGGGCGGTGCTGAACCCGTCCTGGAGCGCCCGGTCGATATCCTCGATTCCGGGCCCGGAGTCGATGCAGCAGACACGGATTTCCCGCGCATCCGCGGATACATGGACCGTCAGTTCGCCGCCCTTGCCGTGCATGATGGCATTTCTGACGATTTCGCTGACGGCGGTGACGAAGCGCACCCTGATCAGGGTGCGGGCGCCCATCCCGTTCATCGCCCGTGTCACGGCCAGACGCGCCGCGGCGATGTCGCGTTCGCCGCGCAACTCGACCCGTGCCACCGGCCCGTCCGGGCCGGATGTCATGCCAGCCCCTTCGCCTTCAACGCGCGCAACGCATGCGACAGGCTGAGCGCGGTCCGGCTGCCCGAGAAATCCATTCCGAGTTCCACCAGCGTCATCGCGACCGCCGGCTGCATGCCCACCGTATAGGTCTCGGCCCCCAGAAGATGCCCGATCGCCGAAAGCTGCGCCAGGATGCGGCCGACGAAAGTGTCGACGATTTCCAGCGCGGCGATGTCGATGACGATGCCGCGCGCCCCTTCGACGACGATCCGTTCGGACAATTCTTCCTGAAGGCCGATGATGTCCGTATCCGTGATGTTGTCGCGGATCGCGATCAGCAGCACGTTCTCGACCATGTAGACCGAGGCGGCGTCATGCACGGCTGTCATCGGTCCGCCTGATCTCGAAGCCCACCTTGACGAAGGCGTCGCGCAGGGCGGCGCGGATGCTGGGGCGGGTCGTCACCTCGCCGACATCCACGCCCAGTTCCACCATGGTCTGCGCGATCTTGGGGCTGATGCCGCTGATGATCGCCTCGGCCCCCATCAGTCGGACCGCCGCGGCCGTGCGCAGCAGGTGCTGGGCGACCTGGGTATCGACCACCCGCACGCCGGTGATGTCGACGATCACCACCTCGGCCCGATGCTCGACGATCGAGTTCAGCAGGTTCTCCATCACCTCCTGCGCGCGTGCCGAATCCAGGGTGCCGATCAGGGGGATCGTCAGAACGCGTTCCCACAGTTGCACGACCGGCGTGGAAAGCTCCATCATCTCCTGCCGCTGCCGCTCGATGATCTGGTCGCGTTCCGCCAGAAAATCCTCGTTGATCTGCATGGCGAAGGCGTCCATCGCGCGCGAAAGCTGCGTGATCTCCTCGACCAGGCGGTCCGGGTCGCCGGCGAGCCGCTTGCGCAGCCGCGTATAAAGCGGATGTTTCAGCGCCAGGACCATCGTCGTCATCTCGGTCGGCGATACGCCGCGCTCCAGCCGGTTCTTCGTGACCTCGCGCAGCGTGTCGCGCAGCAGCGTCCACGCCTCGTCCTCCAGGTTGATCGGGCGGTCCAGATCGGCGCGCCGGGCCCCGTCGACGAAGGCCCGCAGAAGCTGGCCGAGCTGGTTCTCGGCCTCGGCGTTCGAGAACAGGTCCGGCCGGCGCACGCCTTCCTGCCGCTGCGTCCGGAACCAGGCGGCGAGCGTCTCGTCATATTCCTCTTCGATGATCGACAGGACTTCGGCGATGGTCGAACTGGTCATGACGGCTGCTCCCGGCAAGTTTGCTTGGCACCCCTAGTAGCGCCTGCCCGCCCGGAAGCAAAGCCGCCGGCGTGGCGGAAACCCGCGACCGGAAAATGCGTGCCCGGCGCCTGTTAACGTTTGATCCGGCCGCAGTCGCTGTGCAACCTTCCGTCGCGTGCGGTGTGACCTGTCGTCGCATCGGCGCCCGGCCGCGACGGGAGGCGTGGCCGGATCATCCATGAGGGAGGAACAACAATGGCGAAAAGCCTTGCATTCGCGGGCGGTCTTGCCGCCGCGCTGGCCATGTCGGCCGCGGCGCCGGTCGCGGCCGGACAGCACGCATCGCTCGAGGGGGCCACGGTCGAATACGTGATCCCGTTCTCGGAATCCGGCGGATCCGCCCGGTGGGCGAACTTCTACGCGCCGTTCCTGAGCGATGCGCTGCCGGGGAATCCCACCGTGGTCGTGCGGTATCGCCCCGGGGCCGGGTCGACGTCGGGGGCCAACTGGTTTCAGGAGAATCAGGACACCAACGACGGCACCCTCCTGTTCGGCACGTCGGGATCGACGCAGTTTCCGTATCTGCTGGACGATCCGCGCGTGCGCTACGAATACAAGGACTGGATCCCGGTCCTCGCCTCGGGCGTGGGCGGCGTGGCCTATCTGCCGCCCGACCTGGCCGAGAAATTCGACGGCAGCGCCAATGGCCTGAAGGACGAGATATTCCTGTACGGCAGCCAGGGCGCGACGACGCTGGACCTGGTGCCGTTGCTGGCCTGGAAGATGCTGGGGATGCAGGTCGACCCGGTCTTCGGGATCGAGGGTCGCGGCGACGGCCGGCTGATGTTCGAGCGGGGCGAGGCCAATATCGATTACCAGACCTCGCCGGCCTATATCCGGTCGGTCGTGCCGATGGTCGATCAGGGGCTGGCCGTGCCGATGATGAGCTGGGGCGCCCTGGACGAGGACGGCAATATCGTCCGCGACCCCACTTTCCCCGACATGCCCAGCTTCAAGGAGGTCTGCGAGGCCACCGAGGGCTGCGAGACCTCGGGCGACGCCTGGGATGCGTGGAAGGCGTTCTTCATCGCCGGCTTCCCCGCGCAGAAGATGATCTTTCTTCCCGGCGGCACGTCGCAGGACGTGGTCGACATGTATACCGAGGCGCTGAAATCGATCATCGCCGACGACCAGTTCCAGACCCAGAAGGAAGCCACCCTGGGCGACTACCCGCAGCTGACCGGCGCGGGCGCCAAGCGTGCGGCCGAACTGGCGACCAATGTTCCGCCGAGCGCGAAGCAATGGGTCAAGGATTGGCTGAAGGACGATTACGGCGTGACGCTGGACTGACCGGGCCTTGCGTCTGCGCCCTCCGCCTGCCGGGCGGGGGGCACCTTCGCCCGCAGCCATTCCCATGAACGAGGATCCCCCATGGATTTGATTGCCACCGCCTTTGCGGCGTTGGGCGATGCGTGGATGATGATCCTGCGTCCAGAACAGCTTGCGTTCCTGGTGATCGGGGTCGTTCTGGGGCTGTCGGTCGGGGTGTTTCCGGGGCTGGGCGGGATCGCCGGGCTGTCGCTGGTGCTGCCCTTCATGTTCGGGATGGACCCGGTTTCGGGCCTGGCGCTGATGGTCGGGCTGATCGCCGTCGTGCCCACATCCGACACCTTCGCCTCGGTGCTGTTGGGAATTCCGGGATCGACCGCGTCGCAGGCGACGGTGCTGGACGGTTTCCCTCTGTCGAAGAAGGGACAGGCGGCCCGCGCCCTGTCGGCCGCCTTCGTGTCGTCGCTGTTCGGGGGATTGCTGGGCGCCTGCGTGCTGAGCTTCTTCATTCTCATCGCGCGCCCGCTGATCCTGGCCTTCGGCCTGCCCGAGATGCTGGCCATCACGATCCTGGGCCTGTCGATGGTGGCGATCCTGGCCGGCCGGCTGCCGCTGAAGGGAATCGTGGCCGCGGGTCTGGGCCTGATGGTGGGCACGATCGGCGAGGCGGGCGCCGGCGGGTCGCTGCGGATGGCCAGCTACGACGTGCCCTATCTGCTGGACGGGCTGTCGCTGGTCATCGTCGGTCTGGGCATCTTCGCCATTCCCGAGATCGTCGCCCTGCTGCGCCAGGACCGGGCCATCTCGAAAAGCGGCGATCTGGGCGCGGGCTGGATGGACGGGATCCGCGACTGGTGGCGCAATATCGGCCTGTCCATCCGCTGTTCCAGCCTGGGCGTCATCGTCGGGGTGATCCCCGGCCTGGGCGGATCTGTCGTGGACTGGATCGCCTACGGCTTCACCGTGCAATCGTCCAAGGACAAGTCGCAGTTCGGCAGCGGCGACATCCGCGGGGTGATCGGGCCCGAAAGCTCGAACAACGCCAAGGAAGGGGGCGGTCTTGTGCCGACCCTGATCTTCGGCATTCCGGGTTCGGGCTCCATGGCCGTGTTTCTGGGGGGGCTCGCCCTTCTGGGCTACGACCCCGGCCCGCACATGGTCCGCAACAACCTGGACCTCACCTATACAATCGTCTGGTCGCTGGCGCTGGCCAATGTGGTGGGGGCGGGGCTGTGCATCGTGCTGTCCAATCCCATCGCCCGGCTGACGACGATCCGCTTCACGCTGGTCGCGCCCTTCCTGTTCATGGTCATCGCCTTCGCCGCCTTCCAGTCGAAGCAATCCCTGGGCGACCTCGTCGCGCTGATGGGGGTGGGGGTGCTGGGCATCTTCCTGCGCCGGTTCGACTGGTCGCGCCCGGCCTTCCTGATCGGCTTCGTGCTCAGCTCGCAGGCCGAGGCCTTCGCGAACATGGCCAACCAGATCGCCGGCGCCCGGTTCCGGCGCAGCTACGAGGCCGGGTTCGACTACATCTTCTCGCCCATCACCATCGCGATCCTGGTGCTGACCGTGATCTCGATCGTCATCGGTATCCGTCAGGGGCGGCATATCCTGTCGCAGGGGCAGCCGCCCACCGGCAGCAAGCGCGCGCCGCTGATCTTTCTGATCGGCATCACCGTCTATCTGCTGGTCGCATGGTTCGACGCGCTGTCGATCAGCCGGGTCGGAGACAAGATCTTTCCCGTCACCGTCGGCGCCGTCACCCTGATCGGCTGCCTCGTCCTGCTGATCCGCATGATGCTGGCGCCCGAGGGGCACCCGATCTTTGCGGACATGGAGCGGGGGGGCGAGGACGGCAACGCCCCGCACGGGCTCTGGGCGACGCTCGGCTGGTTCGCCTTCCTGCTCGCGCTCAGCGCGCTTCTGGGCTTCGTCCTGGCGCTGGCGATCTTCTTCGTGGCCTTCCTGCGCTACCGCGCCCGGATCGGCTGGATCCTTGCCGTCGTGCTGACGGCGGCGGGGGTCGGGCTGATCACGTTCCTGGGCGGCGTGCTGGGCCGCGACTTTCCCCCGGGCCTGTTGCAGACCTTCTACGATCTGCCCTGGCCGCTGACCTGAGGCACCGATGACACAGACGGCGATCCCCTATCTCTTCCTGCGCGGCGGCTCGTCGCGCGGACCCTATTTCCGCCGCTCGGACCTCCCCGAGGACCGCGAGACGCTGTCGCAGGTGCTGATGGCGGTCGTCGGCGCCGGGCATCCGCTGAACATCGACGGGCTGGGCGGCGGCAACGCGGTGACGACCAAGGTGGCGATGCTGGGCCCCTCGGCGCGCGACGATTGCGACGTGGATTACTTTTTCGCGCAGGTGGCGGTGACCGAGCGCGAGGTCGATTACCGGCCCACCTGCGGCAACATCCTGTCCGGGGTCGGCCCGGCGGCGATCGAGATGGGGCTGGTCCCGGCGGCCGAGGACGAGACCCGCATCCGCATCCATGCCGTCAATACCGGCGCCCGGATCGAGGCGGCGGTCCAGACGCCGGGCGGCCGGATGCGTTATGACGGGGACACCGCCGTGGCGGGGGTGCCGGGCACCGCCGCGCCGATTTCCCTCGATTTCCTTGATACGGTCGGGTCGGTCACCGGCGCCCTGCTGCCCACCGGCAATCTGCGCGACACGATCGACGGGGTCGAGGTGACCTGCATGGACGTGGCGATGCCGGTGATGATGGCCCGGGCCGACGCTTTCGGTCTGACGGGGCACGAGACGGCGGAAGAGCTGGACGCGAACGGCGAATTCTACGCCCGGGTCGAGCCGATCCGCCGCGAGGCCGGGAACCGGATGGGCATGGGCGACGTGACCCGCTCGGTCACGCCGAAGATCGCGCTGCTGGCCCCGCCCCGCGACGGCGGCACCATCGCCGCGCGGTATTTCATGCCGTGGAAGTGCCACCCCTCGATGGCGGTGACCGGCGCGCAGTGCATCGCCTCCTGCGCGCTGACGCCGGGAACGGTGGCCGACGGCCTGCCGCAGGGCCTGAAGGGCCGGTCCCCCGAACATGTGGTGATCGAGCATCCGTCGGGGCATCTGGATGTGACCGTGTCCTTCGACCGGACGCCGGAGGGGATCGAACTGCGCTCGGCCGGTCTGGTCCGCACCGCACGGCTTCTGGCGCGGGGCGAGGTCATGGTGCCGGCCGGTATCTGGGACGGGCGATGACGAAGGTCTACGAGGTTCTGGCCGAAAGCTTCCGGCGCGAAGGGGTCGCGACCTGTTTCGCCCTTCTGGGCGACGCGAACATGAACTGGGCCACCGTGTTGGCCGCTTGCGGCACGCGGATGATCTATGTCCGGCACGAACATTGCGCGGTTTCGGCCGCCATGGCCTGGTCCCGCGCCGAGGCCGAGGTCGGGGTGGCGACCGTCACCTGCGGGCCCGGCCTGACGCAGATCCTGACGGCCCTGCCGGCGGCGGTGCGCGCGGCGATCCCGCTGGTGATCTTCGGGGGCGAGGCGCCGCTCGGCGCGGCCTGGTACAACCAGCAGATCGATCAGGCGCCGCTGGTCGCCGCGACGGGCGCGGCCTATCGCGCGCTGCATCATGTGGGGCGGATGCCGGTGCAGATCCGCGATGCCTTCGTCCAGGCGCGCGAGGAACGGCGGCCGGTGGTATTGGGCGTGCCCTTCGATCTTCAGGCGCAGGACTGGCCCGGCGACGTGGCCTTTCCGCCGCCCTCGCGCGCGGTGATGGCCGCGCCCCGGCCGATGCCGCCCCATCCCCAGGACCTGGCCGACGCCGCCGACCGGATCGGGCAGGCCCGGCGCGTGGTGGTCATGGCGGGCCGCGGCGCGGTGCGGGCCGGGGCGGGCGAGGGCTGTCGCGACCTGGCGCGGCGGCTGGACGGCCTTCTGGCGACGACCCTGCCGGCGCGGGGGCTGTTTCGCGACGATCCCTTCTCGGTCGGCATCGCGGGTGGGTTTTCGACCGAACTGGCCCGCGCCTGTTTCGCCCGCGCCGATCTGGTCGTCGCGGTGGGGGCACGGCTGGCGCAGCACAATCTGGATCGCGGCAAGCTGTTTCCGAAGGCCGAGATCCTGCAGATCGACCTTGCGCCGCGCACGCTGAGCCAGGGGCGCGTCGCGGCCGATTTCCACCTGCGCGGCGATGCCGGTCTCAGCGTGGCGGCCCTGCTGGATGCGGTGCCGCAGCGCGCGGAGGGATCCGGCTGGCGGACGGACAGGCTGGCCCGCGCCATCGCGCGGACGCCGCCCGACCCGGCGGAATTCGCCCCCGAACCGGGACTTCACGATCCGCGCGACGTGGTGCGCGCCCTGGATGCCGCGCTGCCGGATGCCTGGGAGATGGTGAATTCCTCGGGCCATTGTTCGTATTTCTTCGCGCAGATGCCGCGCCGCCCGGTCGGCCGTTTTCACACGATCCGCGAATTCGGCGCGATCGGGAACGGGCTGTCCTATGCGATGGGGGTCGCAGCGGCCCGGCCCGACAACACCGTGGTTCTGTTCGACGGCGACGGCAGCCTGCTGATGCATGTGCAAGAGCTCGAGACGATCCGCCGGCACGGGATGAACCTGCTGATCTGCGCCATGAATGACGGCGCCTACGGGTCCGAGATCCACAAGCTGCGGGACGAGGGGCTGCCGGATGCGGGCGCTGTCTTCGGCCGCGCCGATCTGGGCGCCGTGGCCCGGGGGTTCGGCCTGGAGGGGCGGGTGGTCGACGACCTGGCGCAGGTGCCGGCACTGGTGGCGGATTTCGCGGCGCGGGGCGGCGCCGCCCTGTGGGATTTCCACGTCTCCGACCGCGTCGCCTCGCCCGTGGTGCGGCGTGCGCATCCCGGCGGCCATTCGGGGGGCGAACATCCCGTGGATCTGGAGGCGCTGCTGTGAAGGTGCACATCCTCGACGATCATTTCGACACGCTGCGCGGGCTGCCCAGCTTTGCGATGCTCGACGGGCACGATGTCACGGTCTGGACGGACAGGCCCGGCGACGAGGGGCGCCTGGCGGCCCGCCTGCGCGAGGCCGAGGCGCTGATCCTGTTCCGGGACCGCACATCGGTGACCGACACGCTTGTGCGCGATCTGCCGAACCTGAGGCTGGTCGCGATGCGCTCGGCCTATCCCCATGTGGATGTCGCGGCGCTGACCCGGCGCGGCATCCTGTTCTGCTCGGACATGCATGCCGGCGCGCCCTCGACCGCCGCCGCGGAACTGACCTTCGCGCTGATCCTCGTCGCGGCGCGCGATCTGCCGGGGCAGATCGCGTCGGTCCGCGCCGGGCGGTGGCAGGCGGGAGTGGGGCGCAGCCTGCACGGCCGCACGCTCGGCCTCTACGGCTATGGCCGGATCGGCTGCGCCGTGGCGGGATATGCCCGGGCCTTCGGGATGCGGGTCCTCTGGTGGGCGTCGGATGCGGGGCGCGCCCGGGCCGCGGCCGATGGCGAGGCGGTGGCGCAGAGCCGCCGCGACTTTTTCGCCATGCCGGACGTCATCAGCCTGCACAAGCGGCTGACCCCCGAGACGCGGGGAGAGATCACCTTTGACGACCTGTCGGCGATGCGGCCCGACGCGGTGCTGGTGAATACCTCGCGTGCCGGACTGATCGCGCCCGGCGCGCTGCTGCGCGCGCTCGACGCCGGCCGCCCCGGCCGCGCGGCGCTGGATGTCTTCGATGCCGAACCGGTGACCGATCCGCGCGATCCGCTGGTGGCGCATCCCCGCGTCATTCCCACGCCGCATATCGGCTTCGTCACCGAGGACGAGCTGGATCTGCAATTCGCCGACATCTACGCCATCGTCAACGCCTATGCCGCGGGCCGGCCGATCCACGCGATCAACCCCGAGGTGCTGGAAGGGCGGGCGGGGTGACGGCGCCGCCCGCGCCCGGCACGGCACCGGCATGATCGGCCGGGCGGTGGGGCGATGACCGGGCTCATGGCGGCGCTGCTGCCGCCCGAGATCGGCGCGGGCGTTCTTGTGCTCCTGCTGGCGGCGAGCTTCCTGTCGTCGTTCATCACGGTCGCCTTCGGCATCGGCGGCGGGGCCGCCCTGCTGGCCGTGATGGCCACGCTGATACCGGCCGCCGCCCTGATCCCGGTGCACGGGGTCGTGCAGACGGGGTCCAATCTGGGGCGCGCGCTGATCACCTTCGGCCATGTCTACTGGGCCGCCATCCCCGCCTTCGTCCTGGGCTCGGCGCTCGGGGCCGGCATGGGCGGGCTGCTGGTGGTGGGTATCCCGCCGGCGATTGTCCAAATCGGCGTGGGCGGCTTCATCATCTGGTCGGTCCTGGGGCGCCCGCCGCGGGGCGTGCGGGACTGGCCGGTGGCGGTGGGCGCGATATCGAGCTTCCTGACCATGTTCTTCGGCGCCACCGGACCGTTCGTGGCGACCTATACCAAGTCGCTGGCCTTGGGGCGCCACGCCCATGTCGCGACCCATGCCACGCTGATGAGCGTGCAGCACGGGGTCAAGACGCTGACCTTCGGGCTTCTCGGTTTCGCCTTCGCCGGATGGCTGCCCTTCGTGGCGGCGATGATCGCCCTGGGCTTCGCCGGCACGGTGGCGGGGCGGCTGCTGCTGAACCGGATGGACGACCGCCGCTTTCGCCTGGCGCTGGACGTGGTGCTGCTGCTGCTGGCGGTTCGGCTGATCGGCGGCGGGCTGGCGCAGCTATGGCCCGGCTAGACGGGTCAGAAGATCAGCCCGTCCATCAGCTTGCGCGCGGTCCGCAGGATCGCCGCGCGACGCACCGTGCCGCCCTCAAGCGTGGCGAGCACCGTCATTTCGCCGGTGGGATATTCGACCGACAGCGCCTTTTCCTTGCCCGGCGGAATGACGGCCAATTCCGCAGCCGGGCCGCGCGGCAGCAAGGCGGCGGTCGCGACGCTGACCGCGCCGAGCACGCCGATCGCCGTGTGGCAGCGATGGGGGATGAAGGTGCGCGTCGCGATGGCGCCGCCGGCGCGGGGGGCCGAGACCAGCGTCATCTTCGGCACCGACTTGTCGGCGACTTCGCCCAGATTCATCAGCGGGCCGGCCTCGCGACGGATCGCCTCGATCCGGCTGCGCAGCGCGGCATCGGCCTCGAGCGCCTCGGGCGGCTCGTCGCCGGTCAGGCCGAAGGCGTCGGCGCGCATCACGATGCAGGGCATGCCGTTGTCGATCAGGGTGCAGTCGATACCGCCGATCCGGTCGACCGGGTTGCCGGTGGGCAGAAGCGCGCCGCAACTGGATCCGGCCGTTTCCTCGAAGGCGACGGGAACGGGGGCGGCCGTGCCGGGCACCCCGTCGATCCGCGCGGCGCCGTCATAGGTGACACGGCCGCCCGGCGTCTGGACCCGGGCGACCGCCCGCTGGCGGCTATTTTCCATGTAGATCGCGACTTCGGTCTCGCCGTGGCGCGCGGGCACGAGGCCGCGTTCGACCGCGAAGGGGCCGACGCCGGCGAGGATGTTGCCGCAGTTCTGGGCGTCGGACACCACGGCCCGGTCGACGAAGACCTGAAGGAACAGGTAATCCACATCGACGCCCGGCCGGTCCGAGGGCCGGACGACCGCCACTTTCGAGGTCAGCGGATCGCCCCCGCCCATGCCGTCGATCTGGCGCGGATCGGGCGAGCCCATGATCCGCAGCAGAAAGGCATCGCGCTCGGCCGGCAGGTCCCGCGCCAGGAAGTAGCCGCCTTTCGAGGTGCCGCCCCGCATCCACATGACACGCACGCCGTCCGTCATCCGATCTTCCCTTTCGTCCGGTCCGGCCGTCAGACGTATTTCAGGCCCTTCTCGGCCAGCCGCTCGCGCATCCCGTAGATGTCGAGGCCCAGTTCTCCGGCGGCCAGACGGGCACGCCTTGCCCCTTCGGCGGCGATGCGCGCCTCGGCCCTGTCCAGCACCGCTTCCGCCCGGTCCCGGGGCACGACGCAGACCCCGTCGTCGTCGGCCACGACGATGTCGCCGGCCCGCAGATAGGCGCCGGCGCAGACGATGGGAACGTTGACCGAGCCGAGTGTCTCTTTCACCGTGCCCTGGGCGTGCACGACCCGGGACCAGACGGGAAACCCCATGCGCGTCAGGTCGGCCACGTCGCGGACCCCGGCATCGATCACCAGCCCGCGGCAGCCGTGCGCCATGGCGGATGTCGCCAGCAGATCGCCGAAATAGCCGTCGTCGCAGGGGGATGTGGGGGCGAGGACCAGCACGTCGCCGTCGCGAAGCTGCTCGATCGCCACATGCAGCATCCAGTTGTCGCCCGGCGGGGCGCTGATCGTCACTGCCGAGCCGCCGACCGACGCCCCGGCATGGATCGGCGTCATATACGACGCCATCAGCCCCGTGCGGCCCTGTGCCTCGTGCACGGCGGCGACGCCGCATTCGCCCAGCCTGCGGATCACCTCCGGCGCGGCGCGGGGCACGTGCTGCACCACGACCCCGCCCATCACAATTCGCCCACGGTGCGGGGGAAGACCGACTGGAAGCCTTCGGCATGGGTGGCCGCGTGCCCGCCGGCCTGCCCGCCCGAGTTGCGGCGGAAGTGGTTGCCCCGGTTCCGGGCCACGTTGGTGTAGTATTCCCACAGATGTTCCTGGCCGCGCATGCATTCGATGGCCGCGCGCTTGCGGTCCCAGACAACCGAGATGTCGAGGAACGTGTCGGGCTTCCAGCCCATCTGCTCGGTCTGGTGCGGCTCGAACAGATAGACCTGCGGCGCGCCCAGGACCTTTTCCCCCGGATTGTGGCCCCAGGCCTGCGCGATCATCCGCGTCTCCAGCGTGACCTGGCAGGCATGCATGTGATCGGTGTTGTAGGGATCGTGCGTCGAGTGGGTCAGGATGAAGCGCGGCTGCACGGCGCGGATGAGATCGACCAGCCGGTCCTTGGCCGCGCGATCCAGCTCCAGCGGGTAGTCGCCCAGGTCGAAGAACCGGATGTCATGGGCGTCGAGCGCGGCGGCGGCGTTCTCGGCCTCGCGCCGCCGCTCGGCCTTCACGCCGTCCAGGGTGGCGCCCTCCCGCTTCCACAGCTTGGCGCTTTCGCCGCGTTCGCCATAGGACAGGCAGACGATCGTCACCGCGTATCCCAGCTTCTGGTGAAGCGCGATGGCGCCGCCGCAGCGCCAGACGAAATCGGCGGAATGGGCGCTGACGACCAGCGCGGTCTTTCCCGTCATGTTCGGCTTCCCCTCAGGTCACGGCGGCGGCGCATGCGACCGCGCGCAGGGCGACGGCGGCAAGGCCGCGCGCCCCGAGACCGGCCGCCCGGCCGCCTCGACAACATTCGCCCGCGCATCGGCCTTCGGCTCCGATCCTGTCATGGTGTCCTCCCCCGCAAGAGAATCATAGCAGGCGCATGAACGCCCGCTCAATATCCTTGAACATCCGCATGAGGAACCGGGCGAAGCCGGATCGCCGCGGAGGACATCGCGCCATAGCCGGCACGGCAGGGGACGGCGAGGGCGGGGCTAGCGGACCAGCGGCTCCAGCGGATCGTAGAGGATCGTTCCGGGCGCCCCCCAGGCCAGCGCGCCCAGGCTGTCGGGCTTGTGGCGAAGCTGGGGCAATTCGTGTTGCGAGACCCAACGCCGGCGGTGGACCACGCCCGCCGGGTCGGGCCAGTCCGCCTCGATCCGGTCGTCGGCGACGCTGCACCGGAAATAGACGTCCACCTGATGAAAGCCGATGCCGGGATCGTGGAACTCGTTGACCATGACCGGCGGGCCCACCGCCACGGACAGGCCGGTTTCCTCGTGGATCTCGCGCGTCAGGTTGTCGGGCAGGGATGTGTGCGGCTCGACGCCGCCGCCGGGCAGGCACCACAGGTCGCTTTCCTCGCCCGGGAAGGCGTTGACCAGCAGCAGCCGGTCGCGATGCAGGATCAGCCCGCGGACGGCAAGGCGGACGGGCCGGCGGGACGGGCGCGGGACAAGGGGCTCCATCGGCGCAGAGTGGCGCGGGCCGGCGCCGCGGGCAAGTGGATGGCCGGGGCGCGGCCGCGCGGCCCCGATCAGCCCGTGGCGCTGCCCAGACGGCGGTTCACATGGCCCATCTTCCGGCCCGGCCGCGTTTCCGTCTTGCCGTAGAGGTGCAGCGCCGCGGCGGGGTCGGCGGCCAGGGCGGGCAGACGGTCCAGATCGTCGCCGATCAGGTTCTCCATCTCGATATCGGAATGGCGGCGGCCGTCGCCGAGCGGCCAGCCCGCCACGGCGCGGATGTGCTGTTCGAACTGGTCGATATCGGTGCCGTTCTGGGTCCAGTGCCCGGAATTGTGGACGCGCGGCGCGATCTCGTTCACCACCAGCCCCTGGGCGGTGACGAACAGTTCCACGCCCATCACCCCGACATAGTCGAGCGCGTTCAGGATGCGCCCGGCCAGCAGGACGGCATCGGTCCGGGCGGCGCCGCTCAGACGTGCGGGCACGGTGGTGGTGCGCAGGATGCCGTCGCGGTGCAGGTTCTCGCCCGGATCGAAACAGGCGACGCTGCCGTCGAGACCCCGGGCGCCGATGACCGAGATCTCGCGTTCGAAGGTGACGAACCCTTCCAGGATCGCGGGCGCGCCGGCCATGGCGGCAAGCGCCGCGTCGGCCTCGGCGGGATCGGCAAGCCGGGCCTGACCCTTGCCGTCATACCCGAAGCGTCGGGTTTTCAAGATCGCGGGCATGCCGATCCGCGCCACCGCCTCTCGCAGCGACGCGGCGTCGTCGACGGGCGCGAAGGGCGCCGTGGCAAGGCCCAGATCGGCAAGGAACGCCTTCTCGGTCAGCCGGTCCTGACTGACGCGCAGCGCCTCGCGCCCCGGGCGGATCCGGCAACGCGCCTCGATCCGGTCCAGCGAGGCGGTCGGCACGTTCTCGAACTCGTAGGTGACCACATCGACCGAGGCGGCGAAGGCATCGAGCGCCGCGCCGTCGTCCCAGGGTGCGGTGGTGACGCGATGGGCCACCTGCCCGGCGGGCGGGTCGGCCATGGGGTCGTAGATGTGGCAGCGCAGGCCAAGCCGGGCGGCGGCGACCGACAGCATCCGGCCGAGCTGGCCGCCGCCGAGGATTCCGATCGTGGCCCCGGGGGCAAGAACGTCAGGCATCCGCGGGCACCTCGGGGATCGACGCGGACAGCGCCGCGCGCCACGCATCCAGCCGGTCGGCCAGCGCCGGATCCGACGTCGCCAGGATCGCCGCCGCCATCAGCCCGGCATTCGCGGCCCCGCCGATCGCCATGGTCGCCACCGGGTAGCCGCGCGGCATCTGCACGATGGAATAGAGCGAATCCACCCCCGCCAGCGCCCGGGTCTGCACCGGAACGCCGATCACCGGCACTCGCGTCTTCGACGCCAGCATGCCGGGCAGGTGCGCCGCGCCGCCGGCGCCCGCCACGATCGCCTTCAGCCCGCGGCCCGCGGCGTCGCGCCCGTAGTCCCACAGCCGGTCAGGTGTCCGGTGCGCCGAGACGATGCGCACCTCGTGCGGCACGCCAAGCTCGTCCAGGATCGCCGCGGCTTCTCGCATCGTGGGCCAGTCCGACTGACTGCCCATGACGATCCCCACCTCGATGCCCATGCCGGCCCCCCTGTTTTCAGGGCCGGAACTATAGCCGCGGCCCGGTAGGGTGCAATCCCGCAGGGCGGGTCAGGCCAGGATGTCGGGGATCAACGCGTCCTCGATCCGCGCGATCTGGTCCTTGATCGCCAGTTTCTGCTTCTTCAGCCGCTGGAGCGTCAGGGCATCGGCCACGCCGCGTTCCTGCATGGCGCGGATCGCCTCGTCCAGGTCGGCATGCTCGCGGCGCAGCACCTCCAGCTTTACCCGAAGGACCTCGTCCGACTCCATCTTGGTGGAAGCGTTCATCTCAAGCGTCTCGTTCCGATCCGGATGCGCCACGCTATAACCCATTTGCGCCGCTGGCAAAGGGTGCGCTTGCATGGCATCCGCGCACTTCCCATATCGGGCCTGCGGTTGCCGTCCGGGGCCGCGCCACACGATCGCTTGTTGAAGGACGTGTCGATGACGAAGATGGCATTGGGATCGCATCCCTTCCTGTTGGGGTTCGAGCAGCTTGAACGGCTGGTCGAACGGACCGCCAAGGCGGATGCCGGCGGCTATCCCCCCTACAATATCGAGCAGACCAGCGAGACCTCGTATCGCATCACCCTGGCCGTTGCGGGCTTCGCCGACGCCGATCTGGGGATCACCGTCGAGGACCGGCAACTGGTCATCCGCGGCCGGCAGGCCGAGGCCGACGAGGCCCGCATGTTTCTGCATCGCGGCATCGCCGCCCGACAGTTCCAGCGGACCTTTGTGCTTGCCGACGGCGTTGAGGTTGCAGGCGCGACCATGGAGAACGGTCTGCTTCACGTCGATCTCCGACGATCGGTTCCGGAAACCGTCGTTCGCACGATCGAGATCTCGAAGGGTTGAGGAAAGGGGTATCGAGCCATGAATACGCCATATGAAGCCGTCCCGGAGAATGCGGACAACATCGTCTACGTCCGTCCCGTGGACGTGCGGGACCTGCCCGAAGACATGCGCGAACAGGCCGAGGGCCTGCAGACCGTCTATGCGCTGCACAACACCGCCGGCGACCGGCTGGCGCTGGTGAAGGACCGCGATCTGGCCTTCATCGTCGCGCGGCAGAACGACCTGGCCCCCGTCAGCGTGCACTGATCGATCAGGGAAGGCGCCGGTCCGCGCGCCTTTCCGCCTTCGGGGCGCCGATTGCAGGGATGTAATCGCGGCGCCCGGCCCGCTGAAATCTGCGCCATCCATCTGTCGTCGCAAGTGCCGGCGTCCCCTTCTGACGGGCGCCGGCCGCGACAGCGCCCGCGGGCGCCCCGGAAATGGATGGATTTCATGGCTACGACCAAGGGCTATTCGACCCTGCAGGTGACCCTGCACTGGCTGATCGTTCTTCTGATCGGCATCAACTATTTCATCAGCGATGCAATGGCGCGCGCAATCGATGTGCGGCTCGAGGGCGGCGCGGTCACGGCGACCGCGCCCTGGATCCACGTCTATACCGGAATCGGTGTGCTGGTTCTGGTGCTGTTGCGGCTTGGGGTCCGTGCCTTTCGCGGCACGCCCGAACATCCCGATACGGCCCCGGCCTGGACGGCGCAGCTTGCCAACCTGTCGCACTGGCTGCTTTACGGGTTGCTGATCGTCGTGCCGGTTCTGGGGCTTCTGGCGTGGTTCGGCGGAGTCGCGCCGGCCGGCGACTGGCACGTCATCGCGATGAACGCGCTGCTGATCCTGGCCGGGCTGCACGCGGTCGCGGCCCTGGCGCATCACTACCTGCTGAAGGACGACGTTCTGCGGCGCATGATGCGCCCGCAGTGACGGGCGGCCCGGCCTGCGCCGTGAGCGCGGGCCGGGGCACCACACCTATCGGTCGGTGCCGATCAGGCCCAGGCTTTCCAGTTTCAGCAGGACCTGATGCGCGCAGTGATCGACGCTGACGCTTTCGGTATCCAGGCGCAATTCGGGCGTCTCGGGCACGTCATAGGGATCCGAGATGCCGGTGAATTCCTTGATCTTCCCTTCGCGCGCCAGCTTGTACAGCCCCTTGCGGTCCCGCCGCTCGCATTCCTCGAGGCTGGTCGCGACATGGATCTCGACGAAGGCGCCGACCTGTTCCACATCCTCGCGCACGGCGCGGCGGGTGGCGGCATAGGGGGCGATGGGCGCGCAGATCGCGATCCCGCCGTTCTTGGTGATCTCGCCGGCGACGAAGCCGATGCGCCGGATGTTCAGGTCGCGGTGCTCCTTCGAGAAGCCCAGTTCGGAGGACAGGTTCTTGCGCACGATGTCGCCGTCCAGCAGCGTGACCGGGCGGCCGCCCATCTCCATCAGCTTGACCATCAGCGCGTTGGCGATCGTCGATTTCCCGGATCCCGAGAAGCCGGTGAAGAACACGGTGAAGCCCTGCTTGGCGCGGGGCGGGCGGATGCGCCGCAATTCCCGCACCACTTCGGGGAACGAGAACCATTCCGGAATTTCCAGCCCCTCGGCCAGGCGGCGGCGCAGCTCGGTGCCCGAGATGTTCAGCACCGTCGCGCCTTCGCCGACCTCGTCGGCGGGTTCGTACTGGGCGCGTTCCTGCACGTAGACCATGTGCTTGAACGGCACCATCTCGATCCCGATCTCGTCGCGGAACTGCGCGACCAGATCCTGGGCGTCGTAGGGGCCGTAGAAATCCTGTCCCTGCGAATTCTTGCCCGGGCCGGCATGATCGCGGCCGACGATGAAATGGGTGACCCCGTGATTGCGCCGGATCAGCGCATGCCACAGCGCCTCGCGCGGGCCGGCCATGCGCATCGCCAGGTTCAGCAGGCTCATATGCGTGGTGGCGGCGGGATACTTGTCCAGCACCGCCTCGTAGCAGCGCACGCGGGTGAAGTGATCGACATCGCCGGGCTTGGTCATGCCGACGACCGGGTGGATCAGCAGGTTCGCCTGCGCCTCGCGCGCGGCGCGGAAGGTCAGCTCCTGATGGGCCCGGTGCAGCGGGTTGCGGGTCTGGAACGCCACCACCCGGCGCCAGCCCATCTTGCGGAAGAAGGCGCGCAATTCGTTCGGCGTGTCGCGCCGGGCCTTGAAGTCGTAATGGACGGGCGGCTGGATGCCGATGATCGGCCCGCCCAGATAGACCGGCCCGGCCGTGTTGTGCAGGTAGTTGACCGCCGGATGCGCGGCATCGTCGGCGCCGAACACCTTCTCGGCCTCGCGCGCCTTGTCCGGGCTCCACTTGTCGCTTACCGTCAGGATGGCAAGGATCACGCCCTCCTGGTCGCGCAGGGCGATGTCCTGCCCCGCCTCGATGCCCTCGGCGAACTTCTCGGACACGTCCAGCGTGATCGGCATCGGCCAGAGCGTGCCGTCGGCCAGGCGCATGTTCTCGACGACCGAGTCGTAATCCTCCCGGCCGAGGAACCCCTTGAGCGGATAGAAGCCGCCGTTCATCAACAATTCCAGGTCGCAGATCTGGCGGGGCGTCAGGTCCCACGAGACGAGCTCGCCGGCCTCGACCTTCAGCTTCTGGGCCGAATCGTACGAGACATAGAGTTCCGGGACGGGGGCGAGGTTGTTCTGCATCATACCGCTTCGGCTTCTTCGATCAGGGGTCGTTCGGGTCGGGCCTCCCCTATGCCCGCTTTCCCCGCCCCGCAAGGGCGCGGCAGGCCCGTTGGCGGGAAAAGAGACACCGGTCGCGGATGCGGCGTCCCTGTGGAACGCCGGCGGGTAGCGGACCCCGTGGCGAAGAACGCGGGCCTGCCCCCGCGCATATCGCGGGGGCCGGCGTTCCCTATTCGGCGGTCTGTGCGGGCTCGGCGCCCCATCCAAGGGGCTCGCGTTCGTCGCGGCCCCTATCCTCGTCATGCTCGGCCAGGAAGCGTTCCGCCTCGAGCGCGGCCATGCAGCCCATGCCGGCCGACGTGACGGCCTGACGGTAGACGTGATCGGTCAGGTCCCCGGCGGCGAAGACGCCCGGTATCGACGTCGCGGTGGAATCCGGCCGTGTCACGACATAGCCGCCGTGATGGGTTTCGAGCTGGTCCTTCACCAGTTCCGAGGAGGGGGCATGGCCGATGGCGATGAAGACGCCCTTGGCGGGCACTTCGGTGATGTCGCCCGTCCGCACATGATGCGCGCGCACCGCCTCGACCCCCAGGGGATCGTCGGTGCCGACGATCTCGTCGATGGCGTGATCCCACAGAACCTGGATCTTCGGATTCTTGAACAGCCGGTCCTGGAGGATCTTCTCGGCCCGCAACTCGTCACGGCGATGGATCAGCGTGACCTTGCTGGCGAACCGGGTCAGGAACAGCGCCTCTTCGACGGCGGTGTTGCCGCCGCCCACCACGACGACGTCCTGGTCGCGATAGAAGAAGCCGTCGCAGGTCGCGCAGGCCGAGACGCCAAATCCCTTGAACCGTTCTTCGCTGGGAAGGCCCAGCCACTTGGCCTGCGCCCCGGTCGCCAGGATCAGCGCGTCGGCCAGCCAGACCTGGCCGCTGTCCGTCTCGGCCCGGAACGGCCGGCGCGACAGATCCACGCGCGTGACGATGTCGGCGACGATCTCGGTGCCGACGGCGCGGGCATGTTCCTCCATCCGCACCATCAGGTCCGGGCCCTGCACCTCGGTGTCGCCGGGCCAGTTCTCGACCTCGGTGGTTATGGTCAACTGTCCGCCCGGCTGGATGCCCTGGATCAGAACCGGCGCCAGCAGGCCGCGCGCCGCATAGACCGCCGCGGTATAGCCGGCCGGCCCCGAACCGACGATCAGAACCTTCACATGCCGCTCTTCCATGACGCTCACCTCTTGCCGCTGCCCCTCGGGGCGTCTATCCGTCCGCGCCATATAGGACGGGGCGCGGCGATGCGGAACCCGCTATGCGCGGCGTTGCGGCCTCTGCCCCCTGAGCAGAAGAAAATTGCGCATAAGCGAAACTTTGTTGCCGAAATCGCCCCCGGGCGGTAAGGCTTCGCTACCGTCATGCTGGAGAATGCCCATGCCGTCGCACAAGCTGGATACGATCGACCGCAAGATCCTGGCCGAGTTGCAGGCGGACGGACGCATGACCAATGTCGAACTGGCCAAGCGGGTCGGCATCTCGGCGCCGCCCTGCCTGCGGCGCGTGCGGACGCTGGAGGAAGCGGGCTATATCCGCGGCTATCACGCCGATGTCGATATTCGCGCGCTCGGCTTCGAGGTGCAGGTCTTCGCAATGGTCGGGCTGCAGAGCCAGGCCGAGGCCGACCTGTCGCGGTTCGAGGCGCGCTGCCGGGACTGGCCGCTGGTCCGGGAATGCCACATGCTGAACGGCGAGGTGGATTTCATCCTGAAATGCGTGGCGCCTGATCTGTCCACGTTCCAGCGGTTCCTGACCGAGGAACTGACCGCGGCCGAGAATGTCGCCAGCGTGAAGACCTCGCTGGTGATCCGCTGCGCCAAGGACGAGCCGGGCGTTCCCTTCGACGTGCTGGAAGACCGGTTGAGCCGCCGCGCCTGAGGGGCGGCGGCCCTAGGGGCTCAGGCCGCCAGCACGTTCTGCATCTCTTCGGTGCTCAGCCGGGGCAGGGCCAGGCGCCCGAAATCGCCCGTGGTGCGGATATGGGGGAACATCGCCATGAACTGGCCCATCAGCTCGGTTCCCGCCATGGCAAGGTCCATGCCGCCGGGATGCACGCTTTCGATCTCGACACCATTCGCGCAGAACAGCCGGTGCTCGCGGAAACCCAGATGGAACACGCGCACGGGCGCAACCGGCGTCACCTCGACGATGCTCAGCCCGTCGGCCAGCGGCGCGACCGGCGCCAGCGCCGCCTGGGTGCCGAGCGCCGCGCGCAGGGCGGGGCTGCGATCGACCAGCCTCGCGGCCGGGCCAAGCACCAGATCGGGCATCGGCCGGCCCAGCCCGAAGGCATCGGCAGGGATCCGGTAAAGCCGCGCCGCGCGCGGCGCAGTCAGCGATTCCGGGCCGGTGCCGGCGGGCAGCAGCGTGATCGCGCCCATCCACAGAAGCGGCTCCAGGCCGGCGGACGTCTCGATCTCGATGCCGGGATACAGATCCTCGACCGCGACCGGCCCCTGGGAGGTGGGGATCAGCGCGCCGCGGGCGATGGCGGCGAACGCGTCCTCGAACATGGGAATCGCCGGCGCGGCGCGGATCGCCGACTGCGCGTCGCCCTGCGGGTCGAGCCACGAAATCTCATAGCGGCGCTGCGGGCCGGTCGGGCGTGGGCGCGCGGTCGTGCCGCCGTGACGGACGGTCCAGGGCCGGCCGCCCGAGGGAAGCGGGCGAAGCGCCGGCAGCGACGCCGACGGGTGGGGATACGACATGAGCAGTCCTTTCGGTCCTGCCCGTCTGCTCGGCCCCCACCGAATGTGCAGAAGGACGTGGAGAAAATGCCCCGAAAGGGCGCTTTGTGTCAAAGATTCCGGGTCATTGACCGCTGCGGCTGCACAATGGCCGCTCTGCCCGGTCAGTGTTCGCGGCGCGTGTTCCGGGCGCCACATTGCCGCCGCATTCAGCGCGAATCGGATTCGGGGCCGGGGGCGCGAACGAAAAAAGCGCCCGCTTGGGGCGCTTCTTTCATCGGCTCGTCGGCGGGCGCGATCAGGCGTCGGGGCGGATCGCGGTGGGCCGGGCGGCCGCCAGATAGGTCGGGTCGATCCGCAGGGCGGTGGATTGCCAGGGCATCGACACCTCGGTCTTCTTGCTCTGCTCGATCGCGGATTTCAGCCAGCGGCGCTTGGTCATCTGCCTTCTCCTTCTTGGGGCGGCGCCGGGCGATTCTGCGCGGCAGGTCCGTGTGTCTGTCCTGAATGAAGATGTTAATCATTTGCGGCGGCGATTGGGCAAGCGCGGGGAATTTACGGGGTCGGCGCGGCCCGGCCCGTCACATTCCCGCCCCGGTCACAGCCGGATCGCAGCGATCAGCCGGCCGTAATCCGCCTCGCGCCGGTGCTGGCTGCGGCGGTAGGAAAAGAACCGTTCGGGATCGGCATAGGTGCAGTGACCCGTCCATTCGGCGGCGCCGATTCCGGCGCTGCGCAGCCGGTGCAGCCCGTAGCCGGGCAGGTCGAACTGCATCCGGTCGCCGCGCCCCTGCGCGAAGAATCGCCCGGCCGCGTCATCCTCGGCCAGGAATGCGTCCAGCAGGTCCGGTCCGACCTCGTAATGCGCCTGGCTGATCGTCGGTCCGATCACGGCGGTGGTGCGCTCGCGTCGCGCGCCGAGATCCTCCATCGCCGCCAGCGTCGCCTCAAGCACGCCCGCCAGCGCGCCTTTCCAGCCGGCATGGGCCGCACCGACGACCCCCGCCTCGGCATCGGCGAACAGCACCGGCTGGCAATCGGCCGTCAGGATTCCCAGGGCCAGGCCCGGCGTCGCGGTGACCGCCGCGTCCGCGACGGGCGGGGCATCGGCATGGCGCGCGTCGAGCCGCGCCACATCCGCCGAATGCACCTGGTGCACGGTCAGCAGATCGGGGGGCGCCACCCCCATCGCACAGGCGACGCGGGCGCGGTTGATCGCGACGGCCTCGGCCTGGTCGCTGGACCCGCGCCCGCAGTTCAGCCCGTCGAACACCCCCGACGAGGCGCCGCCCTTGCGGGTGAAAAAGCCGTGGCGCAGCGGCGACAGGGCGCGGGCGGTGATGATCTCCAGCGTCATGGCGTCAGTCCCGGCGGCGGAGGGGCAGAGTCCGGATAGAAGGCGAGTGCCTTAAAGAGGTGTCCCATTTCCTGGGGATGGGTCAACCGCCGATGCGCGGCCACATGCGTATCGAGCGCCGCTCCGTCCAGCCCGCGCGCCAGGGCCCGGGCGCGCCCGGTGATGCCGAGACGTTCCAGGAAAACCCCCTGATCCGTCAGCGGGGTCGCGGCGCAGGGCGCGGCGGCGATCAGCGGGTCGAAGGCGACATGCGCCGTCAGATCCGCCTGGCCGGGACGGTCCAGGGGCCCTTCCTTCCGGTGGCGGCGGACCGCCTGCAACGTGTCGCCGAGCGATTGGCGCGACCCGTAATCGACGATCAGCGCGGTCCCGCCGAGATCGGCGATCCGCTGGCCCAGATGCTGGGCCAGCGCCTCGGCCGGTGCGCAGGTTTCCACCATGCCGCCGGTCTCGGTGTCGCCGAGCCTGTGGGCCAGCGCGGTCAGGGGCGCCGCATCGGTCAGGCCGAAGGTGAGCCGCTCGCCCTCGGCGCCCACCATCCTCTCGCGCCAGCCCGACCCGTCGCGCAGGAACTGGCGCACCGGCAGCGCGTCGAAGAACTCGTTCGCGACCAGAAACAGCGGCAGGTCCGGCAGCGTGTCGGCGCGGTCGTGCCAGACCGGCGATGCCTCGTGCAGGGCCTGATCCTGGGCCGCGCGCAGCGTCGGCGAGGCTTCGACCAGATGCAGCCGCATCGCCGCGTGAAAGCCCGGTATCGAGCGGGTCGCCCGCAGCATGTCGGCCATCAGCGTGCCGCGGCCGGGCCCCAGCTCGGCCAGCGCAAAGGGGCGCGGCGCCCCCTGGTCCAGCCAGCTTTGCGCCAGACACAGCCCCAGAAGCTCGCCGAACATCTGGCTGATCTCGGGCGCGGTCACGAAATCCCCGCCGCGCCCCAGAGGCGTGCCGGCGACGTAGTAGCCGTGCCGGGGATGCAGCAGGCAGGCCGCCATGTATTCGGCCACCGTCAGCGGGCCGGTGGCGGCGATCTGGCGCAGCAGCAGGCGGTGCAGCGGCGTCATGTCCGGCGGCGCGACCACCAGATCAGGCCCAGCCCCAGCAACAGCATCGGCAGCGACAGAAGCTGCCCCATCGACAGCCCCGCCGCGCCGAACTGCACGACGTATCCCCAGGGGTTGTCGGGGGTGATGAACTGCGGATCGGCCTGGCGGAACAGCTCGACGAACATCCGCGCCAGCGCATAGCCGGTCAGGAAGACACCGGTCATCAGACCGGGGCGTTTCAGCCCGCCGGCCCGGAATGCGAGCCACAGCAGAAGCCCGCCCAGGACCAGCCCTTCCAGCCCGGCCTCGTACAATTGCGACGGGTGGCGCGCACAGGCACCTTCGACCCCGGGGCAGTCCTGTGCCCGCTCGCCCGGAAAGATCACGGCCCATGGCAGGGTCGACGGCCGGCCCCACAATTCGGCATTGATGAAGTTGGCGATGCGCCCCAGCAGCAGGCCCGGCGGCACCGCGATGGCCAGAAGGTCGAGAACCGCGAGGGGTGACGCGCGGTGCTTGCGCAGGAACAGCAGCCCGGCCAGCGCGACGCCGATCATCCCGCCGTGGAACGACATGCCGCCCTGCCAGACCTTCACGATGTCCAGCGGGTTCTGAAGGTAATAGCCGGGCTGGTAGAACAGCACGAAGCCGAGCCGCCCGCCGATGACGATGCCCAGGATCACCGCCGTGA
>Ga0189283_10266_pt1 | contig 28513 bp, 24 predicted proteins | sample N26C4minimetaG_FD_130320 | JGI IMG/M metagenome (GOLD analysis project Ga0189283, IMG submission 130320) | Marine microbial communities from the Costa Rica Dome - N26 C4 mini metaG | ecosystem: Environmental > Aquatic > Marine > Oceanic > Photic zone | place: Costa Rica: the Eastern Pacific...
AGGTCGGCACCATCTCGGCCAACGGCGAAGCAGAAATCGGCCGCCAGATCGCCGACGCGATGCAGAAGGTCGGCAACGAAGGCGTCATCACCGTCGAAGAGAACAAGGGCCTGGAGACCGAGACCGAGGTCGTCGAGGGCATGCAGTTCGATCGCGGCTACCTGTCGCCCTACTTCGTGACCAACGCCGACAAGATGGTCGCCGATCTCGAAGACTGCATGATCCTGCTGCACGAGAAGAAGCTGTCGTCGCTTCAGCCGATGGTGCCGCTGCTCGAGCAGGTGATCCAGTCGCAGAAGCCGCTGCTGATCATCGCCGAGGATGTCGAGGGCGAGGCCCTGGCCACGCTCGTCGTGAACAAGCTGCGCGGCGGTCTGAAGATCGCGGCCGTCAAGGCGCCGGGCTTCGGCGACCGCCGCAAGGCCATGCTGCAGGACATCGCGATCCTGACCGGCGGCCAGGTGATCTCGGACGATCTGGGCATGAAGCTCGAGAACGTGACGATGGACATGCTGGGCACCGCCAAGCGCGTTTCGATCACTAAGGACGAGACCACGATCGTCGACGGTGCCGGCGACAAGGCCGAGATCGAGGCCCGCGTCAGCCAGATCCGCACGCAGATCGAAGAGACCACGTCGGATTACGACCGCGAGAAGCTGCAGGAGCGTGTCGCGAAGCTGGCCGGTGGCGTCGCCGTCATCCGCGTCGGCGGCATGACCGAGGTCGAGGTGAAGGAGCGCAAGGATCGCGTCGATGACGCGCTGAACGCCACCCGCGCGGCCGTGCAGGAAGGCATCGTCGTCGGCGGCGGCGTCGCCCTGGTGCAGGGCGCCAAGGTGCTCGAGGGCCTGACGGGCATCAACAGCGACCAGAACGCCGGTATCGCCATCGTGCGCAAGGCGCTCGAGGCGCCGCTGCGCCAGATCGCCGAGAATGCCGGCGTGGACGGGTCGGTCGTGGCCGGCAAGATCCGCGAATCGGACGACCTGAAGTTCGGCTTCAACGCCCAGACCGAAGAATACGGCGACATGTTCAAGTTCGGCGTCATCGACCCCGCCAAGGTCGTGCGCACCGCGCTGGAAGACGCCGCATCGGTCGCCGGCCTGCTGATCACCACCGAAGCGATGGTCGCCGACCGTCCGCAGAAGGAAGGTGCGAATGCCGGTGGCGGCATGCCCGACATGGGCGGCATGGGCGGCATGATGTAATCTGCCCGCCGCGCAGTTACGGAAAAGGGCCCCGGCGGGGCCCTTTTTCTTTGGCGGGGTGGAAGAGATGCGAACTTCCGCCGCCTCTTGTGCGGTTCCCGGCCATCGCCGAGCGTCAGCCGCTCAGCCCCAGCACGTCCTGCATGTCGTAATGGCCCGGCATCTGGTCCAACCCCCATATGGCCGCCCGCAGGGCGCCGCGGGCGAACAGGCTGCGGTCGCTGGCGTTGTGGCTCAGGCTGATCTGCTCGCCGTCGCCGGCAAAGATCACCTCGTGCCGGCCGACGGTGTCGCCGCCGCGAATCACGGCGAAGCCGATGCGCCCGGCCTCTCGCGCCCCGGTGATGCCGTCGCGGCCCCGGTCCGACATGGCGGCCAGGTTGACGCCGCGCCCCTCGGCCGCGGCCTCGCCCAGCATCAGGGCGGTGCCCGAGGGCGCATCGACCTTGTGGCGGTGATGGGCCTCGACGATCTCGATGTCGAAGGCGTCGTCCAGCGCGGCCGCGACCTGACGCACCAGCCGCATCAGCAGGTTGACGCCCAGGCTCATGTTGCCGGCGCGGATCACGACCGCATGCCGCGCGGCCGCGTCGATATGGGCGATGTCCCCGCCCGACAGGCCGGTCGTGCCGATCACGTGCACCAGCCGGGCCTGCGCGGCGATCGTGGCCAGTTCGACGGTCGCGGCGGGCGAGGTGAAATCGATCACCGCCCGGGCGTCGCGCACCGCCTCCAGCGCATCGTCGGTCACGGTGACGCCCAGGGCCGCGCCGCCGCGCGCCTCGCCCAGATCGCGGCCGATCCAGTCATGCCCCGGCCGTTCGAGCGCCCCGGCCAGCCGTGCGGATCCGCTGGCCTGGATGCAGTCGGTCAGCATCCGGCCCATGCGTCCGGACGCGCCGGCGACGACGATACCCGGCAATTCTTCCATGCGTTCACCCCTTCCTGCCTGGCCCCGGTCTAGCCGTGCGACGGGGACAGGGCAAAGCCCTTGTTGCCCCGCGCCGCCGCCGGGGCTAAATGGCGGGCATGGCGATGTCCCGATCCTCCGGCGGCTCCGGCCCCTCTCAGCGGCAATTGCGCGTGGGCGAACTCATCCGCCGCACCTTGTCGGACGTGCTCAATCGCGGCGACATCCACGACCCCGACCTGAACCGGATGTCGATCACGGTCAGCGAGGTGCGCACCAGCCCCGACCTGCGCATCGCCACCGCCTATGTGCTGCCGCTCGGCGGCCGCGATCCCGAGGCGGCGATCGCCGCGCTGGCGCGCAACCGCGGCGAATTGCGGCGGGCCGTCGGCAAGGCGACGGCGCTGAAATTCACACCCGACCTGCGGTTCGTCACCGACGAAACGTTCGACAGGATGGACGAGACGCGGCGCCTGTTTTCGCAGGACGACGTGCGCCGGGACCTCGACGAGGACTGAGATGATCCGGCGCATCGCCCTTCTGCTCGGCCTGATCGCGGGCCCCGCCGCGGCCGCGGAATGCCGGACCACGGAATTCGAGGGCGCGCCGGTGACCTGGTGCGTGGTCGACATGGAGCGCGAGACGCTCCGCACCTTCCTGAATGACGGCGAGGGGCGGATCTGGGGCAGTTTCCGCAACCTGGATGCGGCCCTGGCGCTGGAGGGCAAGCGCCTGGGCGTGGCGATGAATGCCGGCATGTACCATCAGGACCGCCGCCCGGTGGGCCTGTATATCGAGCAGGGGGACCGTGTCCGCGATGTGGTGACGCGGGCCGGGCCGGGCAATTTCGGCATGCTGCCCAACGGCGTGTTATGTCTGGGCGACGACCGCGCGCGGGTGATCGAAAGCCGCGCCTATGCGGCCGAGCGTCCCGCCTGCCGCTATGCCACCCAGTCGGGCCCGTTGCTGGTCATGGGGGGCGATCTGCACCCCAAGCTGCTGCCGGACAGCGACTCGCGCTATGTGCGCAACGGGGTCGGGGTGCGGCCCGGCGGGCGCGAGGTGGTGCTGGCCATTTCGGACGTGCCGGTCAATTTCGACCTGTTCGCGCGCTTCTTCCGCGACGTCGCCGAGACGCCGGATGCCCTGTATCTGGACGGCAACGTGTCGCGTCTCTACGCGCCCGGCTTCGGCAGGACCGATGGCGGGTTGCCCATGGGGCCCATCCTGGGAACGGTCGTTCCCGCGCCCTGATCCGATCCTTCGCGCGTTGACGGCGCCCCGCCGACCGGGTAGGCCCCGCGACCTGCCACGACACAAGGAGCGCGCACAGGCATGGGACGCAGGCGCAAGGGACGCGACATCTCGGGCTGGCTGATCCTGGACAAGCCGGCCGGCCCGACCTCGACCGACATGGTCAACAAGGTGCGCTGGGCCTTCGACGCGAAGAAGGCCGGCCATGCCGGAACGCTGGACCCGGCGGCGACGGGCCTGCTGGCCATCGCCCTGGGCGAGGCGACCAAGGTTATCCCCTATGTCACCGACGATCTGAAGGCCTATGCCTTCACGATGCGGCTGGGGGGCGAGACCACGACCGACGACGCCGAGGGCGAGGTCCTGCGCGGCAGCGACCTGCGGCCCGACGATGCGGCCATCGCGGCGGCGTTGCCGTCCTACGAAGGCGACATCATGCAGGTCCCGCCGCATTTCTCGGCGGTGAAGGTGCATGGCGAACGGGCCTACGATCTGGCGCGCGAGGGCGACCTGCCCGAACTGGCGCCGCGGCCGCTCTTCGTCGAAAGCCTGCGCCTGACAGGGCGGCCCGATGCCGATCACGCCGAATTCGAGCTAGTGTGCGGCAAGGGCGGGTATGTGCGATCCATCGCCCGCGATCTGGGCCGGGATCTGGGCTGCTTCGGCCATGTGGTCACGTTGCGCCGGCTCTGGTCCGGGCCCTTCGATCTGGAGGGGGCGGCGCGCCTGGACCAGATCGAGAGCCTGGCTCGGACGGAGGACATCGACGGGCTGCTTCGTCCGCTCGAGGACGGGCTGGCCGAGCTGCCCGAGCTGCGCTGCACCGCCGATGGCGCCGCAAGGCTGCGCAACGGCAACCCGGGCATGGTGCTGACCAGCGAGGCGGAATACGGCGATCTGGCCTGGGCGTCGTGGCAGGGGCGGGCGGTGGCGGTGGGCACCTACCGCGCCGGCGAGCTGCACCCGTCGCGCGTCTTCGTGGCCTGACGGCGCAAGGGGCTGCGGACCCGGCGCCTATCGCTGCCGATACGCCGCCCAAATGCCGTGCCGGGGACCTGTTGGCCTGTCCCCGGGCGCGGTGGCACCGGGCTCGGTGCGCTCGTCCGCGCCGCTGTCCGCATCGGCCCCGCCCGGCCCGGAGCCGCTATGCGGTGCGCCGGACCCGTCGGCAGGGGGCGCTTCGGGATCCTCGACCGGCAGCAGCGGCGGTGCGGCGGCCTCGGCCGCCGGCGGCGCCGGCGCATCCTCGGGGTCGTCGTCAGGATAAAGGACGCTGGCATCGATCCGCGCGGCCGTGTCGCCAACAGGATCCGTTTCCGCGTCGGCGCCGTCGTTGCCGCAGTCGGGGGTTTCGGTGTCGTCCAGCGGGTCCGGCAACGCCATGGCGGCGATCAGCCCCGCGATAAGCCAGCCTATCATCCGCCCTGCCTCCGGTCTGCGTGGCGGCGATATAGCGCGGGCGGGTTACGGGATCGGTAAGGCGAGTGCGCCCGGCGGGCCCGGGCACCCCGCGAGAGGAAGCCAGAACAAAGGTTAGGTGATCGTAACGCGACTTCCCCCCGCGAGGCCGGGCCGGCCCCGCGAGACCGGGATGCCCCCATCCGGCCTCGCATCCTCCAGAGACAGCCTTCTGCGGCTTGGGTAAAGCCTCGCCCCGATTTCGCCCCTTTTCGGGGGGCGGTTGCGCCTCCTGGCGCGACAGTTTCCGGTCAGGCGCGCAATTGCGCCGGTGCCGGAAACGGCGCCGACGCCGCGGTCCGACCGCTGCCGCCGATTCCCTTTCTGCGCCGAGTCCGCGGCGGTCGACGCCATGGCGCTTTTCTTTTCCGCCGGTTTCCCCTATACGCGCGCATCTGCCCCGTCACGGGCAGCTCCACGGGCCTGAGCTGGACGACATCCCGGCCTGCGCCATGCCACACCTGACGATGAAGGAGACCCCGATGTCGATTACCGCCGAAGACAAGACCAAGCTGATGAAGGACTATGCCACCAAGGACGGCGACACCGGCTCGCCCGAGGTGCAGGTGGCGATCCTGACCAGCCGCATCTCGACGCTGACCGAGCATTTCAAGACCCACAAGAAGGACAACCATTCCCGCCGTGGGCTTCTGAAACTCGTCGCGCAGCGCCGGAAGCTTCTGGATTACCTCAAGGCGAAGGATCACGGGCGCTATCAGACCCTGATCGGGCGTCTCGGCATCCGCCGCTAGGCCGCTCCGGCACGTGCTTCGGAAAGGCCGCCCCAGGGGCGGCCTTTTTCGTGGGGCGGCGACTTCGGAGACCTCACCGTGGATTCGCGGGGACAGGCCACGGGCGTTCCGTTCACCGAAGGGCGCTGTTGCCGCGTGGCTTCGGCCTGCGTCGACATCATGTGGACGCGCGCGCGGTCAAGGCAGTCGGTCGGCAGGCCGTGGTCGTGCCCGGGAATACCGTCATCCGCGGATACGTGACGCCGGACGAAGCGGCCGTCATCGCCAACATGGTCAAGGCCGCCCCGCGCGAGGTATATTCGAATCCCGGGGGCGGTGGCCTGGCCAGCGCCGGGCTGAACTAGACAGCGCGGAAAAGGCGGCCGCGCCCCGGCGGCCGGCGCACGATCCCGACCTGAACCGTTTGAGCGCACGCCCCCATGGTCATGAGGGGCGTTTTGCTGTAGGGGCGGCGCATCTGAGACGTGACGCTTGGCCCCCGGCGCATGAACAGGATGAGGGGGCGGGCGGCAATGGGGCCGCCGATCAATCGGGGGATCCGGAACGCCGGATTGCCTCAGACAGGATAGATGATGTTCAACGTTACCAAGAAATCCATGCAGTGGGGCGAAGAGACCCTCACGCTCGAAACCGGCAAGGTCGCGCGTCAGGCCGACGGCACGGTCATCGCCACACTGGGCGAGACGAGCGTCATGGCCAATGTCACCTTCGCCAAGCAGGCGAAGGAAGGGCAGGACTTCTTCCCGCTCACCGTCCACTACCAGGAAAAATACTATGCCGCCGGCAAGATCCCCGGCGGTTTCTTCAAGCGCGAGGCGCGGCCGACCGAGAAGGAAACGCTGACCGCCCGCCTGATCGACCGTCCGATTCGCCCGCTCTTCGTCCCCGGCTTCAAGAACGAAGTCCTGGTGATGTGCACGGTGCTGAGCCACGATCTGGTGAACGATCCCGACATCGTGGCGATGATCGCGGCCTCGGCCGCGCTGACCCTGTCGGGCGCGCCCTTCATGGGGCCGATCGCCGGCTGCCGCGTCGGCTATGTCGATGGCGAATACGTGCTGAACCCCGATGTCGAGGACATGCAGCACCTGCGGACCGACCCGGAACAGCGGCTGGACCTGATAGTCGCCGGCACCAAGAACGCCGTGATGATGGTCGAATCCGAGGCCTACGAGCTGTCCGAGGCCGAGATGCTGGGCGCGGTCACCTTCGCGCACGAACAGATCCAGCCGGTGATCGACCTGATCATCGACCTGGCCGAGGACGCCGCGAAGGAACCGTTCGACTTCACCCCGCCGGATTACGCCGCGCTGTATGACCGGGTGAAGTCCCTGGGCGAAGACCAGATGCGTGCCGCGTTCGCCATCCGCGACAAGCAGGAGCGGACCGCCGCGATCTCGGCCGCGCGCGACGCGGTGAAGGCGCAGCTTTCCGACGAGGAACTGACCGACGCCAATCTGGGCTCGGCCTTCAAGAAGCTGGAAAGCGCGATCCTGCGCGGCGACATCATCCGTGGCGGCGCCCGGATCGACGGACGCGACCGCGAGACGGTGCGCCCGATCGAGTCCGAGGTCGGGTTCCTGCCCCGCACCCACGGTTCGGCGCTGTTCACCCGGGGCGAGACGCAGGCCCTGGCCGTGACCACGCTCGGCACCGGCGAGGACGAGCAGATCATCGACGCGCTGCACGGCAATTTCCGGTCGAACTTCCTGCTGCACTACAACTTCCCCCCCTATTCGGTGGGCGAGGTCGGCCGCGTGGGCAGCCCCGGCCGCCGCGAGATCGGTCACGGCAAGCTGGCCTGGCGGGCGCTTCAGGCGGTTCTGCCGCCGGCGACCGAATTCCCCTACACGATCCGGCTGGTGTCGGAAGTGACGGAATCCAACGGCTCGTCGTCGATGGCCACGGTCTGCGGCTCGTCGCTGTCGATGATGGATGCCGGCGTGCCGCTGAAGGCGCCGGTCGCCGGTGTCGCCATGGGGCTGATCCTGGAAGATGACGGCCAGTATGCGGTTCTGACCGACATCCTGGGCGATGAGGATCACCTCGGCGACATGGACTTCAAGGTCGCGGGCACCGAGAACGGGATCACCTCGCTCCAGATGGACATCAAGGTGGCCGGCATCACGCCCGAGATCATGGAAAAGGCGCTGGCCCAGGCCAAGGACGGGCGGATGCACATCCTGTCCGAGATGGGCAAGGCCCTGTCCGAGGCGGGCGAGTTCTCGGTCCACGCGCCGCGGATCGAGACGATGCAGATCCCGACCGACAAGATCCGCGAAGTCATCGGATCGGGCGGCAAGGTCATCCGCGAGATCGTGGAAACCTCGGGTGCCAAGGTCGACATCAACGACGACGGCGTGATCAAGATCGCCAGCCCGAACGGCGAGGCCATCCAGAAGGCGTACGACATGATCCATTCGATCGTGGCCGAGCCGGAGGAAGGCAAGATCTACAAGGGCACCGTGGTCAAGATCGTCGATTTCGGCGCCTTCGTGAACTTCTTCGGCAAGCGCGACGGTCTGGTCCATGTCAGCCAGATCGAGAACAAGCGCCTGAACCATCCGTCGGACGTTCTGAAGGAAGGCCAGGAAGTCTGGGTCAAGCTTCTGGGCTTCGACGACCGCGGCAAGGTGCGCCTGTCGATGAAGATGGTCGACCAGGAGACCGGCCAGGAAATGGCGAAGAGCGAAGCGGCGGACTGACCGCCCTCGCAGTCGAAAAAGCAGGGGCCCCGGCGCATAGCCGGGGCCTTTTGTCTTTCAGGTGGCCGGACGGGCGGCGCCGGGGCATTGCCTCGGCGGCGTCACTCCCCGGGCAGGGGGAAGGGAAACCGCTCGGTATCGCCGCGGATGTAGAGCGGGTGCTGGGCCGAACCGTCCTTGTTCAGCTTGAGGCAGCTCAGCGGCTTGCCGGTGCGGCGCAGGGCCCGCAGGGTGCGCGCGACCGTCTCGGCATGCCGTTTGTGCAGCTTGCCATAGGCCAGCAGGATCTCGTCCGCCGCCTCGGCCTCGCGCAGGATCGCGGGCAGGTTCCGGTCGCTGCAGGCCAGGGCCGGGTCGTGGGGCACGTTCCGCGGATCCGTGGCGCGCCAGTCCAGCATGTTGGTCTTCACATAGCGCGTGAAGCCCCACCGCCGGGCGAAGCGCAATTCCTTGTCGCAGGTCGGGTCCGACACGTCGGCCCGCGCCACCGAGGGGTTCTGACCGACGAACATGATCACCCGGGGGCGGGCGCCGGCCGGGGTCCAGTCGCGGATCAGGGTCTGCCGGTAGCGGCCGCAGGCCGAGAACGACGCCCCGCCCACCACGCCGTCGGGCAGGCGGATATGCACCTTGCCGCCCGGATCGTGCAGAAGGTGCGCCTCGGCCCCGCCGCCGGCATCGGGGCCGGCGGCCTCGGGCGCAGCGGCATCGCCCTGCTTCTGTCTGGTCTGGGTCATGTGCGGCTTATGGGGCGGGCGGGGCCGGGCGGCAAGGCCGCCCGCGCCCTCAGCGCAGCTTGTTCAGCAGGTCCAGCGATGCATAGCCGTCGGGGATCAGGCCTGACCGGCGCTGAAAATCGCGGATGGCGTCGATGGTCAGCGGGCCGACCCGGCCGTCGATGCCCTTGGTGTCGAATCCGCGGCGCGTCAGAAGCGCCTGCATCTCCTTGCGCTCGGCGAAGGTCAGCGCCCGGTCGCCGCGCGGCCAGTTCGACCGGATCGGGCCCGCGCCGCGAATGCGGTCGGACAGATGCCCCACCCCGATGACATAGGCATCGGCGGTGTTGTAGCGCTCGATCACGCTGAAATTCTTGAAGATCATGAAGGCCGCGCCCCGCGCCCCGGCCGGCAGCAGGATCGAGGCCGAGCCGAAATCGCGTACCGGCCGGCCGTCCATTCCCACCACGCCCATGCGCGCCCAGTCCGACGGCATCCGCTTCACGCTGCGGCTGGCCTGGGCATAGTCGAAGCCGCGGGGAAGCTGCACCTCGACCCCCCAGGGCTGGCCCTTGATCCAGCCGAACCGCGCCAGATAGGCCGCGGTCGAGGCCAGCGCGTCGGTCGGATCGTCCGACCAGATGTCGCGCTTGCCGTCGCCGCGGAAATCGACGGCATAGGCCAGGTACGAGGTCGGGATGAACTGCGTATGGCCCATGGCGCCGGCCCAGCTTCCGGTCATCCCGCGCGGGCTGACATCGCCGTTCTGGATGATCTTCAGCGCGGCGACGAGCTGTTTCTCGAAGAAGGCGCCGCGCCGGCCGTCGAAGGCCAGCGTGGCCAGGGCGGGGATGATCTCGGTCGTGCCGCGATGGCTGCCATAGGCGCTTTCCAGCCCCCAGACCGCGACCACCACTTCGCGGTCGACGCCGTATGTCGCCTCGATTTGCGCCAGCGTCCGGGCATTGTCGCGCAGGGCCGCGCGGCCGTTGCGGATACGTGTGTCGGACGCGGCGCTGTCCAGATAATCCCACAGGGTCTTGGTGAATTCCGACTGGTTGCGGTCGCGCTGGATGGCATTCGCGTCGTAGCGGGCCCCGGCGAAGGCGGCATCGAAGACCTGCGGCCGGATGCCCTGGGCCAGCGCGCGGCCGCGGAACCGACGGATCCAGTCCTGGAACGCGACATTCCTGCCGGAGATCTCGGCCGAGGCCGTGGCGCGTGTCACCTGTGGTGTGCCGGGGCGGGCACGGGGGCGAAGGGCCTGATCGGGTGCCGTCTGCGTCAGCACCGCCGCCGCATAGACCTGCGCCCCGTCCGCGCGCGGCACCGGGCGCGCCGATTGTTCCAGGGGCGCGGCAGAGGCGGATATATGGGACGCAAGCAGCACCAGGCCGCTAAGGAAGGCCGTCATCTTCATGGGATCACCTGTTCGTTCTGCTCGGCCCCGACCATAGCGGAAACCAGCCGATCCCAAAAGCGAGCCGGTGGACGATCGGCGACGCGCCGCTAGTTGCGCCGCCGCGTCACCTTGCGCTTGATCTTGGCGGCCTTCGCCTTGCTCTTGGCCGGTTTGCGCGGCCCGGCGCCGCGGCGCGACGCCGGACGGGGGCCGCGGGCGATCTCGGTCCCCTCGACGCCCAGAAGCTCAAGCACCACGCCGCCGGTGGCCGGAACAGCCTCGGCCAGCCGCACCGAGACGCGCTGGCCCAGCCCCAGGGTCAGACCGGTCTCGGAGCCCATCAGCGTCTGCGCGTCGGGGTCGAAATGGAAGTATTCCCGCCCGAGGGCGCGCACGGGGATCAGCCCGTCGGCCCCGGTCTCGTCGAGCTTCACGAAGACCCCGAATCGCTGCACGCCCGAGATGCGCCCGGCCAGTTCCGCACCCACCCGGTCCGACAGATAGGCAGCCAGGTAGCGGTCGGTCGTGTCGCGTTCGGCCGCCATCGACCGGCGCTCGGTGTCCGAGATCAGCTTGGCCGTGTCCTCGAGCTGCTCGATATCCCAGTCCGACAGCCCGTCCTTGCCCCAGCCATGGCCAGCGATCAGCGCCCGGTGCACGATCAGGTCGGCATAGCGCCGGATGGGCGAGGTGAAATGCGCGTAGCTGCGAAGGGCCAGGCCGAAATGGCCGAAATTCTCGGGGTGGTAATAGGCCTGGGTCATCGACCGCAGCGTGGTCATGTTCATCAGTTCGTCGAACTCGGTGCCTTCGGCCTGCGACAGCAGCCTGTTCAGGTGCCGGGTCTGAAGAACCTGACCCTTCGCCAGGGTGAAGCCCGAGGCCTGCGCCACCTCGCGCAGGGCGTCGAGCTTCTCGGCGCTCGGTTCCTCGTGGACGCGGTAGAGAAGGGGGTGGCGCTTTTCGAACAGGGTCTCGGCCGCCGCGACATTGGCGAGGATCATGAACTCCTCGATCAGCCGGTGGGCATCCAGCCGCTCGCGGAAGGCGACCGAGGTGACGCGGCCGTCCTCGCCCAGCTCGATCCGGCGTTCGGGCAGGTCCAGGTCAAGCGGCTGCCGGCGGTGACGCGCCGCGCTGGCCGCCGCGTATGCCGCGAAGAGCGGCGCGATCACCTCTTCCATCAGGGGGGCGGTCCGGTCGTCGGGGCGCCCGTCCTGCGCCGCCTGCACCTGTTCATAGGTCAGAGACGCGGCCGAGCGCATCAGGCCCCGCACGAAGCGGTGCCCGATCTTTTCGCCATCGGCCGAAAGCTGCATCCGCACCGCGATCACGGCCCGCGGGACGCCTTCGTGCAGGCTGCACAGGTCGCCCGACAGCCGCTCGGGCAGCATCGGCACCACCCGATCGGGGAAATAGGTGGAATTGCCGCGCTTGCGCGCCTCGCGATCCAGCGCGCTGCCCGGACGCACGTAATGGGCCACGTCGGCAATGGCGACCCAGACGACGAAGCCGCCCGGATTCTTCGGGTCGGCGTCGGGCGCGGCATGAACCGCGTCGTCGTGATCGCGGGCATCGGCCGGGTCGATGGTGACAAGGGGCAGTTCGCGCAGATCCTCGCGCCCTTTCAGCCCGGCCGGCTTCATGGCGTCGGCCTCATCCAGAACGGCATCGGGAAACTCGTCCGGGATGCCGTGCTGATGGATGGCGATCAGCGACACGGCCCGCGGTTCGGACGGATCGCCCAGACGGCCGAGCACCCGCGCCCGGGGCAGGCCCAGCCTGTCGCGCGGGCCGGCCTGTTCGGCCTCGACCAGTTCCCCGTCCCGGGCACCGTGCGTGTCGTCGCGGCGCACCAGCCATTCCTTGTCCTCGCCCTTGTCGATGGGCAGGATGCGCCCGCCCTCGGGGGTCTTGCGGAAGATGCCCAGAACCTTGCGCGCGTGACTGCCGATCTTGCGGATCAGCCGCGCCTCGTAGGCATGATCGGCGGCCTTCACCTCGGTCAGGCGGGCCAGGATCCGGTCGCCGTCGCCCAGGGCCGGATCGGCATCGCGCAGCATCAGCAGGATCCGGGGTTCGGGACCTTCGCCATGCCATTCCAGCGGCCGCGCGAACAGGTCGCCATCGGTATCCGGCGCCAACACCTGAAGCACCGAAACCGGCGGCAGGCGTCCGGGGTCGCGGTAGGTCTTGCGCCGCTTCTCAAGATGCCCTTCGGCTTCGAGCTCCTTCAGCAGACGCTTCAGGTCGATCCGCGCCGCGCCCTTGATGCCGAAAGCGCGGGCGATGTCGCGCTTTGCGGTCTGGGTCGGATTCTCGGAGATCCAGGCGAGGATCTGCTCTCGGGTGGGAAGCTGGCTCATGCGCTCCAGCTAGCACGCGGACCGGGGCGGGGAAAGCGGCGCAGGCGGCGCAGATCGGCGCCGCTATCCACATCGGCCAGGGCGTCGACGCAGGCGATCCGCAGCCCCGCAGCCGAGGCCAGCGTATCGGCCAGGGCATGGGGGCCGGACCAGCGCACCCCGGCAAACAGGCCCGGCGGCGGCACCCGGCGCAGGCCGATCAGCCAGTAGCCGCCATCCAGGGCGGGGCCGACCACCATGTCGGCCCGGGCCAGCGCCGCGAAGGCCCGGGCGATGTGACGGGGAGCGATATCCGGGATGTCGCTGCCGATCACCAGGGTGGGGCCGGGAAGGTGCAGCGCGCGGGCCATGCGCCGGCCCAGATCGCCGCCCCCCTGCGGCAGCCGCGCCAGATGCGGGGGCCAGACGCGGCTGGCCATCCCCGCAGGATCGGGCGTGACGGCCAAGATCGTCTGCCAGCGCGGATCCTCGATCCGCCGCAGCAGATCGGCCGCCTGATGCCGGAACCACCAGGCCGCGGGCACGGTGCCGATCTCGCGGGCCAGGCGGGTCTTCACCCGGCCGGGATGCGGCTCCTTCACCATCACCACCAGCCGGCGGGCCGGCGCTATCCGCCGATGCAGGGCGCGCGCCGCCAATCAGCCGCCATTCGCGAAATATCCGCGCAGACAGCGCAGATAGATCGCCTTGAGCTGGCGGATATGGTCCAGCTCGACCCGTTCGTCCACCTGATGCATGGTCTGGCCGACCAGCCCCACCTCGACCACCGGGCAATGGTCCTTGACGAATCGCGCATCCGAGGTGCCGCCGCTGGTCGACAATTCGGGGCGGCGTCCGGTTTCGGCCTCGACGGCGGCGGCGACCAGCTCGGACAGGGGGCCGGGCGGCGTCAGGAAGCTTTCGCCCGACACCTTGATCTCCATCGCGATCTCCACCCCGGTTTCGGACGCCACGCGCGCCGCCTCGTCTCTCAGCCAGGCCGACAGGCTGCCCGAGCTGTGGGCGTCGTTGAAGCGGATATTGACCGTGGCGCGGCAGCGGGCCGGGATCACGTTATTGGCCGGGTTGCCGGTGTCTATCGTCGTCACGGCCAGCGTGGAGGGGTCGAAATGATCGGTGCCGTCGTCCAGCCGGTGCCGGGCCAGCCGGTCGATCAGCCGGGCCATCGCCGGCAGCGGGTTCAGCGCCCGGTGCGGATAGGCGGCGTGGCCCTGCCGGCCCGTGGCGGTCAGGTAGGCCGTCATCGAGCCGCGGCGTCCGATCTTGATCATCTCGCCCATGACACTGGGGCAGGTCGGTTCGCCGACGATGCAGGCGTCCATACGCTCGCCCGACCGGTCCATCCAGTCCAGGATCGCGCGGGTGCCGTCGACGCCGTCGCCCTCTTCGTCGCCGGTGACGGTCATCACGACCGCCCCGTCCGGCGGGGTCTGCCGCACGAAATCGACGGCCGCCGCGGCAAAGGCCGCCACGCCGGATTTCATGTCCGCCGCGCCGCGCCCGAACAGCGTTCCGCCCACGATCTCGGCGCCGAACGGATCGTGCGTCCAGGCATCCGGATCGCCGACCGGCACCACGTCGGTATGGCCGTTGAACCCGAAGATGCGGCCGGCATCCCGCGGACCCCACCGGGCATGCAGGTTGGCGATGCCGTTCCGGTCCGCCCGGGTGCAGCGGAAACCGGCCCGCGCCAGCAGGTCTTCGAGCAGCCGGAGCGCACCGCCTTCTTCCGGCGTGACCGACCGGCAGCGGATCAGATCGGCTGTCAGGGCGACGGGATCGACGGGATCGGGCATTGCGGGTCCTTCCTGCGGCGGCCGGTCCAGCGTTACCGTCGGCATCCCGGAGCGGCAAGCCGGGCCCGCGATCAGGCCTTGTCGTAGAAGGGGGTCATCTGCGCGACAACGACCGCGTTTTCGTCAAGGGCGCGCCGCATCAGGTCGCGCTCGTCGTCGGAGATGTCGTGGCCTTCGGCCTCGCGCTCGGCCAGCGTGCCGTAGCCGGACACGTCCAGCGGCGCGAGGTCGGCGCGCTTCAGCAGGGCCACCGTCTCGCGCACGGCCTCGGCCTCGTCCACGCCCGAGGCATAGCACATCAGCGCGGCGCCGGTCGCCTCGCCGGGCAGTCCGTCGCCCTCTTTCCGGCCGACCTCGACCAGAAGGGTGTAGATCTGTTGCTTGCCCTCGTCCGGCATCGATAGACCTCTGCATGGGAATGACCCCGCCGCCCATAGGGGCAGCGGGGCCGTTCGGCAACCCGGTCCGTCGGTGCGGCGCCGCTCAGGCGCGGCCGCGTACCATCCGGGCGATCCAGATCAGCAGCGATGCGCCGATGAAGCCCGCGATCAGCGACCCGAGCCAGCCGACCAGCTGCTCGCCGATGATCAGGCTGAGAATCCAGTTGAATAGGATCGCACCCACGATCCCAAGGATGATGTTCATCAGAAGGCCCATATCGGCCTTCATGAACTTCTCGGCGAGCCATCCGGCGATGGCGCCGATGATGATGGTCATAATCCAGCCAACACCGGTCATTTGAACGTCCTCTCTCCGCACGGTCCCCTCGGACCCATCTGCCGCGCAACGCATTCTGCGGGCGGGAAGTTCCCGTTGCGCCCGATCGGGCGGGCGCACGGGTCGCGGCGGAGCGGTCGGCCGGGCGGGTCGGCCGGGGGTCAGTCGCGCAGCAGATCGTTGATGCCGGTCTTGGCGCGCGTCTTCTCGTCCACCCGTTTCACGATGACCGCGCAATACAGGCTGATGCCGTTCTTCGACGGCATCGACCCGGAGACGACGACCGAATAGGGGGGCACCTCGCCATAGGTGACCTCGCCCGTCTCGCGATCGACGATCTTGGTCGATTTGCCGATATAGACCCCCATCCCGAGGACCGAGCCCTCGCGGACGATGCAGCCCTCGACCACCTCGGACCGGGCTCCGATGAAGCAATTGTCCTCGATGATGGTCGGGCCGGCCTGCATGGGTTCCAGAACGCCGCCGATGCCGACGCCGCCCGACAGATGGACGTTCTTGCCGATCTGCGCGCAGGAACCGACGGTCGCCCAGGTATCGACCATGGTGCCTTCGTCCACATAGGCGCCCAGATTGACGAAGGAGGGCATCAGCACCACGCCCCGGGCGACGAAGGCCGACCGGCGGACGACGCAGTTCGGCACCGCGCGGAAGCCGGCGGCGCGCCACTCCTCGGGGCCCCAGCCCTTGAACTTGCTGTCGACCTTGTCCCACCAGCCGCCGCCCTGCGGCCCGCCCGGCTGATGTTCCATGTCCTTGATGCGAAAGCCCAGAAGCACCGCCTTCTTGGCCCATTGGTTCACGTGCCACCGGCCGTCCTGCTGCCGCTCGGCCACGCGCAGCCTGCCGCTGTCGAGCGCCTCCAGCGTCGCCTCGATCGCATCGCGCGGTGCGCCGCGGGTGTCGGGAGTGATCGTGTCTCGCGCGTCCCACGCGGCCTCGATGGCGGCTTCGAGCTGTGCGTTGGACATGGGCGTTCCTTCCGAAAACGTGTCTGGTCTCGTCCGGGCGAAGGCTATAAGCCGGTGTGACCCTTCGCGCAATCTCCGGGAGCATGATGAAGGACGACCGTCAATCCGCCTTTCGCGATGCCGAACAGGATGCCCGCACCGCGCGCGGCGTGCCCGACACGCCGCAGACCCGCTCGCCATCCTACAGGCTGGCCTTTGCGGACGAGGATTTCCTGTGCCGCGAGGAATTGCGCCCGGTCCGGCTGCAACTGGAATTGCTCAAGCCCGAGATGGCGCTGGCCGAGGCCGGGGTCGAGAGCACCGTCGTGCTGTTCGGCGGTGCGCGAATCCGGCCCGACGCCGCAGACCCGCTGTCCCGCTTCTACGAGGAGGCGCGGGTTTTCGCCCGTGAGGTGACCCGGATGTCGCTGGAGGGCGGCGGCCGCGACTGGGTGATCGCCACCGGCGGCGGGCCGGGCGTGATGGAGGCGGGGAACCGCGGCGCCGCCGATGCCGGCGGCCGGTCGATCGGTTTCAACATCGTGCTGCCGCACGAGCAGGCGCCGAACCATCACGTGACGCCCGAACTGGCCTTCAACTTCCACTACTTCGCGATACGGAAGATGCATTTCCTGATGCGCGCCCGGGCGATCTGCGTCTTTCCGGGCGGTTTCGGGACGCTGGACGAGACGTTCGAGGCGCTGACCCTGATCCAGACCGGGCGGATGGAGCGGATGCCGTTCCTCTTCTTCGGGCGCGCCTTCTGGGAGGGGCTGATCGACTGGCAGGCGATGGCCGATGCCGGCACCATCGCCCGCGATGACCTGGAACTGTTCCGCTATGTCGAGACCGCGGACGAGGCGATGGCGCTGATCCGCGACTGGCCCCTGCCGCGCACCAAGCGCGACGACATCCCCGGCCGCGATCAGCGCGGCGAGTGACCCTCGGCGGGCTGCCGCTGCCGGATTGAACCGGCGGCGGCTTCGTGCATTTCCCGTGCAGCAGACAAACGGGAGCACCGCAAGATGCGCAGATCATTGACGGCGGCCGTATTCGGCCTGTCCTGCACCGCGCTCGCGGCCCTGCCGGCGGTGACGGTGGCGACCCTTGCCGTCCCCCAGGCGGCTGTCGCCAAGGACGACCACAAGCCGGACAAGGCCGAGCGCAAGCGCCTGAAGGAGGCGCGGAAGGCCCACAAGAAGGCGCAGAAAGAGGCGCGCAAGGGCAAGCACGCTTCCGACGACGAGCGCCGGGGCGGTCGGGCGGCCGACGACATGGCCCGCGCCCTGGGCGCGGCCGTGGCGGGCGCGGTGGCGGCGCGGCTGGCCGAAGAGGCGGGCCTCGGATCCTGGACGGTGAATGCCGCGCCCGGGGCGCCGTCGTCGCAACCGTCTCCGCCGCCGCCATTCGCAGTGGCGGGCCGCGATCTGCGCGACACGTATCGCGTGGCGCTGCTGGAACGGGACGCGGCGGCCGCACGCCATGACGATGCGGTGCGCGCGGTGCGCGACGTGCTGCGTCGCGCGGCGCCGGCGCGCAGCCCGGCCGAGATCGCGGCGGCCGCGTCCGAGTTGCTGGCCGGCTATGGCAGCCGGCCGGACGGTCCGGAGCGGATCCTTCTGTCGCTGTCGCCGCAGGCCGGGGCGGGCGATCTGACCCGGCTGCGCGACGCGCTGGCAGCCGCCGCTTCCGCCGAGGCTCTGCTGCGGGACCGGCAGGCCGAGTTCGACGCGGCGGGCGGGGCGGCCGCGCAGGCGCTGGATCTCGCCCCCGACGCGCCGGACTGGTCCGGTGTGACGCAGGCCCTCGGGCTGGACGGGATGCGCACGGCCGCGGCCGCCCGGCGTGCCGCCGAGGATGTCATGGCCGCAACCGGTCCGGTTGGCGCCAATCCGCCCCCTGTCGCGGCGCCGGAGCCGGGCGCCGCCGCGCCCCGGCAGCCCGAGCCGATCATCGAGGTTCCGAGCCGCGCGCCCTCTCCGTACTGGTCGCCGCCCGCCCAGGGGCTGACACGGCAATCCCCGGGCGGGGTGAGGGTGATCGACTAGCCCTCGGCCGGCGCAGCATCGCCGCGCCGCGCGTTGCGGGCGCGTTCGCTGGCGGATTTCAACTGGCCGCAGGCCGCCATGATGTCTTCGCCCCGGGGCGTGCGGATGGGCGACGCATATCCCGCCTTGTGCACGATGTCGGCGAAGGCGCGGATGCGGTTGTTGGACGACCGCCTGTAGGGCGCGCCCGGCCATTCGTTGAAGGGGATGAGGTTGATCTTGGCCGGGATCCCCTCGATCAGCTTCACCAGCCGGCGCGCATCCTCGTCGCTGTCGTTGACGTCGCGCAGCATGACGTATTCGAAGGTGATGCGTTCCGAATTCGACAGTTTCGGATAGGAGCGCAGCGCGTCGAGCAGGGTCTCAATGTTCCATTTCTTGTTGATCGGCACCAGCCGGTCCCGGACCTCGTCGGTGGTCGCATGGAACGACACGGCCAGCAGACAGCCGATTTCTTCGGCGGTGCGGGCGATCTGCGGCACCACGCCGCTGGTGGACAGGGTGATGCGCCGGCGGCTGAGGCTGATCCCCTCGCCGTCCATCGCGATCTTCATGGCGTCGCGAACGTTATCGAAATTATACAGCGGCTCGCCCATCCCCATCAGCACGATGTTGGACAGAAGGCGCGTCTCGTCCTTGGGGTGGCGCCCGGGCCGGGGCCATTCCCCCAGATCGTCGCGCGCCAGCAGGATCTGGCCCACGATCTCGGCCGCGGTGAGGTTGCGCACCAGCTTCTGCGTGCCGGTATGGCAGAAGGAGCAGGTCAGCGTGCAGCCCACTTGGGACGAGATGCACAGCGTGCCGCGATCCTCTTCGGGGATGTAGACCGTCTCGACCTCGTGGCCGCCGGCGATCCGGACCAGGTATTTCCGCGTCCCGTCCTCCGAGACCGAGCGGGTGACGATCTCGGGCAGGGCGATGGCGAAATGCTCGGCCAGTTCGGCGCGGTAGCCCTTGGCCAGATTGGTCATCGACGCGAAGTCGCGCACGCCCTTCTGATAGATCCACTGCCAGATCTGGCCGACGCGCATCTTCGCCTGCTTCTCGGGCGTTCCGGCCGCGATCAGCGCCGCGCGCATCCCGTCGCGGGTCAGGCCCACCAGGTTCACCTTGCCCTCATCGGGCAGTTTGCGCGGTATGGTCAGGACGTCCTGCGTGAGGGGCGCACTGGCTGTCATGGCACGGATCTCCGTTCGGGTCGGCAGGCGATTCGGATCGCCCCTTATATGGGACGGTCCCGCCGATGCCAAAGGTCCCGGCCCCTCGGACCGCGAAGAAACCCGATGCGCCGCGTCAGTTGCAGCGTTTCGACGCCTCTTCGACCGCCGCGGTGAAGCCGAACAGCGAGAACGTGTCCTTGGTCTGCGTCCCGCGCGACGATGCCGCCGTCACCACCGCCTCGGCCCCGCGCTTCATCGCGGCGACGATCTTGTCGTCATCGGCGTCCGAGGCCGGCCAGGCCCATTCGCCGTCGGTGAACAGCTCGAACACGTTGCCGCCGACATCGACCTTGACGGTCGAGCCGTCGGCGAAGGGATAGCCGCCGGTGAACGAGACCTCGCCCTCGACGTCCTTGCCGGGCCGGAAGGTGACGAACAGCAGGATATCGCCCCGCCGCACCGCCACGACGCGGCCGTCCTTGGTGTTGACCGTCTCTTTCGGGGTCGACACGCTCCAGCATTCCTTGGGGTCGTTCTCGACGAAGACGCTCCACGCCGTTTCGACCGCGACGCGGTTGGTCGATTCCTCCTGCGCCTGGGCCGACAGGGCCGTCAGCGCCGTCGCCAGCCCCGCAGCGATCCGCACGAGATGGAAATTCATGTGTCTTGCAGCCTCCAGCTGTTCTGCCTCGCGGGGCCGGGCCGCCCGTCTTCGCGGGTCTTCGCGCCGGGGCACCCCTTTCAACTTCGCCGGGGGACATTAACGTGACAGGGCCGCGCGATGAAAGACCCCGCGGTCGATATTCGCCGAACCGTGAGCAGGGAGACAGGTATGAGCAAAGCGTTGCCGATGGCGGAACTCTGGCGGGGGGATCTGCTGGAATCCGCCCATGCGGGACACGCGGCGGTCTGCGACGGGTCCGGCCGCCTGGTCGGCGCATGGGGCGATCCCGAGGCGGTGATCTTCCCGCGCTCGTCCTGCAAGATGCTGCAAGCCCTGCCGCTGGTCGAAAGCGGCGCCGCCGAGGGGCTGGATTCGCGCCGGCTGGCGCTGGCCTGCGCCTCGCACGAAGGTGCGCCGGTCCATGTCGCGGGGGTGGCCGAGTGGCTGGCCGATCTGGGGCTGGGCGAGGGCGATCTGCGGTGCGGGCCGCAGCCGTCGCGCGACCGAGACCTGTATCTGCGGATGATCCGCGAGGGCGAGGCGCCCTGCCAGCTTCACAACAATTGTTCGGGCAAGCATGCCGGGTTCCTGATGCTGAACCGTCACCTGGGCGGAAATGGCGAATACGTCGATCCCGACCATCCCGTGCAACGGGCGGTGCGCGCGGCCTTCGAAGAGGTGACCGGCGAGGACAGCCCCGGTTTCGGGATCGACGGCTGTTCGGCCCCGAACTTTGCCACCACCCTGCGGGGGCTGGCCTGTGCGATGGCCCGCTTCGCCGCGGCCGGGCGCGGATCGGGCGCCCGCGACAGGGCGCAGGCTCGCCTGACGCAGGCGATGGTCGCCCATCCCGATCTTGTCGCCGGCGACGGGCGCGCCTGCACCGAGCTGATGCAGGCGACGACCGAGCCCGTCGCGATCAAGACGGGGGCCGAGGGCGTGTTCGTGGCGATCCTGCCCGAGCGGGGGTTGGGCGCGGCGCTGAAGATCGTGGACGGCGCCACGCGGGCCTCCGAGGCGGCGATGGCCGCGCTTCTGGTGCATCTGGGCGTGCTGGACCCGGCGCATCCGGCGGCGCAGCGGCGGATGGCCGCGCCCGAACGCAGCCGCGCGGGCCGGATCGTCGGCGGGATGCGGATCGCGCCCGGCTTCCCTCAGGCCGGAACGAATTCGTCCTTCGCATAGCCCTGAAGGTAGAGCAGCGCGGTCAGGTCGCCGTGGTTGATCCTGATCGGCGCCTGGGCGGCGACGGCGGGCTTGGCATGCAGCGCCACACCCGTCCCGGCCCGCAGGATCATGCCCAGATCGTTGGCGCCGTCGCCCACGGCCAGGGCGCTGTCCGTGCCGATCCCGAGCCGCGCGCAGATCTCTTCCAGCGCGGCGACCTTGGCATCGCGTCCCAGGATCGGCCGCGCCACCATGCCCGTCAGGAGGCCGTCCTCATCGGACAGCAGCCTGTTGGCCCGGTGTTCGTCGAAACCCAGAAGCCGGGCCACATGCACCGTGAACGCGGTGAACCCGCCCGAGACGAGGGCCGTATGGGCGCCGTTGGCCCGCATCGTGGCCACCAGCACCGGCCCGCCGGGGGCCAGGGTGATCCGCTGGTCCAGAACCTGGGCGATCACGCCCTCGTCCAGCCCCTTCAGCAGGCCGACCCGTTCGCACAGCGCCTCCTCGAAATCCAGCTCGCCATTCATGGCCCGCGCAGTGATCGCGGCGACGCGGGGCCCGACACCGGCCATGCCGGCCAGTTCGTCGATGCATTCCTGGCCGATCATCGTGCTGTCCATATCGGCCAGCAGCAGCCGGCGCCGTCGGCCGGCGGCGGCTTGCAGGCACAGATCGACGCCCAGCTTCTGCAATTCCTGCCATGTCTCGTCGGCGGTGTCGGGCCGGGCGGGAATGTCGAATTCCGCTGCCTCGTCGGGGGCGAGCCAGCGGGCTTCTCCGCCGCCCCAGGCGTTGCGCAGCGACTCCACCAGCGCCGGGTCGAGCGCAGCGCGCGCGGGTGCGGTCAGCAGCGTGACGGTCAGCATGGCCTCTCCTTCCGGGCGTAACGCGGCCGGGTGAAGCACATCCCGCCGGGCAAGGCCAGCCCGTGCTAGAGGGGGCGGCCGGTCAGCAGCCGGGGCATTTCGCCGGTCAGTCCGGCGGCTTCGCGGATGAAGCCGCGGCGCAGGCCCGGCATGGCATTGACCGCGGCCAGGCCCAGATCGCGGGCCAGACGCAGCGCCGGGTTGTCGTTCGAGAACAGCCTGTTGAACCCGTCCGTCGCCACCGCCAGCGTCACCGCGTCGAAGCGGCGCCAGGTCTGGTAGCGTTCCAGCACGTCGATCCGGCCGATATCCTCGCCCCGGCGCCGCGCCTCGACCAGGATCTGCGCCAGCGCGGCCACGTCCTTCAACCCCGCATTCAGCCCCTGCCCGGCAAGCGGGTGCACCGCATGAGCCGCGTCGCCGGCCAGCGCGATGCGGGGGGCCACGAAAGAGGAGGCGAGCGACAGGCCGAGCGGATAGCCGAACCGTTTTCCCGCCAGGGAGATCGGGCCCAGGAAGCTGCCGAAGCGCGGGCGCAGCACCGACAGGAACGCCTCGGGGTCCAGGGCAAGGGTGCGCGCGGCGGTGGCGCTGCGGGCCGACCAGACGATGGAGCTGCGATTGCCCTTCAGGGGCAGGATCGCCAGCGGCCCCTCGGGCAGGAACAATTGATGGGCGATTCCGTCATGGGGCAGGTCGTGGGCGATGGCCGCGACCAGGGCGGTCTGGCCGTACCGCCAGCCGATGCGCCGCAGCCCGGCCCGCGCCGCCACGGGGCTCGACACGCCGTCGCACCCGACCAGCACCGCGGCGCGCAGGGTCCGGCCGTCGTCGAGCGTGGCGGTCACGCCGTCCTCGGCCGCCGATTGACCGGTCAGCCGCGCCTGCACCTGGTCGATCCCGGGCAGGCGCGCCAGCGCCGCCAGCAGCGCCGGACGCAGGTGCCGGTCCTCGACCATGTGGCCCATCGGCCCCTCTTCGATCTCGGCATGATCGAAATGCAGCGCTAGGGCCGAGGCCCCTTCGCCCGGCCTGCCATCGCTGACCTTGATCCGCAGGATCGGCTGCGCCGTCTGGGCCAGGTCCCCCCAGAGCCCGAGCGCCGAAAGAAGCCGGACGGACGAGATCGACAGCGCATAGGCCCGCCCGTCGAAATCCGGATCCGCCCGCATCTCGGCGGGCGCGGGATCGATGAGGGTGACGCGCAGCCCGGCCGAGGCCAGGGCAAGGGCGAGGGCGGCGCCGTTCAGGCCGCCGCCGGCAATCAGGACATCGGCATCGCTGGTCATGCTGTGGAATATGTCGGGCGCGGCGGCATTGTCCATGCGCGACGCCCCCGCTACCGTCGCGCCGGCAACGGAAAGGCGGCAGGGATGGATCTGAGGGCGAGCGCGGCGGAACTGGGGCGGGGCATCGGCGCGGGCAGGATCGACCCGGTCGACCTGACGCGGGCCTATCTGGACGCCATCGACGGGCACGCAGACGGCCCCCGCATCTATGCCCGCACCACGCCCGACCGGGCCCTAGCCGAGGCCGAGGCGGCCGCCCGGCGCGCGCGCGCCGGGCAACGGCTGTCGCCGCTGGACGGGGTGCCCGTGTCGTGGAAGGATCTGTTCGATACGGCGGGCGTGGCGACCGAGGCCGGTTCCGCGCTGCTGCGCGACCGGGTGCCGGCGCGCGATGCCGAGGTGCTGCGCCGGGCCACCGCCGCCGGTCTGGTCTGCCTGGGCAAGACCCATATGAGCGAGCTGGCCTTTTCCGGTCTGGGCCTGAACCCGATCACCGGCACGCCGCCCAACGTGAACGACCCGCAGGGCGTGCCGGGCGGGTCGTCCTCGGGCGCGGCCGCATCGGTGGCATTCGGGCTGGCGGCCGCCGCCATCGGGTCGGACACGGCCGGTTCGGTCCGGGTGCCCGCCGCCTGGAACGACCTGGTGGGGCTGAAGCCCGGCCATGGCGCCACGACGCTGGACGGGGTGGTCCCGCTCTGCCCGCGTCTCGATACGGTTGGGCCGCTGACCCGCAGCGTCGAGGACGCGGCGCTGCTGATGGCGATCCTGTCGGGCGGCCGGGCGCCCGATCTGGACGGCGCCGATCTGACGGGGGTGCGGCTGCTGCTGCTCGAAACCGTCGCCATGGACGGGCTGGAAGATGCGCCGCGTCACGCCTTCGACGCGGCAGCGGCCCGGCTGGAAGCGGCCGGGGCGCGGATCGAGCGGCGCGAAATCCCCGCGGTGGCCGAGGCGCTGGATCTGGCGGCCACGATCTTCACGGCCGAGGCCTACGGTACCTGGCGCGACCTGATCGAGGCCGATCCCGACGCCATGTTCCCCCAGATCCTGACCCGGTTCCGCGGCGGTGCGCAGGTGCTGGCCGCCGATTACGTCGCCGGCTGGCAGCGGCTCGAGCGGCTGCGCCGGACCTACCGGCAGGAGGTCGCGGGGTTCGATGCCGCGATCCTGCCGACGGCGCCGATTCTGCCGCCCGATCGCGACCGGCTGATGCGCGACGGCACCTATTACGCCGAGGCCAATCTTCTGACCTTGCGCAACACGCGCATCGGATCGCTTCTCGATCTGGCCGGCGTGACGCTGCCCGCCGGCCGGCCGTCGACGGGGCTGCTGATTCAGGCCCCGGCGGGACAGGAGGCGCGGCTTCTGCGGTTGGCCGCCGCTGCGGAACGTGCGCTTCGGTCCGCCCCCGGTTCCGGCTCCTCAACCGCCTGACCCAAAAGACACAGGCGCATCGGCAAACCCGGAATCCGGCGGCAGGTCTTCTGGACCCGGTCCGACCCGGCGGGCTATCTTGCGGCAAAGCGGGGCGGAACGACCCCGAGCCTTGAGGCCAGGATGCAGTACCCGGATAGGTTTTCGAACCTGCCAGAATACGCGTTTCCGCGTTTGCGGAGGCTGCTCGATTCGCATGAACCGGGCGGGCCGGTGCTGCACATGTCCATCGGCGAGCCGACTCATCCCTTTCCGGCGGAACTGACCGGGATCATTGCCGCCGCCGCCGCCGATTTCGGACGCTATCCGCCGAACGAGGGGGCGCCGGGTCTGCTTGGGGCGATCTCCGACTGGATCGGCCGGCGCTACGGCGCCCAGATTCCGCCCGAGCGGCTGATGGCGCTGAACGGCACCCGTGAGGGGCTGTTCAATGCCGGGCTGGCGCTGTTCCCCGAGGACAAGGCCGGGCGACGGCCGGCGGTGCTGATTCCGAACCCGTTCTATCAGGTCTATGCGGTGGCCGCGGCCGCGGCGGGGGCGGAACCGGTCTTCGTTCCCGCCACGGCCGAGACGGGCTTTCTGCCCGATTACGCCGGTCTGCCGCCCGACCTGCTGGACAGGACCGTGGCCGTCTACCTGTGCTCGCCATCGAACCCGCAGGGGGCGGTCGCGTCGCGGCCCTATCTGCGCGACCTGCTGGATCTGGCCGAGCGGCACGATTTCCGCGTCGTCGCCGACGAATGCTATTCCGAGATCTATCGCGACACGCCGCCGCCGGGGATACTCGAGGTCGCGCGCGAGGCGGGCGCGGATCCCGAACGGGTTCTGGCCTTTCACTCGCTGAGCAAGCGGTCGAACCTGCCGGGGCTGCGGTCGGGTTTCGTGGCCGCCGGGCCGGAAAGCATGCGCCGCCTCCGGCAGTTGCGCGCCTATGCCGGGGCGCCCCTGCCGCTGCCGCTTCAGAAAGCCGCCGAATCGGTCTGGCGGGACGAGGCGCATGTGGAAGAGAATAGGCGTCTCTATCGGCGCAAGTTCGATCTGGCCGACGATATCCTGTCGGGGGTCGCGGGATGCGGCGCCCCCGAGGCGGGTTTCTTCCTGTGGCTGCCCGTCGGCGACGGCGAGGAGGCGGCGCTGCGCCTGTGGCGCGAGGCGGGGCTGCGGGTGCTGCCGGGGGCCTATCTGGCCCGCGAGGTGGAGGGACGGAACCCCGGCGCGGGCTATATCCGGGTCGCGCTGGTGGCCCCCGAGGAAGACGTGGCGCGGGGTCTGACGGCGCTGCGCGATTGCCTGTTCAGGTGAAGTGAGGGAAAGAATGGCGTACCAGGCACGACACCGCGATCCGCTCTTCGACAGCGACACCCAGGCCGTGATCGAGCGGCGGGGCAAAGAGTTGCTGGGGCTGGGCTTGATCGCGGCGGCGGTCGCCGTGGCCATGATGCTGATCTCGTACGTGCCCGAGGATCCGAGCTGGCTGAGCGCGACGGACGAGCCGGCCCGCAATCTTCTGGGACGGTTCGGCGCCTCGATCGCCTCGCCCCTGTTCGTGATCGTGGGCTGGGGCGCCTGGGCGATCGCCGCGGTGTTCGCCGTCTGGGGGCTGCGCTTCGTGCTGCACAAGGGGGAAGACCGCGTCATGGCGCGGGCGATCTTCGCGCCCTTCGCGGTGGCTCTGGTCTCGGTCTACGCCTCGACCCATGTGCCGTCGGGCGAATGGACGCACAGTTTCGGCCTGGGCGGGCTGTTCGGCGATACCGTCCTGGGCGCGGTGCTGGGCGTGGTGCCGGTGACCGCGACATTGGGGCTGAAGATCATGGCGGCGGCCATGGCCGCCGCCGCCCTGTCGATGATGCTCTTTTCACTGGGTTTCTCGATGCGGGAATTGCGCGGCTTCGGCCGGTTCCTGCTGCGCGGCGCCATCCTCAGCTATGCGGGGATGCTGCGCGCCGGCGCCCGGGGGGCCCTGGGCGCGCTGCGCGGATCGGCCGCCGGGATGCGCGCCGTGTCCGACGTGCGCGACCGGCGGGCCGCGGCGCGGGCCACAGCCGAGGACGATCTGCTGTTCGAGGATGCCGACCCCGATCCCGAACCGCCGGTGCGCCGGGTGCGCCGGCCGGCCGGCACCGAGATGCATGAGATGCCCGCGACGGAGCCGAACGACGCGGGCCGGCCATCGCGCGGATCGCTATTAACGCGGCTGCTGAAGGGGCGCGGTGCGGCCGAGCCGATCGAGATGACGGTCGAGCCGGTGGAGGACGAGGACGAGACCGAAGGCGGCGACGACCGGATCAAGGCGAAGATCGCCGACGTCATCCGTTCCCGTGTCCGTGCGCGGCCGATGGTGACGCCGGGCCGCGCCGAGCCGCCGGTCCAGCGTCCGCGCCACCCGCGTGGTCCGAAACCGATGATCCTGGCCAAGGCGGCGCCGGAGGCTGTGTCCGCGCCGGCGCCGGCCATGGCGGACCTGGCCGTCGAGGATGACGCGCCGCGCGACTGGAACGACGACGATCTGGCGCAGCGCCCGATGCCCGAGCCGGAACTGGTGACGCCGCAGCCCTCGCCGCGCGCCCTGTCGGCCGAGCCGCTGTTCGAGACGAGCCGCGCGCCCAGGACCGAGCCGGCCGCGCCGGCGCCGACGCGGCCGGTGCAGGTGCAGTCGCGCGGCGATGTCGGCGCGGCGGCCCCGGCCCGCGGCTCCGGCGCCGCCCCTGCGGCCAGCCCGTTCGAGGGCTACGAACTGCCGCCGCTGTCGCTTCTGGCCAGCCCGTCGACGATCAAGCGCCAGCACCTGAGCGACGAGGCGCTGGAAGACAATGCCCGGATGCTGGAGACGGTGCTGGACGATTACGGCGTGAAGGGCGAGATCGTCAGCGTCCGCCCCGGCCCGGTGGTGACGATGTACGAACTGGAGCCGGCGCCGGGCCTGAAGGCCAGCCGCGTGATCGGCCTGGCCGACGATATCGCCCGGTCCATGTCGGCGCTGTCGGCGCGGGTGTCGACGGTGCCGGGTCGGTCGGTGATCGGGATCGAACTGCCCAACGCCCACCGGGAAAAGGTGGTGCTGCGGGAAATCCTGTCCGCGCGCGATTTCGAGGACGGCCAGCAGAAGCTGCCTCTCGCCCTGGGCAAGGATATCGGCGGCGACCCGGTGGTCGCGAACCTGGCCAAGATGCCCCACCTTCTGATCGCCGGGACCACCGGCTCGGGCAAGTCGGTGGCGATCAACACGATGATCCTGTCGCTGCTCTACAAGCTGACGCCCGAGGAATGCCGGCTGATCATGATCGACCCGAAGATGCTGGAACTCAGCGTCTATGACGGGATCCCGCATCTGCTGTCGCCCGTCGTGACCGACCCGAAGAAGGCGGTCGTCGCCCTGAAATGGGTCGTGGGCGAGATGGAGGAGCGGTATCGCAAGATGTCGAAGATGGGCGTGCGCAACATCGACGGCTATAACGGCCGCGTGCGCGAGGCGCTGGCGAGCGGCGAGGTCTTCACCCGCACGGTGCAGACCGGGTTCGACGACGAGACCGGCGATCCGGTCTTCGAGACCGAGGAGATCACGCCCGAGACGCTGCCCTATATCGTCGTCATCGTCGACGAGATGGCCGACCTGATGATGGTGGC
>Ga0189283_10267_pt1 | contig 28443 bp, 28 predicted proteins | sample N26C4minimetaG_FD_130320 | JGI IMG/M metagenome (GOLD analysis project Ga0189283, IMG submission 130320) | Marine microbial communities from the Costa Rica Dome - N26 C4 mini metaG | ecosystem: Environmental > Aquatic > Marine > Oceanic > Photic zone | place: Costa Rica: the Eastern Pacific...
ATGCCGGGCCTGATGGCGCTGCGTGCCGAATACGGCGAGTCGCAGCCGCTCAAGGGCGCCAGGATCGCCGGATCGCTGCATATGACGATCCAGACCGCCGTCCTGATCGAGACGCTCGTCGCCCTCGGCGCCCAGGTGCGCTGGGCGTCGTGCAACATCTTCTCGACCCAGGATCACGCCGCCGCCGCCATCGCCGATAGCGGCGTGCCGGTCTTCGCCATCAAGGGCGAAACGCTTGAGGAATACTGGGATTACGCCGACCGGATCTTCCAGTTCGACGGCGAGGGCACGGCGAACATGATCCTCGACGACGGGGGGGACGCGACGCTCTACATCCTTCTGGGCGCCCGGGTCGAAGCGGGCGAAACCGGCCTGATCGACATGCCCGGTTCGGACGAGGAAGTGGCGCTGTTCGACCAGATCCGCAAGCGGCTGAAGGAAAGCCCGGGCTGGTTCACCCGGCAGCGCGACGCGATCCGCGGCGTCAGCGAAGAGACCACGACCGGGGTGCACCGTCTGTACGAGTTGCAGAAGAAGGGCCTGCTGCCCTTCCCCGCGATCAACGTGAACGACAGCGTCACGAAATCGAAATTCGACAACAAGTACGGCTGCAAGGAAAGCCTGGTCGACGGTATCCGGCGCGCCACCGACACGATGATGGCGGGCAAGGTCGCGGTCGTGTGCGGCTATGGCGACGTGGGCAAGGGGTCGGCCGCATCGCTGCGCGGCGCCGGCGCCCGGGTGAAGGTGACCGAGGTCGACCCGATCTGCGCGCTTCAGGCCGCCATGGACGGGTTCGAGGTCGTGGTTCTCGAAGACGTGGTGAACAGCGCCGACATCTTCATCACCACCACCGGCAACAAGGACGTCATCCGGCTGGAGCACATGCGCGAGATGAAGGATATGGCCATCGTCGGCAATATCGGCCATTTCGACAACGAGATTCAGGTCGCGGCCCTTCGCAACCACAAATGGACCAACATCAAGGACCAGGTGGACATGATCGAGATGCCCTCGGGCAGCCGCATCATCCTGCTGTCCGAGGGCCGGCTGCTGAATCTCGGGAACGCCACGGGGCACCCCTCGTTCGTGATGTCGGCCAGCTTCACCAACCAGGTTCTGGCGCAGATCGAGCTGTGGACCCGCGCCGACGAATACGAGAACAAGGTCTATGTCCTGCCCAAGCACCTGGACGAGAAGGTCGCGCGGCTGCACCTGGACCGGATCGGCGTGAAGCTCACGCAGCTCTCGCAGGACCAGGCCGCCTATATCGGCGTCACGCCCGAAGGCCCGTTCAAGCCCGAGCATTACCGGTACTGACCGCAGGTCACGGCTCGGCAAGGGGCGGCTTCGGCCGCCCCTTTGCGTTTGGATCGTGTTGCCCAACTCTTGATGATCTTGGTGAGATCGTCAGATGAGCGAAATGAGGCAGGAGAACGAGCGGATGCAATGAGAAGAAGGAACAAACGCATCGCTGATCTTCCGTCGGCATCCGAACTCTCGAACAATCTGCAAGCTGTACGGATCGTGCGCAGACTGGCCGATCTTGCCCTCAAGACGGGATTGGGAGGTGAGAGCGCAAAACGAGTCATCGAGAGCGCGGACCGCGTCCTTTCTCAAACGGAACTTCTCGATCTTCCCGATCGATTCAACGCGGCATTCGGCAAACGTGGGTGGATCGCCACCTCTTCCCTGTCCGTGGACGTGATGCGCGCAGCCCTTGAGAAAGATGCTGCCGGTGATGCCGATACTGCAGAAGAAATCATCCTCGACTGGGTGCTTGGTCCGGACACCATCAATTTCTTCGCGGTTACGCGAAGCAAGTCATTTGGCGATTCCAAGGACCGTTGGCATCAGCTTTGCGAAGCTCTCGCCCTGACTGAAGAGGGCCGTTACTGGTCCGCCGTTCCGTTGATCCTGATCGCCAGCGACGGCTTCGCCTCTGAGCTGCTTGGCACATCTCCGTTCGAGAAGAACGCGAAACTATCACTCTTCGACTCTCTAGTAGCGCATCCCACCGGCCTTCCTGCGCTGGTCGAGCGGGTAACCAAGGGAGTTCGCAAATCGAGTAATGCGACGCTCAGCTTGCCGCTGCGGCATGGCATCCTACACGGTCGTTCACTTGGTTATGCGAACCGGAAAGTTTGCGGCAAGGCTTGGATGCTCATGATCGCCTTTGTCGATTGGGCGGCGGACAAGCGGGATGAAGAGGAGCGGCTGGCAAGGGATGAAGCACAACGCCGGACCGACGGGTGCACGCCTTCTACCTTCTTGCAGAAGATCCGAGCCGATAGGCGGGCCACCGAGGCGTTCGTCGCACGCCGCTGGGACGGCCCGTTCGAGCCAGATCTGAACAAGAGCGATCCACCCTTCGCGCTTCGTGAGTTCTTGGCGGGATGGAAGGCGCGGAACTTTGGCCTCATGGCCGAGCGTGCCGTCAACATTGCCCGGCAAAAGCACGGGCAACTGGCCGGGCGGATGCGGGCCGATGCCGAACACATCCAGCTCACCGCTTTCGAGATACTGTCGGTGGAGCAGACGGCCGTCGCAAGGGCGCAGGCCCGCGTCTTCATGCGCGGTCGAACACCGAAAGGCGCGGTCGAGGGAGAGTTTGCGATACTGATTTTCCGCCTCGCCGCGGAAGGCGAGGTCACGGGGTCCAATGATGTAGGTGCCTGGCACGTACAGCAGCGTTGCGTATTCGATCTCATGCATCAGCGCGCGGTCACGAGGCGACCCGAAAACCCCTGCCCCGCCACCGCCTCTTTCGCATTGCCTGCCGGCCCCGCCATGGCATCCTGCGGGTGCTGGCAACAGGGGGCGCGCGATATGGGCAAGCGGGATGCCTTGATCGGGATCTATGCGAACGACCTGCGCGAGAGATGCGGGATCGAGCCCGAGATGGAGCTGTTGCGCAAGGTGACCATCGGCACCGGGCCCGCCATCTACGATCCGCAGGCGGCGGTCGTCGATGCCGCCGACCCGGCCGATCTGGATCTGGTCCGGCGCAACTTCCTCGTGCGGAAGCTGGGCCTGCGCGACGGGCCGGACCTGGCCGATGCGGTCGAAGCCGCCCTGGATACCTATGGCCGGGACGCGCCGCGGAAGTACCGGGCCGTCCTGCATTACCTGCTGACCAAGCAACTGGGCCGGGAATCGGTGTTCCTGTGAGGGTATCGACCTCCGCGCCCCGGGCTTGACCTGCGGCACCGCAACCTATCTTCTGCAAACTACGCGCCGATCCGGAAATAATGCGAAAGAACGACACGTTTTGCAGGACCTGCTTCAAGCCATGTCGCTCGCCGCGCGGCTGGTCGTCACGGGCGATCCCGATCTGGTCGAGATCGTCGTCCTGTCGCTGCGGGTCAGCCTGACGGCCACGCTTGTCGCCTGTCTGCTTGGCGTGCCGCTCGGTGCGCTGGTGGCGGTGGCGCGGTTCCCGGGGCGCGGGGCGGTGCTGGTGCTGATCAACGCGTTGATGGGGCTGCCGCCGGTCGTGGTCGGGCTGCTGGTCTATCTGAACCTGTCGCGCTCGGGGCCCCTCGGGTTTCTGGGGCTGCTCTACACGCCCACCGCGATGATCCTGGCGCAGACGATCCTGATCCTGCCCATCGTCGCGGCGCTGTCGCGCCAGGTGCTTCAGGATCTGCATGCGGAATACGACGAACAGTTCCGGTCGCTCTGCCTGACCCGCTGGCAGACCATGGCCGCGCTGATCCGCGATGCGCGCGTGTCGCTTCTGACGGTGGGACTGGCCGGGTTCGGCCGGGCCATCGCCGAGGTCGGCGCCGTCATCATCGTGGGTGGCAACATCGATCATCTGACGCGGGTCATGACCACCGCGATCGCGTTGGAGACCTCGAAGGGCGAGCTGGCCCTGGCGCTGGCATTGGGCATGGTGCTGCTGGCCATCGCGCTGATCGTGAATGCGGGCGTGCAGGGTCTGCGCCTGTCGGCGCGGCGGCAGGTCCATGTCTGACGCGGTCTGGGCCTCTCAACCGCCGCGCGCCCGGCCGGCTGCCGCCGGGGCGGCGCCGCTGATGCCGATGCAGGCCCGCGGCCTGTCCGTCGCCGCCGGGGGCCGGATCATCCTGGACGGGCTGGACCTGACGCTGGCGCCGGGCGGGATCACCGTGATCATGGGGCCGAACGGCGCCGGCAAGTCGATCCTGCTGAAGCTGCTGCACGGGCTTGCCGCGCCCCGGAGCGGCGAGATCCGGTATGGCGGCGCGCCGCTGGATGCCGGCCATCGGCGCCGGCAGGCGATGGTGTTCCAGAAACCCGTCCTGCTGCGGCGGTCGGTGGCGGCGAATGTGGATTTCGCCCTTGCGGCGCGGGGGCAGCGCGATCCGGGCCGCTGCCGGGCGCTGCTGGCGCATGTCGGGCTGGCGCACCTGTCGGCGCAGCCCGCCCGACGGCTGTCGGGCGGGGAACAGCAACGCCTGGCCCTGGCGCGGGCCCTGGCGACCGAGCCGGAGCTGATGTTCCTGGACGAACCCACGGCCAGCCTGGATCCGGCCTCGGTTCTGGGGATCGAACGGATCGTGCAGGACGCCGCCGCCGGCGGGATGCGCATCGTCTTTGTCACCCACGACATCGGGCAGGCCCGGCGGATCGCGCAGGATGTCGTGTTTCTGCATCGGGGCCGGGTGCTCGAACACCGGGCCGCCGCCGATTTCTTCGCCGCCCCCGCCAGCGCGGCCGCGGCCGATTTCCTTGCCGGGCGGATCGTGATCTGACCGGCATCAATCCAAGGAGACGCTCATGAAGTTCTGGACAAAAGCGGGCCGCCTTGCCGTCGCGCTGACCGCCGGCCTTGCGGCGGGGTCGGCCGCCGCGCAGGACCGTTCGATTCTGGTGCAGTCCACGACCTCGACGCAGAATTCCGGCCTGTATGATTATCTGCTGCCGATGTTCCAGAAAGACAGCGGCATCACCGTCAATGTCGTCGCCGTGGGCACGGGGCAGGCGATCAAGAACGCGGCGAATTGCGACGGCGACGTTCTGCTGGTTCACGCCAAGCCGGCGGAAGAGGAATTCGTCGCGCGGGGGGGCGGGGTCGAACGCTTCGACCTGATGTACAACGACTTTGTCATCGTCGGGCCCCGGGCCGATCCGGCCGGCATCGCCGGCACGACCGACGCGCGGGCGGCCCTGACCAGGATCGCCGATACCCGGGCCCTCTTTGCGTCGCGCGGCGACGATTCCGGCACCGACAAGAAGGAAAAGGCGCTGTGGGCCGAGACGGGCAAGGATCCGGCCGCGGCCTCGGGGCGGTGGTACCGCGAGACGGGCTCCGGCATGGGCGCCACGCTGAACACCGCCGTGGGCATGGGCGCCTATGCCCTGACCGACCGCGCCACCTGGATCAGCTTTGCCAACAAGGGCGACTATGCCATCGCCGTCGAAGGCGACAAGGATCTGTTCAACCAGTATGGCGTGATCCTGGTGAACCCGCAGAAATGCCCCAGTGTGAAGGCCGAGGACGGCCAGGCCTTCATCGACTGGCTGCTGTCCGATGCCGGCCGGCAGGCGATCGCCGGCTACAGGCTGGACGGGCAGCAGCTGTTCTTCCCGAACGCGGCGCGGTGACGGCCAAGGCGGCGGCCCGCCGGGCCGCCCCCTAGATGTCGCTTTCGTCCAGCCCGCCCTTCAGGCAGACGATGCGCCATTCGTCGGCGCGCACGGGCTGCACCGACAGGCGCGAGCTCTTGACCAGAACCATGTCGGCCAGGGCCGGGTCGGCCTTGCACTCGTCCAGCGTCACCGGGCGGGGCAGGGGGCGCAGCGCGCGGATATCCACGCAGTCCCACCGGGGATCGTCGGCCGTCGAATCCGGGTGCGCCTCGGCGACCACCTCGACGATACCGACCACCGCCTTTTCCGACTGGGAATGGTAGAAGAAGCCGCGATCGCCCTTGCGCATGGCGCGCATGTGGTTGCGGGCCTGGTAATTGCGCACGCCGTCCCATTCCTCGCCGGCATCGCCCCGCGCCACCTGGTCGTCCCAGGACCAGGTGGAGGGCTCGGACTTGAACAGCCAGAAATTCATCCGATCACCTGCTTCCATTCCTGCAGCGTGACCGACTCGAACAGGTCCGCCTTGGCATAGGGGTCATCGGCGGCCCAGGCCCGGGCCGCCGCCATGTCTGGAACGTCGAGCACCAGCAGAGACCCCGCCATGCCCCCGTCGTCGTCCAGCAGCGGCCCCGCATATTTCACCCGGCCCGACCCCTCGAGATAGGCCAGATGCGCCTCGCGGTTGGACTTGCGTATTTCCAGGGCGCCGGGACGGTCGCGGGCGATCAGGGCGACGAGCATCGGGTCATTCCTTCTTCAGGGGGCGGGACAACAGCATCTCGACGGCGCGCTCCAGCGTCAACTCGCCGTCGATCAGGCGGGCGACGGTCACGGTCAGGGGCATGTCCAGCCCCTCGGACTGCGCCAGCCGCGCCACCGCCCGGGCCGTGGCCACGCCTTCGACCGTGCGCGACGGATCGGGCCGCTCACCCCGGCCCAGGGCCAGCCCGGCCGAGAAGTTGCGCGACGTCTCTGACGTGGCGGTCAGGATCAGGTCGCCCAGCCCGGACAGGCCGGACAGGGTGCCGGGCCGGGCGCCGCGATGCTTGGCCAGGCGCCGCATCTCGGCGAAACCGCGGGTGATGGTGGCGGCGCGGGCGCTGTCGCCCAGCCCGGCGCCGATGGCGATGCCGGCGGCCAGGGCCATCACGTTCTTCAGCGCGCCGCCAAGCTCCGCCCCCGCCGTGTCGGTCGTCCGGTACAGCCGCAGGGCCGGACGCGACAGGGTCTTCTGCAACCGCCGCGCCGCTTCGGGATCGGCGCAGGCCAGCGTCAGCGCCGTGGGCAGCCCCCGGGCGATGTCGATGGCAAAGCTGGGCCCGGTCAGGATGGCCGGCATCGCCTGCGGAACGTGCCGGGCCACCAGCCCCACGGGTCCCAGCCCGGTTTCCACGTCGATCCCCTTGCACGCGGCCACCAGGATCCGGCCGTCGAACGGGGCGGGATCGGCCAGAAGCTTCGGCAGTGCCGTCATCGGCACGGCCAGAAGCAGGATCGCGGCCCGAGAGGCGCGCGCCATGTCGCCGGTAACCTCGATTTCGGGGGGGATCTCGGCCGCGGGCAGCCTGGGCGCCCGCCGGGTCCGCGCCATGTGCTCCACCTGTTCGGCATCCCGCGCCCACAGCGCCACGCGGCAGCCGGGCCGCGACAGCGCGATGGCCAGCGCCGTGCCGAAGGCGCCCGCGCCCAGAACGGCGATGTCACAGGGCGTCTCGGTCATGCCTTGGCTCCTTTCTTGCCGCCGCCCAGCATGGGCGCGCGCGTCGTGTCCAGCGGCCAGCGCGGCCGCGCGGCCAGTGTCAGGTCGTCCCGGCGCCCCGCCCGGAACAGCTCGATCCCGGCCCAGGCGATCATCGCGGCATTGTCGGTGCACAGCGTCAGCGGCGGCGCCACGAACCGGGCGCCCGCCTCCTGCGCCACCGCGTCCAACGCGCCGCGCAGCACTCGGTTCGCCGCGACGCCTCCCGCCACGGCGAAACGCAGCTCGCCGCTCTCCTCCGCCAGGACCGCCAGCGCGCGGCGCGACTTTTCGGCCAGCACCTCGGCCACGGCGGCCTGGAACCCGGCGCAGAGATCGGCGCGGACCTGCCGCGTCAGCCCGCCGGCCGCGGCAACCGCCCGGTCGCGTTCCCGCAAAAGCGCGGTCTTCAACCCCGAAAAGGACATGTCGCAGCCGGGCCGGTCGAGCAGCGGGCGCGGGAAGGCATAGCGCGCGGGATCGCCCGACCGCGCCTCGACCTCGACCGCCGGCCCGCCGGGCTGCGGAAGGCCCAGAAGCCGCGCGGTCTTGTCGAACGCCTCGCCCGGGGCATCGTCGATCGTCCCGCCGAGCCGCGCGAAATCGTCCGGCCCCCGCACGATCAGAAACTGGCAATGGCCGCCCGATACCAGCAGCATCAGATACGGATAGGCCAGATCGTCGGTCAGGCGCGGGGTCAGCGCGTGGCCGGCAAGGTGGTTCACGCCGATCAGCGGCAGCCCCGCACCGGCCGCCAGACCCTTGGCGCACATGACCCCCGACAGGACGCCGCCGATCAGGCCGGGGCCGGCGGTCACGGCCACGGCATTGCATTCGGCCAGGGTCACGCCGGCCCGCTCCAGCGCCTGTTCCACGCAAAGATCGAGCTTTTCGGCATGGGCGCGGGCGGCCAGTTCGGGGACCACGCCGCCGAAGGCCGCATGCAGATCGCCCTGGCCCAGGACCACCGACGACAGGATCCGCGGCCCGTCGCCGTCGCGCAGGACCGCCGCGGCCGTATCGTCGCAGGAGCTTTCGAGGCCGAGGATCGTCAAGGGGGTTGGCATGGGCCGGGCCGGTTGCGGGATGCGTCCGGCGGGGGTAACACCGGCCGCACGCCCTGACAATGGCGAGGCCCGATCTGGATCCCCTTCTGCTTCTCACCCGGCCTCAGGCGCAGTCCGAAGACTTTCTGGACCTCTGCCGCAGGGGCGGCTTCGACGGCGCGGCGCTGATCTCGCCGGTTGTCGAGATCCTGCCGGTCGCGCCGATGCCGGCCCTGCCGCCGGGCATGCTGATCTTCACCTCGGCCAATGGCGTCCGCGCCTTGGGGCCCGGGCAGCCGCTGGACGGGCGGCGGGCCTGGGCGGTGGGCGGGGCGACCGCCGCCGCCGTGCGCGCGGCCGGGGCCGAATGCCGCGTCGCCGGGGGCGATGCAAAGGCGTTGGTGGCGCAGATCCTGGCCGGCCCGGACGACGGGCCGTATCTGCACCTGCGCGGCCGTCACGCGCGGGGCGACGTCGCGGCGCAACTGCGCGCGGCCGGGCGCCGGGCCGACGAGGCGGTCGTCTACGATCAGCAGGAACGGCCGCTTTCGGCCCCCGCCCTGGCGGCGCTGCGCGGGGCGGATCCGGTTGTCCTGCCGTTGTTTTCGCCGCGTTCCGCCGCGTTGGTGGCCGCTGCCGCTGGACAGATCCGGGCGCCGCTCCATGTCGTGGCGCTAAGTGCCGCCGTGGCCGCCGCCTGGAACGGGGATGCCGGGGTCGAGATCGCAGCCGCACCGGATGCCGGATCGATGGCCCGGGCGGTCCTGCGGCGTCTGGGCGCCTGACGCGGCCTTGTTGGCCCCGCGGCGGTTGGCTAAGCTTTCCGCCGTCGTCCCCGTGGCGACGGGCGTTTCGAAGACCAGGAAGGGTGTGACGACAGTGGCGAGACCGACCAAGCCGAAATCGACCTCTCAGACATCACCCGGTTCGGCGACGTCCGGCGGTTCCAAATCCGATCCGGCCGCCACCGGCCCGGCGGTCGATCCGGTCACGCCCTCGGACAAGAACGTGCCCGCCTCCGGCAGCGCCGCCGCGGGTTCCGCGTCCGGAGCGGAGGGAACCGCGGCGGGCCCGGCCGCCGATACCCCGTCCAGGACATCCGCCGCCAAGACCGGCCCGGCCGCCAAGACAGGCCAGTCCGACAAGACAGGCCAGTCCGACAAGAGCGGAACCCCGGCCGACGAGGCCAAGGCATCGGCGGCAGATGCACAGCCCAAGGGCGACGTGACCGCCAGCGCCGTGCCGGCGACCGGCCGGCGCGAGCGGTCGGAAAGCGCCGGAACAAGCTCGGTCGAGGCCGTGCCCAAGGCCGATGCCGATGGCGGGACGTCGGAAAAGGCGACCCCCGACCGGCCGGCGACGGCGACCGGGTCCGGCATGTCTTCTGCCGATTCCGGCGCCGCGACCGATACGACGCCGCGCCAGAGCGGCGGATCGGGCGGCGTCGGGTTCCTGACCCTGCTGCTGGGCGGGCTGATCGCCGGCGCGATCGGTTTCGTTCTGGCCATGTTCGTCGATTACCGCCCCTTCGCCGCCGCCCCGCGCGAGGCGACGGGCCTGGAAACGCGGCTGACCGAGGTGGAAAGCACCGTGGCCGGGCAGGTGGGGCGGCTGGATGAGATCAACCAGCGGCTGGACGATCAGGCCGGGCGGCTGGAGCAGCAGGCCAGCGAGGTTCAGGCCCTGTCGGCGCGGCTGGATGCGCAGCCGCAGGCGACCGACGGAACCGATCAGGCGGCGCTCGACGATCTGCGCGGCGCGACCGATCAGCAGATCGCCGCGCTTGCCGATCAGCTGGCGCAGACGCGGCAGCGCGTCGACGAGCTTGCCCAGACCGTTCAATCGCTTTCGTCGCAGCCCGCGCAGGCCGCGCCCGATACCTCGGCGCTGGACGCGTATCAGCAACAGCTTCAGCAGATGCAGGCCGCTCTGGATGCGCAGCGCGAGCAGATCGCCGCGGCCGAGGCCCAGGCGGCCGAGCTGCAGGCCCAGAGCCAGCGACAGGCCCAGGCCGTCACCGCCAGGGCCGCGCTGAACCGGATCCAGGCCGCGGTCGAGGCGGGGGGCGGCTATTCCGCCGCGCTCGACGATCTCGAGGCCAATGCCCAGGTTGATGTGCCCGACGTGCTGACCGCCGCCGCCGAAACCGGCGTTCCCACGCTGGCCGAGCTTCAGCGCACCTTCCCCGACGCATCGCGGCTGGGCCTGGACGCCGCGCAGCAGGCCACGGCCGGGCAGGGCGGTATCGGGTCGCGCATCGGGGGTTTCCTGCGCACCCAGACCGGGATGCGATCGCTCGAGGAACGCGAAGGCGACACGCCCGACGCCGTTCTGTCGCGGGCCGAGGCGCGGCTGCGGGACGGGCAGGTGGCCCGGGCCCTGGAGGAATTGCAGGCGCTGTCCGATCCGGGGCGGCAGGCGATGTCCGACTGGATCGAACGGGCGCAGACGCGGGTTGCGGCGCAGGCCGCGCTCGACGATCTCGCCGCTGCCCTGAACGCCAACTGAGGACGCGCGCATGCTCTGGTCCCTGATCAAGGTCCTGTTCTTCGTCGCGCTCGTCGCATTGCTGACCCTCGGGGCGGCGCAGCTGATGCAGGCCGATGGCGGCATCCGGCTGGCCGCCGCCGGATGGGAGGTCACGCTCGGCCCCCTTCAGGCGGTGATCGCCGCGCTGGTGCTGCTGCTGGTCGTGTGGATCCTGGTGAAGCTGCTGTCGCTGCTGTTCGCCTTCGTCCGCTTTCTGGCCGGCGACGACACCGCGCTGACGCGCTGGTTCGGCCGCCGGCGCGAGCGCAAGGGCTATCACGCGCTGGCCGAAGGGATGCTGGCGCTGGCCTCGGGCGAGGGGCGGACCGCCATGAGCCAGGCAAGCCGCGCCGAGCGGTATCTGGGGCGGCCCGACCTGACGGACCTGCTGACGGCCCAGGCCGCCGAGATGGTCGGCGACCGGCACAGGGCCGAAGAGGTCTACAAGCGCCTGCTGGCGAATGACCGCACCCGGTTCGTCGGCGTCCGCGGTCTGATGAAGCAGAAACTTCAGGACGGCGACACCGACACCGCCTTCAAGCTGGCCGAAAAGGCCTTTGCCCTGAAACCCCGCCACGAGGAGACGCAGGACGTCCTGCTGCGGCTCCAGGCCGAGCGGCAGGATTGGGGCGGGGCGCGACGCACCCTGAACGCCAAGCTGAAGCACGGCAGCCTGCCGCGCGACGTCTACCGCCGCCGCGACGCGGTACTGGCCCTGTCCGAGGCCGAGGATGTCCTGCGCGAGGGGCAGACGATCGAGGCGCGCGAAGCCGCCATCGAGGCGAACCGCCTGTCGCCCGACCTGATCCCCGCCGCCGCCCTAGCCGCGCGCGAATACGTCCGCAACGGGCAGGAGCGGTACGCCGTCCGCGTGTTGAAGAAGGCATGGACCGCGCAGCCGCATCCCGATCTCGCCGCCGCTTTCGCCGGAATCCATCCCGACGAGACGCCGCAGCAGCGTCTGCGGCGGTTCAACACGCTGACCCGCATCCACCCGGACCACCCCGAGACGAAGATGCTCCTGGCCGAGCTGAACCTGGCGGCCGAGGATTTTCCGGCCGCGCGGCGGGCCCTGGGCGATCTGGTGGGCAGCCACCCCTCGGCCCGGGCCCTGACGCTCATGGCCGCCATCGAACGGGGCGAGGGCGCCGACGATGCGGTGGTGCGCGGCTGGCTGACGCGCGCGCTGACGGCGCCGCGCGGCCCGGCCTGGGTCTGCGAGAACTGCCATCACATCGAGGGGGCCTGGGGGCCGGTCTGTTCGAATTGCGGGGCCTTCGACACGCTGGCCTGGCGCGAACCGCCCTCGGGCGAGGTCGTTCTGCCCGTGGGCACCGAGATGCTGCCGCTTCTGGTCGGCCGCCCCGAGGAACGGACATCGGTGCCGGCCACGACCGATCACGCCGCCCACGGATCCGCATCCGCCGCCGGCACGCCCGGCGCCGATGCGGGAGCGGCCCGGGCGGACGTCCCGGCCGAGGGCGAGCAGGACACGACCGGGGTTCCCGAAGCCGAGGTCATCGCCCCGGACGACACCCCCGACGAGGCGGGGAAGCAGGCGCGAAATTAGGGCTTACACCCTGCGCCGATGCCTGCTAAGACGCCGCCCGGAACGCCCCCGACCGCCTGTCGGCCGGGGCCGTGCCGCCGGCCCCGAGGGGCCGGACAGAAAAGGATGCCGGTGTAGCTCAGCTGGTAGAGCACGTCATTCGTAATGATGGGGTCGGGGGTTCGAGTCCCTTCACCGGCACCACCATCAAAAGCGGTCAGCGGCGGTTGCGCTGCTGGCCGCTTTTCTATTCCGCCCCGCCGTTCCGGCGCGTTGTGTCTGGCGGGCCGGCCGATCCGGTCCGCCCCGCGCGGCCGGCCGGGATCAGCGGCGCGCCGAGGCCCGTGCCGCCTGCCAGCGCTGGAAATCCCGCTGCGCCGTTTCCAGCGTCTCGATGTTCAGGGTCCGCGTCACCAGGGCCCGGTTGAGGGCGCGCACGCGCTTGTTGACCGGAAGGTCCGCCGGGACATCGTCGTCGACTCCCAGCTTCTCGTAGAGCGACAGCAGCCGGTTCTGCACGGTGCGCAGCGACATGCCGCGCCGCTCGGCGATCACCCGGTCCTGAAGCCCCGTGGCCAGATCCAGAAGCACCGCGAATTCGCTTTCATCGAGCGTGTTCCGGGGCGAGACGGCGCGGCGTTGCAGGCGGTGGATCTCGCGGTCGACCATGATCTGCCCCTCGACCAGAACCGCGCGGAGCGCCAGTTTCAGCCGGTCGCGCGGCGCGGTCTTGAGCAGATAGCCATAGGCGCTGTCCTCGGGGACAATCGCGGCGATGCCCCGCAGATAGGCCTCGTCGGCATAGTTCGACCAGAACAGGATCCGCGTCTCGGGCCGCTCGGTCCACAGGGTGCGGGCGGCCTCGATCCCGTTGCGGCGGGACATGCGCAGATCCATCACCACGGCGTCGATCTCCAGCGCCCGCGCCTCGTGCTCGGCCTCTTCTCCGTTCACGGCGTGGAAGATCTCGGTCACTTCCGGCAGGGTCTCGGCCAGCACGTCCTCCATATACGAGGCGTGAAACTGGTCGTCCTCGACAAGCAGCACCCTCATGCCCCGCTCCTCAGCGTGACGCGGACGACCGTGCCGTTGTCGGCCGCGATATCCAGCCCGGCCGAGATCAGCCGCGCCCGGGTGCGCATGTGCATCAGCCCTGATTGCCGCGCGGGGGCGGCGGGAATGCCGCAGCCATCGTCGCGCACCGTCACGCACAGCCCGTCGGGGGCGGCGCGGTCGACGGTCACGCTGATCCGCCCGGCGCCGGAATGGCGGCTGGCATTGTTGATCGCCTCTTGCGCGATGTGGAACAGCGCCGTGCGCACGGTCGGGTCCAGCGCGTCGGGGGCGCCGCCGGTCCGGTCGGCGACCGTCAGTTCGGCGCCGGTATCGCCCGCCGCCCGTTCCAGATGGACCCGCACCGCATGGGCGAAACCGAACAGTTCCAGCAGCGTCGGGACCGCCGTGTCGATGATCCGGCGCAGGTCGTCGATGGTCTGGCGCAGGCGCGCGGCCAGATCCTCGGGCGACAGCGCGCGGCTGCCCGTCGCCTCGCGCAGCAGGCGCGACAGGTCGGCCAGGGTCTGGTCGTGCAGGTCCATGCCCACGCGCTGCCGCTCGGCCTCGAGCGCGCGGGTCAGCTCCAGCGCGCCGCGGCGCAGCCCCTCGTCTCCGGCGGCGCCGCGCGGCTGCCGGCCGGCGCGGTCCGACCGGTGCAGGATGTGGAACCAGGGCGACAGGATGTCGGCGATCCGCTGCGCCAGTTCCACCGTCGCCGCGTCGTACAACCCGCGCGTGGAATGCGACAGGTTGAGCGTCCCGACGATCTTGCCCCGCACCCGCATCAGCACGTTCACGCGGCTGCGCAGCTTGTGGTTCAGGATCGGCTCGCAGGTGGCGCCGGGAAAGGTATAGCGCGGATCCAGCGTGGCGTCGGCAGTCAGCATGACCTGGCAGCGGCCCAGAAGCAGGTCGCGGATCGGCGCATGGTCGATCCGCCCCGAGGCGCGCGACCAGCGGGTGCGGATGCCCACTTCGTGGCTGACGACCCAACCGGGGCGGTCCAGAAGGCAGATGTCGCAATGGGTGAAGGGGATCAGCGCGGCGATATCGTCGGCGACCGCGTCCAGCGCGGCGGTGATGTCCGTCATGCCGGTCAGGCGCCGCGCGATGTCGAGCAGCACGGCCCCGGTCCGCGGGTCGCCCAGGGTGACGGTCATGCTCCCTCCCATTCCCCGCGCGGCCCCGCTGCCCGGGTTGCGCGCATCCGCAAGTCTGCGCCCGTCGCGCGGCAATTGAAACACCCGAACCCGCAAGGCGATTGCGGAAACCCGCAACATGTCTGCGGGCGATAACCTTTACAGGCTGCGCGGGCATGGCCAGCATTCCCCCGTCCGCCCGGTGGCCGAGACCCCGGCGGGCGAGGGGACGTGCGCGACACGCACAGGGAGGAAAATCGATGAAGACGTTTCTGACGGGCGCGGCGGCGCTGGCCCTGCTGGCCGGTGCGGCGCAGGCGGGAAGCCATCTGACCGACACGGCGGATAAGCGGATCGCGCTGTCCAACAACTATGCCGGCAATTCGTGGCGGCAGGCGATGCTCCAGACCTTCGAGGACACGGCCAAGGCGGCCGTGGCCGACGGGGTGGTCGCGGCGGCCGACGCCTTCACCACGTCCGAGAACCAGGCGACCGAGCAGGCGGCGCAGATCCAGAACATGATCCTGCAGGGCTACGACGCGATCGTGCTGAACGCCGCCTCGCCCACAGCGCTGAACGGCGCCGTGGCCGAGGCCTGCGGCGCGGGGCTGGTCGTGGTCAGCTTCGACGGCATCGTGACCGAGCCCTGCGCCTGGCGCATCGCGGTGGATTTCGCCGCCATGGGCAAGGAAGAGGTCGATTACCTGGCCACGCGCCTGCCCGAGGGCGGCAACCTGCTGGAGATCCGCGGCCTGGCCGGCGTCTTCGTCGATGACGAGATCTCGAAGGGCATCCATGAGGGCGTGGCCGAGCACGACCAGTTCAAGATCGTCGGATCGGTGCATGGCGACTGGGCGCAGGACGTGGCGCAAAAGGCGGTGGCCGGGGTCCTGCCCTCGCTGCCCGATGTGGTGGGCGTGGTGACCCAGGGCGGCGACGGCTACGGTGCGGCCCAGGCCTTTGCCGCGGCGGGCCGCGACACGCCGCTGATCGTGCTGGGCAACCGCCAGGATGAGCTGAAATGGTGGGCCGAGCAGCGCGACGCCAACGGATACGAGACGTTGTCGCTGTCGATCGCGCCGGGCGTCGCCTCGCTGGCCTTCTGGGTGGCGCAGCAGATCCTGGCCGGCGAGGACGTGCCGAAGGACCTGACCGTGCCCTTCCTGAAGATCACGCAGGACGATCTGGACTCGGCGCTGGAAACGACGCCCGAAGGCTCGGTCGCCAATGTCAGCTACACGCTCGAGGATGCCCAGGCGGTGATCGCCGAGGCGAAGTAGCACCCTGCCCCGCGCCGTCTTCGGCGCGGCGCGGGGCGCGCGCGCATGCGTATGTGCCGGCATGGATGTCAGATGAACGGTCAAGACGATGCGCCTGTCGTCGCGTTGACGCAGGCGGCAAAGCATTTCGGTCCGGTGCGGGCGCTGGACGGGGTCAGCCTGCAGGTGGCGCCGGGCGATTGCCTGGGCCTTGTCGGCCATAACGGGGCCGGCAAGTCGACGCTGGTGAACCTGATCAACGGCACGTTCGGGCCGAGTTCGGGCACGGTGGATTTCCCGTCGGGCGCCGGTGGCGTGCGCTCGGTCTTTCAGGAACTGTCGCTGTGCCCGAACCTGACGGTGGCCGAGAACCTGCGCGTGTCGCATCCGGGCCTGAAGGGCATCGGCTGGCGCCGCGCCGCGCGGGCCGAGATCGGGGCGACCCTCGACGCGATCTTTCCCGGCCACGGCATCGACCCCGATGCCGAGATCGACCGGCTGAGCATCGCCGAGCGGCAGATGGTCGAGATCGCCATCGGCTTCGCGCCGCGCGGCGGGCGGGCCCGGCTGGTGATCCTGGACGAGCCGACCTCGTCCCTCGACGAAGGGATCGCGCGGCAGTTGCTGGCGCATGTGCGCGGCTTCTGCGCCGCCGGGGGCGCGGTGATCTTCATCTCGCACATGCTGGGCGAGGTATTCGCCGTTGCCAGCCGCATCGTCGTGCTGAAGGACGGGCGCGTCGTCGCGGACCGGCCGGCGGCGGAGTTCACGCGGGCGGGGCTGCTGGACGCGATGGGCCATGTCGCGACCGAGGCGGTGGCGCAGCAGGCGGCGCGCACCGTGCCGGGCGAGGTGGTGATCCGCACACCCGAAGGGCTGGAGGCGCGGCGCGGCGAGGTGGTCGGCCTGTCGGGACTGGCCGGTCACGGGCAGGCGGCGGCCCTGGCGCGGCTCTATCTGGCGCAGACCTCGTCCTGGCGGGCGGGACGGGGCGCGCGGGCCGTCTTCGTCGCCGGCGACAGGGGGCGCGACGGCGTGCTGCCGCTCTGGTCGATCCTGCGAAACGTCTCGATCTCGGTGCTGCGGCGCGACGCCCGCCGGGGCCTGGTCGACCGCGCCGCCGAGCGCCGCATCGCCGGCGACTGGCGCGGACGCATCGGCATCCGCACCGAAGACGTGACGAACCCGATCCTGTCGCTGTCGGGCGGCAATCAGCAAAAGGTGCTGTTCGCCCGGGCACTGGCCTCGGACGCGCCGGTGGTGGTGATGGACGACCCGATGCGCGGCGTCGATGTCGGCACGAAACAGGACGTCTATGCCCTGATCCGGGCCGAGGCGGCGCGGGGCCGCACCTTTCTGTGGTATTCGACCGAGACCGAGGAAGTGTGCCAGTGCGACCGCGTCTTCGTCTTCCGCAACGGCCGGATCAGCGCCGAGCTGACCGGCGACGGCATCACCGAAGAGCGCATCCTCGAAGCCTCGTTCGAAATGCAGGAGGCGTCGTGATGCCGCAGCGATACCGGATCCTGCTGCCGGTCGTGTCGCTGGCCGTTCTGCTGGCGCTGACCTTCTGGATGCAGCCCCGGGCCATGAGCTATTTCGGCCTGAACCTGCTGTTCAACCTGGCCGTGCCGATCGCGCTGGCGACCGTCGCGCAGATGATGATCATCATGGTCAACGATATCGACCTGTCCCTGGGTGCCTTCGTCAGCCTGGTCGCCTGCGTCACCGCCACCTGGCTGAACGACGCGCCGCTGGCCGGGTTGCTGATCCTTGCCGCGCTGGTCCTGTCCTATGCCGCACTGGGCGCGGTGATCCACGTTCTGGACCTGCCCGCCATTGTCGTGACTTTGGGGATGTCCTTTGTCTGGGGCGGACTGGCGCTGTTCATCCTGCCGACGCCGGGCGGGGCCGCGCCCGGCTGGCTGCGCTCGCTGATGACAGTCAAGCCGCCGCTGATCCCGATGGCCGTTCTGGCGGCGATCCTGATCGCAGCGATCACGCATCTGATGATCGTCCGGTCCGGGCTGGGAACGGTGCTGCGGGGGCTGGGCGGCAATGCGCGCTCGGTCGCGCGGGCGGGGTGGAACGTCACGGCGCTGAAGGCGCTGGCCTATGGGCTGGCGGGTCTGTTCGGCGTGCTGGCCGGGATGGCGCTGGTCGGGCTCACCACCTCGGCCGATGCCAATATCGCGCTGCGATACACGCTTCTCAGCATTGCCGGGGTGATCCTGGGCGGGGGCGAGTTCATCGGCGGCAAGGTCAGCCCCGTGGGGGCGGTGATCGGGGCGCTGACGCTGACCCTGGCGGCGTCGTTCCTGTCGTTCCTGCGGCTGTCGCCCGACTGGCAGATCGGCGCGCAGGGGGCGATCCTGATCCTGGTGCTGACGGCGCGGCTGCTGTTCTCGCGCCGGGGTGCGGCGGCATGAGCGGCCTGGCGAAACCCTGGCTCTGGGCCTGGCTCGCCGCAGCCCTGGCCTTCGGCGCGACGCTGGCGCTGACCTCGGGGCGGGGGGCGGGCGAACTGGCCTATGCCGCGATGAGCTTCGGCGCCTTCGCCGCCATCGTCGGGCTGGGGCAGATGCTGGTCATCACCCTGGGGCCGGGCAATGTCGATCTGTCGATCCCCGCCACGATGACGCTGGCCGGCACGCTGGCGCTGAAGGTCATGGGCGGCGAGCCCGGCACCGCCTGGATCGGGCTGGCCGTGGCCCTGGCCGCGGGGCTGGGGGTGGGCGCGGCGAATTTCGCGCTGATCTGGCTGCTGCGGCTGCCGCCGATCATCGCGACGCTGGCGGCCTCTCTGGTCTATCAGAGCCTGGCGATCTGGTCGAACCGGGGCCTTCGGATCAAGCCGCCGCCGGGGCTGGCCGATTTCGCCACCGGCCGCGTGCTGGGCGTGCCGAACGTTGCCTGGGTGGCCCTGGCGCTGGCCGCGGCGACCTGGCTGATGCTGGAGCGGTCGGTCTGGGGGCGGTGGCTGCTCGCCTCGGGGCAGAACCTGCGCGCCGCGCGGCTGGCGGGCGTTCCGGTCCAGGCGGTGCGGGCGGCGACCTATCTGGCGGTCGCGGTCTTCGCGGGGCTGGCCGGCTACCTGCTGGCCAGCTTCTCGGGCGGCGCCGCGTTGAACATGGGAACGGAATACCTGCTGATGTCGATCGCGGTGGTGGTGATCGGCGGCAGTTCGATCGCCGGCGGCAACTCCAACGTTCCGGGCGTGCTCGGCGCGGCGCTGTTCATGTTCCTGGTGGTCTCGATGCTGAACAGCTATGGCGCCGGGGCCGGGCTGCGCAACGTGCTGACCGGCGCCATCATCATCGCCATCGTCATCGCCGCCAGCGCCCGGAGGAGCCGCCAATGATAGCCTGTCCCCCGCATCTGGAGATCCGGGACGACCGGTTCCGCACCCTGGTCCATCCGACGTCGCGGCTGGAACGCATCGCCGAGGGCTTCACCTGGACGGAGGGGCCGGTCTGGTTCGGCGATCGCGATTGCCTGCTGTTCTCGGACATCCCGTCGCGCCGGATCATGGCCTGGTCCGAGACGACGGGCGTCACGCTCTATCGGGGCGAAAGCGGCTTCAACAACGGCAATACGCGCGACCGGCAGGGGCGGCTTGTGGGCTGCCGCCACGGCGCGCGCGACGTGGTGCGCACCGAACATGACGGCACGCTGACGGTGCTGGCCGACAGGTGGCGGGGCCGGCGGCTGAATTCGCCCAACGACGTGGTGGTCGGCAGCGACGGCGCGGTGTGGTTCACCGATCCGACCTACGGCATCATCTCGGATTTCGAGGGCTATCGCGCCGCGCCCGAGCAGACGGCCCGCAACGTCTTTCGCCTGTCGCCGGCGGGCGAGTTGTCGGTCGTCGCGGAGGATTTCGCGCAGCCCAACGGGCTGTGCTTTTCCCCCGACGAGCGGGTGCTCTACATCGCCGAAAGCGGGTCGAGCCATGACGACCGGGTGCCGCCGGTGATCCGGCGCTTCGAGGTCCGCGACGGGCGGCTGACGGGCGGGGGCGTCTTCGCCAGTATCGATCGCGGGCTGCCGGACGGGATACGCTGCGACACCGCGGGAAACCTGTGGTCGTCGGCCGCGGACGGGGTGCATTGCTTTGCGCCGGACGGGACGCTTCTGGGCAAGATACTGGTGCCCGAAGTGGTGTCGAACCTGTGTTTCGGCGGATCGGACGGGCGGCGGATGTTCATAACGGCCACCAGCGCCGTCTACCGCGTCTTCGTCGATGCGCAGGGGGCCGAGCCCTGGACGCGCGGCCGGCTGAGCCGGGGGCCGGCCGAGGGCTGAGATCGCGCCGGAGGGCGGTTTGAGGCGCGATCACCCTCCATCCGGCCGGCGATGACCCTGGATCGCCGCCTGAAGCGAAGCCGCGATCCGTTGGGCCCGGTCGACGATATGCGCCGCGCCCTCGGGCGGGCAGACCTCGTGCGCCGTCCGCGCGAAGAGGGTGAGCCAGCGCTCGAAATGCGCGGCATCCAGGGGCAGGGGCAGATGGGCCTGGACCGGCGTCCCGCGATACCGCCCGGTCATCAGCATGACCGAGGACCAGAAATCCACCATCCGGTCCAGATGCGGGGGCCAGTCCACGATCCTCGCGGCGAAGACCGGGGCCAGGAGCGGGTCGTCGCGGACACGGTCGTAGAAGCCGTGCACCAGACGGGTCAGCACCTCTTCGGTCAGGCCCGTCTCGCGGATCAGCCGCGCGGTCGCTTCGGGGCGCAGAGAGCGGGCTTCGCGTATCCTTGGCTGTGTCGGCATGTCGGAAATCCGGTTGAATCGGTATCTGCAATACCGATATAGATCCGGCGGCGCCTGGTAAACCTGCCTTTTCATGCGCCCGGAGCGTGCCGATGCGTCTGACTGCCTTTACCGATTTCGGGCTGCGCGCCCTGATGCGGATCGCCGGAGAGCCGGAGCGCGCCTTTTCCACAAGCGAGCTTGCGGCCGAGTTCGGCATTTCGCGGAACCACCTGACCAAGACCGTGGCGGCATTGGCCAATGCGGGCATCCTGACGACCCGCCGGGGGGCCGGGGGCGGCGCCATGCTGGCCCGTCCGCCGGCCCAGATCCGGTTGGGCGAGGTCGTGCGGATCCTGGAACGGGACCAGGCGCTGGTGGAGTGTTTCCGCGCCGATGGCGGCGCCTGCGTCGTCACGCCGCAATGCCGGCTGAAAGGGTTCCTGTCGTCGGCCGAGGCCGCGTTCGTCGAGGCGCTGGACCGGCACACGCTGGCGGATTGCGCGCTGGCGCCCCGGCGCGCCTCGCAGGAGGCGGGATCGTGAAGCTGTCCGTTGCCGATGGCCGGGTCGAGATCCGCGCCGAGGATCTGGCGCCGCTGCTGGAGATGGCGCCCGACGACCTGCGCCGGCAGATGGCCCATGGCAATGTCACGACAACCTACGAACTGGGTCAGGGCGATGATGCCGGCCGGTTCCGGGTCACCTTCCTGTCGGACCGGCTGCGCGTCCGCCTGACCTGCGCCGCGGACGGCACCGTCCTGAAACGGCTGCGGAACACAAGATGACGAGGGGGCGGTCATGACCATAGCCGCGCGCCATGTCGAGCCCACCGAACCGGCGGATGCGGCCCTGCGCCCGGACATCCACACCGCCAGGGTTCCGCGCCTGTGTCGGGCCTGCGAAGCGCGTCACCGGGGCATCTGCGGCGCACTCGACCCGGCCGAACTGCTGCGCCTGGGGCGGACGAGCACGCGGCAGACATATGCGGCGGGCACCACGCTGATCGCGGCCGGGGAACGGGCCGAGCACTGTTCCAACATCCTGTCCGGGGTGGTGAAGCTGTCCAAGCTGCTGGCAGACGGGCGCCAGCAGGTCGTGGCCTTGCAGTTCGCCCCCGATTTCGTCGGCCGGCCCTTTGCCGGCGACAGCGACGTCCTGGTCGAGGCGGCGACCGACCTGCGCGTCTGCTCGTTCCCGCGCCGCATGCTCGAGACGATGATGACGGCGTCCCCGGCCTTTGAGGCGCGGATGCACCGCCAGGCGCTCCGGCAGCTCGACGAGGCGCGCGAATGGATGATGGCACTGGGCCGGAAATCGGCCGCCGAACGGGTGGCGACGTTTCTGGTGATCCTGTCCCGCCATGCCGCCGCGCCGGACGGACGCCGGGCCGGCGAGATCGATCTGCCCCTGTGCCGCGCGGATATCGCGGATTTCCTTGGCCTGACGGCCGAGACCGTCAGCCGCCAGTTGACCGCGCTGCGCCGGCAGGGGGTGGTGGACGTGGTGCGCAGCCGCCATGTCACCATCCGCGATCCGGCCGCGCTGCTGTGCGTGGCGGCGATGTGAGCGGCGGCAGCTCTGCCATCGCCTGCCGGTAAAGCGGAAGCACCACCATGCGGTCGAAGGCGGCGTGGCGACGCAGCGGCTGGAACAGCCCCCGCAGCAGGTAACCCAGGCGGTCGGCCCCGCTCCGACGCGGATCCCGCACGAAGGCAGTCAGCGTTTCGGCCACCAGCCCGGCGTGATCCTCGTCTTCGAGATGCTCGGCCCGCAGGCGCAGAAGCGTCGGCCGCAGGCTGGGATCGCGGGCGATCAGCGTGGGAAAGACGTCGTGTTCCTCGCGCCGCTGACAGGCCGCCAGAAAAGGGGGGATGCGCGCCGCCAGCCGCGTGGCGGCCAGGGTATCGATCCGGTCCGGCAGGCTGTCGGCCAATCCTTCTAGGCGCAGGCATAACCGTTCCTGCCCGAGGATGAGCGTCTGGAACCGGCGCGGCGACAGGATCGTGTCCCGGACCGTGGCATTCGACGACCGCATCCGACGGCTCCGTTGCGACGGGATTGAGGGTCCGACGCTAGAGAAATTTTCCGTCGCCGAATTGATCTGGATCAAGAACACCGTCCGACGGACGCGCGATAGAGGGGCGAAACCCGTTCGTCTCGCAGGTCTTCCGTGTCCGACGCATCTTGTTCCAACCCGCACGATCCGACGCCGCTGAACTTTGCGGTGCCGTCGCTCCGCTGCGGCGGCTGCGTGGCGACGATCGAGCGCCGGCTGGCCGCGCTGCCCGGCATCGCCGCCGTGCGCGCCAACCTGACCCAGCGCCGGGTGGCGGTGACGCCGGCCGATCCCGGCACGTCCCCCGAAGCGATCCTCACCGCGCTGGACCGGATGGGCCATCCCGCCAGCCTGATCGAGCCCGACGCCCTGCCCCGGGACGGCGCCGATGATGGCACGGCGCAGGCCCTGCTGCGCGGCATCGCGGTCGCCGGCTTCGGCGCGATGAACGTGATGCTGCTGTCGGTCGCCGTCTGGTCGGGCGCCGCGGGAGAGACGCGGGCGGTGTTTCACGTCGTGTCGGCGCTGATCGCGGTTCCGGTCGTCGCCTATGCCGCCCGTCCCTTTTTCGTGTCGGCCCTGGGTGCGTTGCGGGCGCGGCGGATGAACATGGACGTTCCGATCGCCCTGGCCATCCTGCTGGCCCTGGCGCTGAGCCTGTTCGAGACCGCGCGGGGCGGCGACGAGGTCTTCTTCGACGCGGCGCTCACGCTGACCTTTTTCCTGCTGATCGGACGGTACCTCGACCACCGGATGCGCGAACGCGCCCGAGGGGCCATGGCCGGATTGCAGCGGCTGGCGGTGCGGGCGGCCACCCTGGTCGCGCCCGACGGCGCCACGCGCCCGATCGCCGCGGCCGACATCGCGCCCGGCATGGTCCTGCGCATCCTGCCGGGCGAGCGGGTGCCGGCGGATCTGCGGGTGGTGACTGGCGGCAGCGACGTCGACCGGGCGCTCGTCACCGGCGAGGCCCGCCCGGTCGCCGTCGGTCCGGGGAGCGAGGTCGAAGCGGGCGTGCTGAACCTGACCGGCCCGTTCGATGCCGTGGCGCTGCGTCCGGTCGGCGAGAGTTTCCTGTCGCGGATGGTGCAGATGCTGGCCGCGGCCGAGGCCGGGCGCGGCCGCTATGTCCGCGTGGCCGACCGCATGGCCCGCCTCTATGCGCCGCTCGTCCACCTGCTGGCCTTGGCCACCTTCGCCGGATGGGTGGCGGTGTCGGGGGATTGGGAACGCGCGGCCTTTGTCGCGATCAGCGTCCTGATCATCACCTGTCCCTGCGCGCTGGCCCTGGCCGTGCCGGTCGCCCATGTGGTGGCCGCGGGACGCCTGATGTCCGAGGGCGTTCTGATCCGGGACGGAACGGCCCTCGAACGACTGGCCGAGGCGGACAGCGTCGTCTGGGACAAGACCGGCACGCTGACCTCCGGCACCCCGTCCATGGCGCCCCTGCCGCCGACGCCAGAGGCGGCACGCGGGGCCGCCGGGGCTCTGGCCGCCCGGTCGGCGCATCCCGCCGCGCGCGCCATCGCGGCGTCCCTGGGCGGCGACCGCCCCGTGCCCGAGAGCGTGCAGGAAGTTCCCGGCTACGGCGTCGAAGGCCTGGTGAACGGGCGCCGCGCCCGGCTTGGCCGGTCCGCCTGGGTCCGGGCCATCGCCGCCAGGCCGGACGGGCCGCATGCCGGGGGGCGGGCAGGGCAGGCCGCCGGGCCGGCCTTTGCCTTCGAAGGCGGTTCGGTGATCCGGTTTCCCCTGCGCGAAACCCTGCGCCGGGGCGCGGGGGCCGCGATCGTGGATCTGGAACGGGCGGGCCTGCCGAGCGAGATATTGTCGGGGGACGAGGCTGCCGCCGTCCATCACATCGCCGACCGCCTGGGGATCGAGGTGGCGTGGTCCGGCCTGACCCCGGCCGAGAAGGTCGCGCATGTGCAGGCCCTCGCCGAGCAGGGGCGGCGGCCGCTGATGGTGGGCGACGGGCTGAACGACACGGCGGCCCTTGCCGCCGCCCATGTCTCGGCATCCCCGGCCTCGGCCTGCGATGCGGGGCGCGCGGCGGCCGATTTCGTCTTTCTGGGCGATGATCTGACGGCGGTTCCGCTGGCGGTGCGTGTGGCGCGGCGGACCGGGCAGATCGTGCGGCAGAATTTCGCCTTGGCCGCGCTGTACAACGCCATCGCGCTGCCGGTGGCGATGGCGGGCCTCGTCACCCCCCTGATCGCGGCGATCGCCATGTCGGCCTCTTCCGTCGCGGTCGTGGCCAATTCCCTGCGGCTGGACCGGGCCGACCGCCGCCGGCCGAGACGGGTGCCGCGCCTGAGCGGGGCGCCGGCATGACGATCCTGGTTCTTCTGGTCCCCGTCACCCTGGCGATGGGGGCCGTCGGCCTGGGTGCCTTTTTCTGGAGCCTGCGCGCCCGCCAATACGACGACCTTGCCGGCGATGCCGAACGCATCCTGCACGACGACGCGGACCGGCCGCTTCGCCCAAGAACGGAGACTGAACGATGATGAACCGCCTGACCCTGGCCGAACGCCAACTGGCGACGGTGCTTGCCGGGCTGGTGGCCCTTGGAGGATTCACCATGGCCGCGGCGGGCCGCGGCGACCCGATGGGCGTGCATGGCTGGATCGTGCTGATCCTGGCCCTGGCCGCCCTGCTGAAGGTCGTGGCTGCCCTGCAGGAGCCCGAACCGACCGAGGACCGCACCGCCAGCTACTATGACGATCCGACCAAGGCCGGGATCGTCCTGGCCCTGGCCTGGGCGGTGGTCGGCATGGGGATGGGCGTCTGGGTGGCGACGCAGCTCGCCTGGCCCGATCTGCGGTTCGATGCGGCCTGGTCCGGCTTCGGGCGCCTGCGGCCGGTCCACACCTCGGGCGTCATCTTCGGGTTCGGCGGCAATGCCCTGATCGCCACCTCGTTCCATGTCATGCAGCGCACCAGCCGCGCCCGTCTGGCCGGGCATGTGGCGCCATGGTTCGTGCTGCTCGGCTACAACCTGTTCTGCGTCGTCGCCGCCTCGGGCTATCTGATGGGCGTCACCCAGTCCAAGGAATACGCCGAGCCCGAATGGTATGCCGATATCTGGCTGGTCATCGTCTGGGTGACCTATTTCGTGCTGTATCTGCGCACCCTGGCACGGCGGAACGAGCCGCATATCTACGTTGCCAACTGGTACTACATGGCCTTCATCCTTGTGGTGGCGGTCCTGCACATCGTCAACAACCTGGCCGTTCCCGCCTCTCTGACCGGGGCCAAGAGCTATTCCGCCTTCTCGGGCGTGCAGGATGCCATGACCCAGTGGTGGTACGGGCACAACGCCGTCGCCTTCTTCCTGACGGCCGGGTTCCTGGGGATGCTCTACTACTTCCTGCCCAAACGGGCCGGGCGCCCGATCTACTCGTATCGCCTGTCGATCCTCAGCTTCTGGGGCATCGTCTTCTTCTACATCTGGGCGGGGTCGCATCACCTGCATTACACGGCGCTGCCGCAATGGGTGCAGACCCTGGGCATGACCTTTTCTGTCATGCTTCTGATCCCGTCATGGGCCTCGGCCGGCAATGCGCTGATGACCCTGAACGGCGCCTGGGGAAAGGTGCGCGACGACGCGGTGCTGCGGTTCATGATGGTGGCCGCGGTGTTCTACGGGCTGTCGACCTTCGAAGGGTCGTTCCTGGCGGTGCGGGCGGTGAACTCGCTGTCGCATTACACGGACTGGACCGTGGGCCATGTCCATGCCGGGGCCATGGGCTGGGTCGCGCTGATCTCGTTCGGGGCGATCTACGCGCTGACCCCGCTGCTGTGGCGGCGCGCGGAGATGTATTCCCGCAAGCTGGTCGAATGGCACTTCTGGCTCGCCCTGGCCGGGACCGTCATCTACGTCTTCGCGATGTGGAACAGCGGCATCATCCAGGGGCTGATGTGGCGCACCTATACCGAGAGCGGCACGCTCGCCTATTCCTTCACCGATACGCTGGTCGCGATGCATCCCTATTACATCGCCCGCGCCCTGGGCGGGGCGCTGTTCCTGACCGGAGCGGTGATCGGCGCCTTCAACGTCTTCATGACGATCCGGCACGTGCGGGGACAGGCGCCCGCCCACGACCATCCCACCCCGAATGCGGCGGCCGAACCCGCCGTTCCGGCCGCGGAGTAAGCCGATGCTCAGACCCCTTCTTCGCCCCTTCGCCCGCTTCTTCGAGGCGCATGCCCGCACCCATTACCGGACCGAACGGCATTCCATGGCCCTGACGATCGGGATCATCGCCGCGGCCAGTGTCGGCGGGCTGGTCGAGATCGCGCCGCTGTTCACCATCGACGACACCGTCGAACCCGCGCCAGACATGCGGGTCTACACCCCGCTGGAGCAGGCCGGGCGCGACATCTACATCCGCGAAGGCTGCTATGCCTGCCACAGCCAGATGATCCGCACCCTTCAGGACGAGGTCGATCGCTACGGCCCGTATTCGCTGGCGGTCGAAAGCCGTTACGACCATCCGATGCTGTGGGGGTCCAAGCGGACGGGCCCGGATCTGGCCCGTGTGGGCGGGAAGTATTCCGACGACTGGCAGACGCGCCACCTGGCCGATCCGCGCGCGCTGGTCCCGGCCTCGGTCATGCCGCAATACGCGTTCCTTCTGGATGCTCCGCTCGAGGTCGAGAGCCTGCCGGACCGGCTGTCGGCGCTGCGCATGGTCGGCGTACCCTATACCGATGCGCAGATCGCCAACGCCGCGCAGGACGCCCGCGGTCAGGCCCTTCCGGACTCCGAGGCGGCCGGCGGCGTCGCCGAGCGCTATGGCGAGGACACCAATATCCGCCTGTTCGACGGCCGGCAGGGCCGGCTGAGCGAGATGGATGCCCTGGTTGCCTATCTGCAAATCCTCGGCGGCCTCACCGACGTCGCCGCCATCGCCCCGACAGTCAATGGAGAGGCGCTGCAATGACCTATGAACTCGCATCGGCCGTCGCCAAGTCCTTCGGCCTGTTCTACCTCATCGCCCTCTCGGTGGGCATCACGCTCTACGCCTTCTGGCCCTCGCTCGGGAAACGCTTCGACCGGGCCGCGAACAGCCTTGCCAATGACGAGGAGGGACCATGTCGGTAAAGGACCGCGATCCGCTGACCGGATACGAGACGACCGGGCACGAATGGAACGGCATCACCGAGCTGAACACACGCGTCCCGCGCGCCATCTGGTGGGCGATCGGGATCACCCATGTCTGGGCGCTGATCTACTGGGTGCTCATGCCGGCCTGGCCGCTGATGACGACCTATACCAAGGGGCTTCTGGGCTATTCGGATCAGGCCCGTGTCGAAAACCAGCTTGCCGCGGCTGCCGCCGACAGGGCGGATTGGACCGGTGCGCTCGCCTCCCTTCCGGTCGGGGACATCCGGCAGGACCCGGTCCTCATGGCCCGGGTGAGTGCCACGGCACCGGCGCTGTTCGGCGATAATTGCGCCGCCTGTCACGGGTCGGACGGTCGGGGCGGACCCGGTTTCCCCGACCTCGCCGATGCGGCCTGGCTCTGGGGCGGCGATGCGCAGGCGATCCTCGAGACGCTGCGCGTCGGCATCAACGCCCCGCACCCCGAGACGCGGTTCGCGCAGATGCCTGCCTTCGGCGATACCGGGATGCTCACCCGCCCGCAGATCCGCGCCGTCGCCGCCTATGTCGGGTCGCTGTCGGGCGCCGGTGACGCGGCGGCGCCCGATGCGATCGCCCAAGGCGAGGCCC
>Ga0189283_10271_pt1 | contig 27144 bp, 27 predicted proteins | sample N26C4minimetaG_FD_130320 | JGI IMG/M metagenome (GOLD analysis project Ga0189283, IMG submission 130320) | Marine microbial communities from the Costa Rica Dome - N26 C4 mini metaG | ecosystem: Environmental > Aquatic > Marine > Oceanic > Photic zone | place: Costa Rica: the Eastern Pacific...
CCAGGCTGGCCGCGCAGGTCACGACCAGGCCGATGCCCAGAAGCCGCGGAAAGAAGCCGGGGCCAAGCCTGCCGGTGCGGGACAGGAAGGACAGGTCGGAAAAGGCGACATAGGTGTAGAACAGGCTCGCCGCCAGAAGGGCGAGCAGGAAGAGGGTGCGCATCGGCGGGCTCCCGCAGGGTGGGGCCGGGCGCCGCCTGCGCCCGGCCTGTTTTCGGGTCGCGCGGCCCTTACTCGATCACGCCCTGTTCGCGCAGGATCTCGGCGAACCCGTCCTGCGTGCGCGTCAGGAACGTCTGAAACTCGTCGCCGTACTTGATGTTCTCGGTCAACTGGTTGGTCGAGATGTAGTCGTCCCATTCCGGCGTCTCGACGACCTTCTTGATTGTCTCGATCCAGAATTGCTGTGCCTCTTCCGGCGCATCGGGGGCCAGGATCAGCCCGCGGGGCATCGACACGCCCACGTCGTAGCCCGCTTCGGCCAGCGTCGGCACGTCGCCGAGCGCCTCGGGCGTCTTCTCGCCGCTATAGGCAAGCGGCTTCAGGTCGCCGCTCTCGATCAGGCCGAGCACCTCGGCCGGATTCGCGACCATCGCGTCCAGAGCGTCCGACAAAAGCGCCGTCTGTTGTTCGCCCATGGCGTTGAACGACACGTATTCGAAGTCGAACCCGGCCTTCTTGGCGAAGATCTTCGGCACGATGAAATCGACGTTCACCGTGCCCGTCCCGCCGATGGTGGGCGGGTTCTCCTTCGCGGTGGCGACGAATTCATCCAGTGTGTCGATCTCCGACTGGCCGTTCACCACCAGCACCAGATCGTCGGTCGCCAGCAGGGCGACAGGCGTGAAGTCCTGCGGCTTCCACGGCAGGTCGGCCTGAAGCGGCGTGGTGATGAAACTGCCCGAGGTGGTCGAGATGTCGTAGCCGCTGCCGGCCTTGGAATAGAGATAGCCCCAGCCCACGGCGCCGCTGCCCCCTGCCCGGTTCTCGGCCGAGATGTCGTCGGGATACAGATCGTATTTCTGCAGGATCTCGATCAGGGTGCGGGACATGATGTCGTTGCCGCCCCCCGGCCCGAAGGCGATGGTCCATTCCAGCGGCTTGTCCGGATAGGACTGGGCCAGGGCTGCGCCGGCCGCAAGGCCGCTCAGCGCCATCGAGGCCACGCCGGCCAGGGCCAGCTTGCCAATTTTCGTCACGCTCACGGTCATTTTCTCCTCCCTAAGGTGAACCGTCTTTCTGCACCGCCGGTGGCGGCCCTGCGGGGTTCGTCCCCGTCTCGCTTTACGTCATGGTCTTCAGCACCCGCTGCCGCGCGTTCATGTGGTGCTCGTTCGCCTCTGCGCCCGCCCGCGCGCTGTCGCCCGCCGCCAGCGCGGCGACGATGCGCCTGTGCTCGTCGTTCGACAGCCGCATCGAGGCCTGCCCGGTCAGCACGCGGCGCCGCAGAAGCCGCACCTCCTTGCCCAGACCCTTGTACAGTTCCACCGTGCGGGATTTGCCCGACATGGAAATCATAGCGTCGTGGAATTCGATGTTCAGCGTGAAGTATCGGCCTTCGTCGCCCCGGGCGATGCAATCCTCCATCGCGTCCAGATACGAGGTCAGTTCCGCCGCCTGCGCCGGTCTCAGCGTGCGGGCCAGACTGGCGCAGGCATGGCCGGCGATCACGGCGCGAAGCTCGTAGAGTTCCAGCGCCTCTTCGGTCGACAGGTGGCGCACGAACACGCCCTGATTGGTGACCGCGCGGACCAGCCCCTCGCGCTCTAGCAGGCGGGCGGCTTCGCGGATCGGCCCGCGGCTCACGCCCATGCGCTCGGCCAGCGCCTGCTCGCTCAGCCGGGTGCCGGCCGAGAATTCCCCGGCGAGGATCAGCCGTTCCAGCTCGTCCCGGACCAGCGCGGTCAGCGAGGCGGGGCGGCGGAGACCGGGCTCTGCAAGGGGGGCATCGGATTCCATGACGGCATCATCGGTCCCACGGTAGCAAATTGTCAACAATCATTAATCAGCAGTTGAATGACGTCTGTTGACAAAGCTGCAGCGCCTGCGCACCGTCCGGCGGGGCAGCGACAGGAGCAGCCGATGACCGGGCGACCGCTGAGCGGACGGACAGCCTATATCTCGGGGTCGGGCCGCAATATCGGCCGGGCGGTTGCGGTCGAGCTGGCGCGGCTTGGCAGCAACGTTGTCGTGAACGGCGCCCGCGACCGCGCCGCCTGTGACGAGACGGCGGCCCTCGCCGCCGGACACGGGGTCGAAACGTTGGTCGCCATGGGCGACGTGGCCGATCCCGCGGCGTTCGAGCGGATCGCGTCGCAGGCGCTGTCCCGGTTCGGCACCGTGGATATCGTGGTCAACAACGCCGCGATCCGGCCCCACAAGCCGTTTTTGGAGACCACCGAGGCAGAGTGGCAAGCGGTGGTGGACCTGGGATTGACGGCCGCCTGTCGCAGCGCCCGTGCCTTTCTTCCCGGCATGGTCGAGCAGGGCTGGGGGCGGATCGTCAACATGACCGGCATGAATGCGATCCGGGGCTATTTCGAGGGGGCGCCGATCTCGGCCGCCAAGCACGGCGTGCTGGGGCTGACCAAGGCGCTGGCCGTGGAATTCGCTGCCGCGGGCGTCACCGTCAATGCCGTGTCGCCGGGCACGATCCGGACCGAAGGGCGCGACGGGTCGGATCCCGCCCTGCTGGCGCGGATCCCGGTGGGCTTTCTGGGCGAGCCCGAGGATATCGCCGGTCTCGTCGGCTTCCTGGCCGCGCCCGGCGGGCGGTTCGTGACCGGGCAGATGGTGGCGGCGAACGGGGGCGCGGCGACCTGAGGCGCAGCGGCGTCACGGGCCGGGCCCGGCCGGAAAGGCGGCGCGCCACCGGCGGCCGAATATCAGCCGCTTGTGCCGGTCGAGCGCGATCAGCAGCGCGGGCGACAGGGCGATGGGTCGCTGGATCGCCTCGACCGTTTCGGGAAGGTCCATCAACCCGCCCTCCAGATCGAAGCGCACCAGCAGGAGCGCCTTTTCCAGCTCGCGCCTGCCATCCGGCGACAGCAGGAAATCCACCAGTTCCGCCCCCGGACCGGGCGACGGCGCGGCCTTGGGGATCATCGCGGCGCGCGACAGGATCAGCGTGTAATCCTGCGGCGCGACGACCCCCAGCCTCCGGTCCGTGGCGCCCCGCGCCAGCGCATAGGAGCCCAGGACGTTATAGGCCACCAGATACCGGCCGGCAGCGACCGCGTCGATGATCTCGGCCGAACAGCAGGTGGCCACGGCGCCGCTGCTGCCGAAGCTTTCCATCAGCCCGCCGAATGTCGTGGCCTCCTGCGAATCGGCGAAGGCCAGCAGGTAGCCCAGCCCCGACGCCTCGATATCGTAGGTCGCGACGCGGCCGCGGTACCGGCTGTCCGGCGGGCGCAGCAGATCCAGCAGGTCGAACCGCGACCGGGGCACCTCGTCCGCCGGCACCAGTTCGCGGTTATAGACCATCACCACGGGTTCGCGGGTGATCCCCCACAATTCGTTCCGCCAGCGCAGCGCCGGCGGCAGGGCCTGCGTCCGGGCCGATGAATGCGCGGCGGCGCAGCCGTCATTCACCAGCCGCACCATCTGGTGCACTGCCGAACTGATGACCAGATCCGCGGCCGGCGCCCGGCCGGCACAGGCGGCCTCGGCCAGTTCATAAAGGTCGTTCGATCCCCATTGTTCGTAGATCACCAGCAGATCGGGGCGGGCCTGCACGAACCGCTCGATGACCGGGCCGATCGCCGCCAGATCGGTGGTGGAGCGGACCAGCATCCGGCTTGCGGCATCGCCGGATCCGAACCGGGCCGTCAATTCCTGCGCCTGCCCGCCAGCGGCAAGCATGGCCAGACATGACGCCACCGCCGCGAGCCCGCGAACTCCACCTTTCATCCCTCCACCCCCTGAAGACGCAGCGCGGCGCGGAAACCGTCCGGCTCGTTGCGCAGGACCAGCCGCCCGCCATGGCTGGCCGCGACGGCCTGGGCGATGGCCAGCCCCAGCCCGCCGCCGCCCCGGTCGCGGCGCGACCCGAACCGGGCGGGCGGCGCCGTCAGAACATGCGGCGGCGGCCCCGCGCCCGCGTCCAGAACCCACAATTCCGGCCGCACCCCCGCTGTCACGCCCAGGCGCACGGGTCCGCGCCCGTGACGCAGGGCGTTGCCGAGCAGGTTCTTCCCCGCCTCGGCCAGCGACAGCGCATCGCCGCGGACGCCGACCGGGCGGTCGGGCAGATCCAGCGTCACGTCCACATTGGCCGCCACCACGTCATGATCGCTGTCCTCGAGCACCTCGACCGCGATGTCCCGCAGATCCAGCAGGGCCCGCGGCGCGGTGTCGGTGCGATGGATGACCATGGCCTTGCTCAGCATCTGGTCCAGCAGCCGACCCAGGCCGACCGCCCGGTCGTGCAGGCGCGACAGGATCTCGGAGCGCCGGCCGGGATCGCCCTCGTCCAGGGCAAGCTGCGCCTGCGCGCGCAGCGCGGCGACGGGGTTGCGCAACTGATGCGCGGCGTCGCCGATAAGGTTGCGATTGGTCTCGGCCTGCCGGTCGAGCCGCGCCATGAACCCGTTCAGCGCGCCGAGCAGGCCGGCGATCTCGCGCGGGGCGGCCAGGTCGAGCGGGGTCAGGTCCGTCGGATCGCGGCGGGCGAGGGCACGGCCGATCCGCGCCAGCGGCCGCAGGGCCGAGCGCACCGCCAGCCAGGCGATCAGCGCCATCGCCGCCCCCGCGCCGCCAAGCAGGAACAGCGCGTTCTGCGCGATGTCCCGGGCCAGGGATTGCCGCGCCAGCAGTGTCTGCCCGACGATCACCCGCACCGGCCCGGAGAAGCGACGCTCGGCAAAGCGGCGGGTGACCGAGACGTAGCGGGCGGGTTCATCGCCGAACGTGCCGTCGTAGAAGGTCGCATCGCCGCTGCCCGCCGCGGGTCCGGGTGCGGCATCATCGCCGGTCAGCGTGGCGCCGTCCGGCCCGACGACGCGGTAGCGGATGCGATCGTCGGGGGCCAGCGCCAGAAGCTGGAACGCCGATAACGGCACATCCACCAGAGGCACCCCATCGCGAACGGTAATCGACTCCGCGATGTCGCTGGCGGCCCCCAGAAGAAGCCGGTCATAGGCTTCGCGCGCCGCCTGACGGCCATAGGCCAGCGCCGCGACCAGAACCACGGCCCCCCCGGCCAGAAGCACGGCCGAGACCGCCAGTGCGACCCGCGCCTTGAGCGAGAGCGACCCCGGCGCGGCGGCGGCGGCGGCGGCTTCAGCCATGCAGCGCCTCGATCCGGTAGCCGAGGCCGCGATGGGTCTCGATCCGCACGCCCGCGCCCGCCAGCTTCTTGCGCAGGCGCGCCACGTAGAGCTCGACCGCGTTGGCACCCACATCGGCATCGGCAAAGGCGAACAGCCCGTCGAACAGCCGATCCTTCGACATGATCGTGCCGGGATGCGACAGCAACAGATGCAGAAGCGCGTATTCCCGCCGGGTCAGTGCCACGGCTTCCCCGGCCACCCGCACGGTCTGCGCCCCCGGATCCAGCGTGACATCGCCCACGGACAGCGCATTTTCGGCCCGCCCGCCGCTGCGGCGCATCAGCACCCGCAGTCGCGCCTCGAGCTCGCGCAGATCGAAGGGCTTCACCAGGTAATCGTCGGCCCCGTCATCGAGCGCGCCGACACGGGCCGAGACCTCGAAGGTCGCCGTCAGCATCAGGACCGGCACCCGGCTCCCGCCCCGGCGCAGCGCCCGCAAGAGGTCGCGGCCGTCGCCGTCCGGCAGGTCGATATCCAGAACGGCCGCATCGTAGTGCTGCACCCCGAGAAACGCCTCGGCCTCGTCCAGCGTGCCCGCGACGTCGCAGGCGAACCCGCCGCGCGCCAAATGCTGCGCCACGGCCTCGGCCATGTCCGCGGTGTCCTCAACGATCAGAAGGCGCATCGCCTGCCATCCCTCTCCCTTGGCGTCACCGTAGGCCGGCGCCCGCCGATGCGGAAGAGCGCGCGATGACAGGTTGGTGACAGCTTCATCCCCTAGAACGGTCGGACCGGGCGGCGCGACGGTGCCGGCCCCGATCTGTGGAGGAGAGACATGACCCTGACGACCATCCGGCGCGGCCTGATCGCCGCCGCCTTCACCGCCTTCGCGCCGCTCCTCGCGTCGGCGCAGGATTTCACCCCCGAGAACCCCGAATGCATCGCCCCGGCCAATCCGGGCGGCGGTTGGGACTTCACCTGTCGGCAGGTGGGCAAGACGCTGCAGGATCTCGACCTGATCCCGCGCACCATGCAGGTGGTCAACCTGTCCGGCGGCGGCGGCGGCGTGGCCTTCGCCGAGGTCGTGAACAAGCGCAAGGACGACAACGACCTGATCGTCGCGGCCTCGTCGGCCACGGCAACGCGACTGGCGCAGAACGCCTATCCCGGCAACACCATGGACCAGGTGCGCTGGCTGGGCTCGATCGGCGCCGATTACGGCGTGATCGCCGTGGCCGGCGACAGCGAGATCGAGACGCTGCCGCAGCTCATGGATCAGATCAAGGAGAACCCCGCCTCGGTGGCGATCGGCGGCGGTTCCGCCGTCGGGGGCTGGGACCATCTGAAGGTTCTGATGGCCGCCCGCTCGGCCGGGGTCGAGGACGTGCGCAAGGTCAAGTACATCGCCTTTGCCGGCGGCGGCGAGGCGGTGACGCAGCTTCTGGCCGGCTCGCTTCAGGCGTTCACGGGCGACCTGTCCGAGGCGAAGGGCTTCGTCGACTCGGGGGACATCAAGGTCCTGGCCGTTCTGGCGCCCGAGCGGCTGGAGGGCGCCTTCGCCGACTTCCCGACCGCCAAGGAACAGGGGATCGACGCGATCGGCGCCAACTGGCGCGGCTTCTATGCCCCCGGCGGCATGAGCGACGCCGCCTACTCCTACTGGGTCGACAACATCTCGACCCTGTATGACAGCGAGGAGTGGAAGCAGGTGATGGAGCAGAACGGCCTGGCGCCGCTCGACCTCCAGGGGGACGAGTTCCAGCAGTTCGTCGCCGACTCGGTCCAGGAGATCACCGATCTGTCGAAAGAGATCGGCATCCTGCAGTAACAGTCGCTTTCGCCACCCCCGGCCGCCGCGCCGGGGGTGTGCCTGTCCAACCAACCGTGTTGCCGGAGACGCGCGATGAGCGACCGGATCTTTGGCGGGATCGGCCTGATCCTTGCCCTGCTTTACGCCTGGCAGGCGTCCATCATCCAGGAAAGCTTTCTGACCGACACGGTCGGGCCCAAGGTCTTTCCCTTCATGGTCGCCGCGGTGATGGCACTGTCATCGGCCTATTTCCTGATCAAGCCTGACCCCGAGCCGCACTGGCCGCGCGCCGGGCGGCTGGCCGAGATCGGCCTCGCCGTTCTGGTGATGATCGCCTATGCGCAGGCGCTGCCGGAACTGGGCTTCCTGATCTCCACCGCGCTGGCCGCCGGGTATCTGACCTGGCGTCTGGGCTCGCGTCCGGTCGAAAGCCTGGTGATCGGCATCGGCACCTCGGTCGGCATCTACGTCATCTTCCGCCTGATGCTGGGCCTCAGCCTGGCGCGCGGACCCCTCGGATTCTGAAAGGACCGCCATGGACCTGCTGTCCTCGCTGGCCGACGGCTTCGCCGTCGCGCTGACATTCCAGAACATCCTTCTGGCGCTTCTGGGCTGCTTCCTGGGCACGGTGATGGGCGCGCTGCCCGGGCTCGGACCGTCGAACGGCGTGGCCATCCTGATCCCGCTGGCCTTCACGATGGGGTTGGACGCGACATCGGCGCTGATCCTGCTCACCTCGGTCTATTACGGGGCGATGTATGGGGGGCGCATCAGCTCGATCCTGTTGAACATTCCCGGCGACGAGCCCGCCATGATGACCTGCCTCGACGGCTATCCGATGGCACAGCAGGGCCGCGCGGGCGAGGCGCTGGCCCTGTCCGGCATCGCCTCCTTCGTGGGGGCCTTCTTCGCCACCTGGGGGCTGGTGCTGCTGGCGCCGCAGCTGGTGAAGGTCGCGCTTCTGTTCGGGCCGGCCGAGTATTTCGCGCTGTTCGTGCTGGCCTTCGCCACGCTCGGCGGCATCTCGTCGACCAATCAGGCCAAATCGGCGTTTGCCGCCGCACTGGGCCTGGGCCTGGCGATGGTGGGGGTCGATACCCAGACCGGGGTGCCGCGTTTCACCTTCGGCGAGGTTCACCTCTATGACGGCATCGATTTCCTGGTCGCCATCGTCGGCCTTTTCGCGCTGTCCGAGGTCTTCGTCTTTCTCGAACACCGGGGGACCGAGGCCGACATCTCGACCAAGCCCAAGACCCGGATCGGGCGGATCACGCCGCCCTGGTCGATGATCCGGGCCTGCACGCCGACGATGCTGCGCACCACGGTGCTGGGTTTCGTGGCGGGCGTGCTGCCGGGCGCCGGCGCCTCACTGGGCTCGTTCATCTCGTATTCGATGGAAAAGCGCCTGGTCGACCGTCAGGGCACGTTCGGCACGGGCGATCCGCGCGGCGTGGCCGCGCCCGAGGCGGGAAACAACGCGGCGGCCGGGGGTGCGCTCGTGCCGATGCTGGCCCTGGGGGTTCCCGGATCGGGCACCACCGCGGTGCTGCTGGCGGTGCTGCTGGCGCTGAACATCACGCCGGGGCCGCTTCTGTTCACGCAGAACCCCGATGTCGTCTGGGGCCTGATCGCGGCCCTGTTCATCGGAAACGTCATGCTTCTGGCCATGAACATTCCGATGGTGGGCCTGTTCGCCCGCGTGCTGCTGATCCCGCCGCGGATCCTGATGCCCATCGTCGCCATGATCTCGTTCGTGGGGATCTACGGCATCTCGGGGTCCAGCTTCGATCTGCTGGTGATGGTGGGTTTCGGCGTGATGGGCTGGGTCCTGCGCAAGCTGGACGTGCCGCTGGTGCCGGTGATCCTGGGCACGCTTCTGGGCAACGAGATGGAGGTGAACCTGCGTCGCGCCGTCAATATCTCGGACGGCGATTACTCGGTGCTGATCGGATCGCCCCTGACGATCATCCTGTGGACCATCGCCGTCGTCGGCTTCGTGCTTCCCATCGTGATGGGCGGCTGGATCCGGCGGCGCATGGCCCGCGTGCCCGAAGCCGAAGGCGGCATCGAGGATTGAGGGCCGAGGCTATCGCTCGGCCCCCGGGGGATGGCCGCGCGCCTTCCCCCGGCGTCGTTCGTTGTGCCAGATATACACGCCCGACCCGATGATGATCAGCGCCCCCGCCAGGGTCCAGGCGGTGGGGTAGGTGGCGAAGACCATGATCCCGGCGAAGCTGGCGAAGAAAAGCTGCACATAGACCACGGGCGCCAGGACCGAGGCATCGGCATAGCGATGCGCCACGGTGGCGAAGATATGGCCGATGCCCCCGAAGACGCCGATCGCGCCGAGGATGACGTAGCCCAGCCAGGTATCGGGCCAGGTCCAGACCGACCAGGCGAAGGGAATCAGCGCCGCCGATGCCAGCCCGCTGGACCAGAGCTGGCTGGTCGCGGTGCTTTCCGCCCCCGCGATCATCCGCGTCAGCACGAAATAAAGCGACGCACAAAGCAGCGCCCCCACCGACAGAAGCATCGCCCAGTGGAACTGCGCCCCCCAGGGCTGGACCACGACGATCACACCCAGAAAGCCGACGCAGATCGCCGTCATGCGCCGGATGCCCACGCGCTCGCCCAGGACCGGGATGCTCAGCAGCGTCACCATGACCGGCCCGGCGAACATGATCGTGGTCGTGACCGTGATCGGCAGATAGTTCAGCGCGGTGAAGTTCAGCGCCGTGCTCCCGAGCAGCGCAAAGGACCTCAGCGCCTGCAGCCATGGCCGGGCCGACCGGAACGCCCCGCCCCCCTCGGCGGGCAGGAACAGGGCCAGCGACAGGATGAAATGGCCGGCATAGCGCGCGAAGACCACCTGAATCGCCGGCAGCCCGCCCAGGATCAGCCACTTGGCCGAGGTGTCGATGCAGGTGAAGAACGCAACGGCGCCCGCCATCGTGGCGAGTCCGAGCGCGGTACGTTCCTCGCGGGGGCGGGCGGCCGTGACCACGGGATCACCCCGTGGCCCATCCCCCGTCGATGACATGGGCCTGCCCGGTGGTGAAGCCGGATTCATCCGAGCCGAGATAGACGGCCAACGCCGCGATCTCGGCCGGCTTGCCGATCCGGCCCATGGGCTGACGGGCGATGAAGGCCTTGAGCGCCGCGTCGTAATCGCCGGTGGCGCGCAGCCGGTCGTGCAGCGACGGGCTGTCGACCGTGCCCGGGCAGATGACATTGCAGCGCACGCCGCGGGTCACGTAATCCAGCGCGACCGATTTGGTCATCCCGATCACCGCCGCCTTGGTCGCGCCATAGACGAAGCGCGACGGCGCGGCGATGATCGACCCGGCGACCGAGCCGATATTGACGATCGAGCCGCCGCCCCGTTCGGTCATGCCCGGCAATGCCGCCTGCATGGCGTGGAACTGCGCCTTCACGTTCAGGGCAAGCGCGAAGTCGAACTCGTCATCCGTCGCATCGGCGATGGTGCCGTTATGGACGATGCCCGCGCAATTCACCAGAATGTCGGGCGCGGCGTCGCGTATGGCCGCCTGAAGGTCGTCCTTGCGCGTCACGTCCAGCGCGAAGCCGCGCGCCCCGTCCAGCCCCCGCAGCAACCCCTCGTCGCGGTCGGTTGCGGTGAGTTCGGCGCCTTCGCGCAGATAGGCCTCGGCGATGGCGCGGCCTATCCCCTGTCCGGCCGCCGTGACGAATGCGCGTTTGCCTTCCAGCCTCATTCGGTCCCCCGTTCCTTCAGATAATCCACTGCCTCGGGCACCATGCATTCGCCCATATCCGCCGCGACCGTCTCCTCCAGCAGGGCCAGCGTCGCCGGGCCGATCCGCGGTTGCGCGCCCAGATGCTCGCCCATCGCAACGTAATACCCGACATCCTTGCAGGCATTGCCGAGCGAGAAGTCCATGTCGTTGCGCCCTTCGACCGCGTAGTTGCGCACCAGATCCATCATGCCCGAGCGCAGCGGCCCCGCCGACATCACCCCGTAGAGCGTGTCGCGCGGGATGCCCGCCGCATCGGCCATGGCAAAGGCTTCCGACATGGCCATGGCCGTGGTCATGCCGAAGAAGTTGTTGATCAGCTTGATCGTGTGGCCGGTCCCCGAGGGCCCGAGGTGAAAGACGTTCTCGCCCAGATCCTCGAGCACGGGACGCACCCGCGCGAAGGCATCCGCATCGCCCGCCCCCATGATGTTCAGCTTGCCGTCCTTGGCATGGGCCGGCGTGCGGCCGAGCGGCGCGTCGAGGAACGCGGCCCCCTGTTGCGCCGCCCGCTCGGCCAGCATCCGGGTCGAGGCGGGCTGGGACGTGCCGAAATCGATGACCACGGCGTCCGAGGACAGGCCGGCCAGCACGCCCTCATCGCCCAGCATCCGCGCCTCGACCTGTTCCGACGTGCCCATGCACAGCATCACGATGTCGCTCGCCTGGGCCAGGTCGCGCGCCGTCTTGGCCTCGGTCGCGCCGCGGGCCACCGCGGCATCAACGGCCGCGCGCGAGCGGTTGGCCAGCACGGTCAGCGGATAGCCCTTGTCTTGCAGCCGTCCGACCATGGCCGCGCCCATGAGGCCCAGGCCGATGAATCCGATGCGGGGTAGCGAAGTCATATCACGTCCTTTCTGCGGCGCGTTTCCCTCAGCCCAGGAAGACCGAGACCAGCGGGGGCCAGATCAGCAGCAGCGACAGCGCCAGAAGCTGGATGCCGATGAATGGCAGGAACCCCTTGAAGATATCCGTCAGCGAGATGTGCGGCGGCGCCACCGATTTCAGGTAGAAGGCGGCCGGGCCGAATGGCGGCGACAGGAAGCTGACCTGCATGTTCATGGTGAAGACCACGCCGAACCAGATCGACACGTGCCGCGGATCGAGCTGGCCGAAGATGCCGATCTCTTCGATGGGCAGGCGCAGCACGATGGGCAGGAAGACCGGGATCACCAGCAGAACGATGCCCACCCAGTCCATGAACGCGCCCAGGATCAGGAAGATCAGCATCATGATCAGGATCACGCCCATCGTGGGCAACTGGCTGTCGACGATGGACGAGGCGATATAGGTGGGCCCGCCGGCGATGGTATATGCCCCGGCCAGCGCCGTGGCGCCGATCGTGACCCAGATGATCGTCCCGGTGGATTTCAGGGTGCGCTTCAGCGCCTCCCACAGCAGGTTGAAGCTCATCTCGCCGCGCAGGGCCGCGATGACGCCCACCGCGATGACGCCCATGCCGGCCGCCTCGGTGATGCCGGTGATGCCGCCATAGATGGAGCCCAGCACCACGCCGATGACGACCATGGGCCCGACCAGACCCTTGCCCATCGACCAGCCGAGCGCGGTGCGCGCCCGGCCGAACACGGCCAGGTTCAGCGCGATGGCAACCAGCAGGATGCCGCCGAAGATCAAGGTATAGGTCGGGGTGCCGAAGGCCACCGCGTCCACGCCCTCGACCGCCGCGTTCTGCCCGCTGAGGGTCAGGAACAGCGCCCGCAGGAACAGCGCGGCGGCAAAGCCGCCGAACAGCGTGGTCAGGAAACTGCCGAAGAGCAGGCCCTTCTCGCGCCCCACCGGTTCGCCCGGCACAGGGTCGGGCAGCGGCGCCAGCGACGGGTTCAGCCGGGTGCGCACGATGATGTAGATGATGAAGAACGACGCCAGGATGAAACCGGGCAGGAAGGACGCCGTGAACAGCGCCTTGATCGAGGTCTCGGTGATCAGCCCGTAGATGATGAGCACGATCGACGGCGGGATCATCGTCCCGAGCGAGCCGCTGGCGCAGATCGTGCCGATGGCCAGGTTCTGGTTGTAGCCAAGGCGCAGCATCTGCGGCAGCGCGATCAGGCCCAGAAGCACCACCTCGCCGCCGATGATGCCGGACATCGCCGCCATGATGACGGCCATGATCGAGGTGACGATGGCGATCCCCCCGCGTGTGCGGTTCAGCCAGACATTCAGCGAATTGTACATCTCCGCCGCGATGCCGGATCGTTCCAGCAAGTTCGCCATGAAGATGAACAACGGGATGGAGATCAGGACGTAATCGGTCAGCAGCCCGTAGATACGCTGCGCCAGGATGTTGAGCGGCCCGGTGCCGAAATTCGAGAACAGAAGATCCGGCCCGAAGCGCATGACCAGAACGCCCACCGCCAGGACCGCCGAGGCGAAGCCGAGCGGCATCCCGATGGCCAGCAGCACGAGCATGCCCAGAAGCAGGACCGTCGAGATGGTGCCGATATCGAACATCAATCGTGCCTTCCCTGTTCGTGCTGTTCGCGCGCGCTCTGGATCATGTCCTCGACCTCGGTCTCATCGACGACGCCGTGATGTTCCGGCGCCTTGTTCCAATCGGCGATCAGGTTCACGACCGCCTGGATGGCCACCAGCACGATGATCAGCAGGATCATCGGCTTCAGCGTGCCCGGGATGGGCGGGTCGAAGGCGGTGCCGAACGTCTCCCACCGCAGGAATTTCGCCTTGGCCTCGCCCCATCCGCCCCAGATCATCGCGCCGGCGAAGACCAGGATCAGCCCGGTCGACACCACGTCGGACAGGTTCTGCAACCAGCGCGGAAAGGTGTCGTAAAGCAGATAGATGCGGATATGGCTGCGCTGCTGCATGGCGTAGAGCCCCGACAGCAGAAAGATGAACCCGGCCATCCACAGGCTGAGTTCGTTCGCCCACAGGGTCGGCGCCTCGAAGACGTAGCGCACGAGCACCTCGTAGAACATCACCGAAACCAGAACCACGACCAGAAGCATGGTGACCCGGCCCAGGAACAGGCTGACCTTGTCGAAGCCGTTCTCGATCTGGCCCTCGCCCGCGGTGGTATGGGCGGCCCTGATCCCCATGATCAGCGACACGATCATGCCGCCAAGGAACAGGAAATCGACGATGCCCGCCGTCAGGTAGGCCGAGCGCAGGTTGTCGTTGGCCAGCCCGGCCAGGATGATGAAGCGGGGAAAGTACCACACCAGCCAGCCCATGCAGACGATGAACAGGCTGGGCCAGAGGATGTCCCTGGGCGTCCCGTAGGTCTTCAGCACGTCCGTCCCTCCCAGAAACCGTGCCTAACAGATGGCCCCCCGCGATGCGGGGGGCCGCGCGCCGGTGCGGTCCGGCGTCAGGAGTCGCTCTCGATCAGCCCCAGCTTCTTCATGAAGGCGGTGTGGCTTTCCACCAGCGCCTTGGCTTCGGGGGTCTTGGTGGCCCAGTCGGCCCAGGCGGTCTGCGCGGCCTCGCGGAAGGTCTTCCGGTCCTCTTCCGACCAGTCGTACAGCTTGACGCCCTGCTCGCGCAGATCGGCCGCGGCTTCGTTATTGGCGACCTCGAAGGTCAGCGCGGTCTGGAAGGCCAGCTTCTGCATCGCCGTGTCGATGATCCGGCGCTCGCGCTCGCTCATCTCCTCCCACTTGTCCAGCCGGCAGGCCAGATGGTCCGACGGCATCGAGTGGAAGCCGGGATAGGTCGCGTTCTTGACGAGGTCGTAGAGGCCGAGGCCCACATTGTTCGCCAGGCCCGAGGCATCGGCGCCGTCGATGATGCCGGTTTCGAGCGCGGTGAAGATCTCGGTGAAGTCCATGACGATGGGCTTGGCGCCGAGATTGGCGAAGATCTCGGTCTCCATCCCCGGGGGCGAGCGGAATTTCCAGTCCTTCAGATCGTCCGGCCCGGCCAGCGGCTTGGACGAGGACATGGATTCCTGGCCGTAGATCCACCAGCCCACCAGCTTCATGTTGTAAGTGTTGTACAATTCATCGGCCGCTTCGAAGCCGCCGTTATACAGCCACGCATATTGCTGCCACGGGGTGTCGTAGCCGCCCATGATGTCGCCGACGAACTGGAAGGCCGGGTTCTTGCCGGTCTGATAGGCGCCGCCGGTCATGTCGCAATCGAGGATGCCGTTGGCGGCCGCGTCGAAGGTCTCGACCGACTTCACGACCGACGAGGAATAGAACATCTCGATGGTGATGTCGCCGCCGGACATGGTCTGCACGTCGTCGACGAACTGCGCCGCCAGCTTGCCCGAAACCGTCTCGGGCGCGTAATGCGTCTGGATTCGCAGTGTCGTCTGGGCTGCGGCGGGCAGTGCGAACATTGCCGCGACCGCCGTCGTCTGCATGAACGTTCTGAATTTCATGTTCTTCCCTCCCTGTGCGACCACTTTGTCGCCTGGCTTTTGACCAGGGGGCCAGTGGCCCCCGGCGGAATGGTATACCATTCGCCAGCCGAACGTTAGCCAAAGCCGTATCGACAATCAACGGCTTTTGGTATACCAAACAGCGGCCTTGCAGGGGTGCCAAGCGCGCGCCATTCCTCCTGCGAGCGAACCCGACCCGTATCTCCGAAGGACGCCATGGCGGATCCGACACTGCCCGAACAGATTGCCGACCGGCTGCGCCGCGACATCCTGCGGGGGATCCTGGCGCCGGGCGCGCCGATAAAGGAGCGGGATGCCGCGGCCGAGCGCGGCGTCAGCCGGACCCCCATGCGCGAGGCGATCCGCATTCTGGCCAAGGAGGGGCTGGTCATCCTGCGTCCGGCGCGCAGCCCGGTCGTGGCGGATCCGTCGCTGAAGGAAGTGACCGACGCGCTGGCGGTCCTCTCGGTGCTCGAGGTGCTGTCGGGCCGCCTTGCCTGCACCGAAGCCACCGCCGACGAGATAGCCGAGATCGGCAGGATCCACGATCGCATGACCGAAGGCTACGGCACGCTGGACAGCGTCGCGCTGTTCGAGGTCGACATGGATTTCCACATCGCCATCGCCCACGCCTCGCACAATCCGGTGCTGGCAGAGACGCATAACGCCTACCTCGCGCGGTTGTGGCGCGCGCGGTACCTGTCGGCGCGGCAGGGCAAGTCGCGCGTGCGGGTGCTGCGCCAGCACGGCGCCATCGTCGAGGGGCTGCGACGGCGCGACCCCGACATGGTGGGCGCCGAGATCGAGAGCCATCTGGAACACCTCGTCATCAACATCTCGCAGCATTTCGAGAACCGCGAGGAACCGCAGGTCAGGCGCCCGGCCTGACCGCGCCGCAACGATTTACCCAGGAAGCAAGAAGGACAAGTCATGAAGCTGATGCGTGTGGGCCCCGCGGGCCAGGAACGGCCCGCCCTGCTGGATGCGGCCGGCAAGGTGCGCGATCTGTCTGCCCATATCGGCGATCTGGGCGGCGACGGCGTGTCGCTGGACGCGCTCGCCCGCCTGCGCGAGATCGACCCCGACAGCCTGCCCGAGATCGCCTCGCCCGGGCGGATCGGGCCGTGCCTGTCCCATGTGCCGAACTTCTTCTGCATCGGGCTGAACTACGCCCAGCACGCGGCCGAGACCGGCGCGCAGCCGCCCGCCGAACCGATCATCTTCTCCAAGGCCACCTCGGCCCTGTCGGGGCCGAACGATCCCGTCGTGATCCCGCGCGGATCCGAGAAGACCGATTGGGAGGTCGAGTTGGGCGTGGTGATCGGGCGCGCGGCCTCCTACGTCTCGGAGGACGAGGCACTGGATTACGTGGCCGGCTACTGCACCGTGAACGACGTGTCAGAACGCGCCTTCCAGATCGAGCGGGGCGGCCAGTGGATGAAGGGCAAATCCGCCCCCAGCTTCGGCCCGGTCGGTCCCTGGCTGGTGACGGCGGACGAGGTTCCCGACCCCCAGGCCCTGCGGGTCGAGCTGACACTGAACGGCGAGACGGTGCAGGATTCCGATACCTCGGACATGATCTTCACCGTGCGCCAGATCGTCAGCTACATGTCGCAATTCATGCAGCTGATGCCCGGCGACATCATCGCCACCGGCACGCCCCAGGGCGTGGGCATGGGGATGAAGCCGCAGCGTTTCCTGCGCCCCGGCGACGTGATGGAGATCGAGGTCCAGGGGCTGGGCCGGCAGCGGCAGGAAGCCCGCGCCGCCGACTGACAGGCTGCGGGCGGGGCGGCCACGGCCGCCCTGCCCTGCTTATCCGACCGGGGTCAGCAAGTCGCGCCCGGCTAGAAAGGCACGGGCATTGTCGCGCTGCAATGCGCCCATCGCCTTGCGCGTCTCGATCGTTCCCGATCCCTGATGCGGTTGCAGCAGCACGTTGTCGAGCGACAGGAACCGCGGGTCCAGATCGGGCTCGTTGAGAAAGACGTCCAGCGCGGCGGCCCGGATCCGCCGCGCCTCCAACGCGTCCAGAAGCGCCGCCTCGTCGATCGTGCTGCCACGCGAGATGTTCACGATCACGCCGTCGGGTCCGAGGGCCGCAATCGCGGCGGCCGAGACATAGCCGACCGTGCCCGCGCCGCCGACGACCGCGACGATCAGGTCGTCGACCGCCGCCGCCAGCGCCACCGGATCGGGATGGTAGATCCAGTCGGCCGGCACGTCCTTGGGCTGCCGCGAGTGATAGTGGATCCCGATCTTGAACGCCGCCAGCCGGTCGGCGATCTCGCGCCCGATGCGCCCCAGCCCGGCGATCCCGACGCGGCGCCCCGAAACCTTGCGGTTCAGCGGCAGCGCCTCTTGCGACCAGCGCCCCGACCGCACCCAGTCGGACCCCTGGACGATCTGCCGGCTCTGCGCCAGCAGCATGGCCACGGCGAGATCGGCCACATCGTCGTTCAGCACGTCGGGCGTGTTGGTCACGCGGATGCCCCGGCTCCGGGCGGCAGCCATGTCTATCGCGTCGTATCCCACGCCGAAATTGGCGATCAGGCCAAGCGCCGGGAACAGATCCATGACCTCTGCGTCAAGGGCGGCATGACCCTTGTAGCCCAGGACCCGCACAGCTTGCCGCATGCGCTCGTCCAGCGAACTCAGCTCCTCCAGCTCGGCCGCGACGCGGCCGCCCATCTCGGCGATGCCTGCCAGGTCCCAGTCGGGATACTCGCCCACGGCCACGAATTCGGTCATCTCGCCCTCTCCTTGCAGGTGCACGGCGCCTAGAGCAGCGCCCGGATGCGCCCGATCGCCGCCTCGATATTCTCCAGGCTGTTGGCGTAGGAGAAGCGCAGATACCCCTCGCCCCACCGGCCGAAGCTGGTTCCGGCCACCGTGGCGACCCCGGCATCGTTCAGGAACCGGTCCTGTGCTTCGCGCGCCGACATGCCGGTGCCCTCGACATTCGGGAAGGCATAGAAGGCACCCGCCGCATCGGCACAGCGCACGCCCGGCAGATCGTTCAGCAGGCGCACGATCACCTCGCGCCGCCGGTCGAATTGCGCGACCATCTCCGTCACCGCATCCTGGGGCCCGGTCAGCGCGGCCAGGCCCGCATACTGGGCCGCCGCATTCACGCAGGAATGGTCGTTGATGCACAGCCGCGTCACCGGATCGACCAGCCGGTCGGGCCAGACGGCATAGCCCAGGCGCCAGCCCGTCATGGCATAGGTCTTGGACCAGCCGTCCAGAACGATCAGCCGGTCGCGGATCGAGGGATAGGTCAGCAGGCTGACATGCCGGCGCCCGCCATACAGCATCTGGCTGTAGATCTCGTCCGACATCAGCGCCACGTCGGGATGCGCCTCCAGCCCCGCGACCAGCTTGTCGATCTCTTCCCGCGGGGTCACGCCCCCGGTCGGATTGGCCGGCGAGTTGATGATGATCAGCCGGGTCCGGGGGGTGATCCGGCCCAGCACGTCCTCGGCCGAGAAGGCGAACCCGTTCCGTTCCTCCAGCGGGATCGGCACGGCGGTGGCGCCGGTATAGTTGATCACGCTTTCATAGATGGGAAAGCCGGGATTGGGATACATGATCTCGGCCCCCGGCTGCCCGAAGGCGAGCACGGCAAAGAACATCGTGGGCTTGCCGCCGGGCACCACGATGACGTTGTCAGGGTTGACCTCGGCCCCGTGACGGCGATGCAGATCCGCGGCCACCGCCTCGCGCAGGGGGGGGATGCCGTTCGCCGGCGTATAGCCGTGATGCCCGTCGCGCAGCGCCTTGATCCCCGCCTCGACGATATGGTCGGGCGTGCGGAAATCGGGCTGCCCGATCCCCAGATTGATGATGTCGCGCCCCTGGGCCGCCAGCTTTCCCGCCCGCGCCAGAACCTCGAACGCGCTTTCGGTGCCGAGCCGGCCAAGACTGTCGGCGAATTTCATGTCGTTGCTCCGCGATACGCATCCATCCAGCCAAGACCCCGCTCGGTCACGCCGCTGCGCGGCTTGTATTCGGCGCCGACCGGCTCGGTCCATCCCAGTTCGGCGAAGGCCGACAGGATCTCGGGGTAGTTCAGTTCGCCCGCATCCGGCTCGCCCCGGTCCGGCACCGCCGCGATCTGCACATGGCCGATCACCTCGCGATGCGCCTCGAACCGCCGGATGATGTCGCCCTGCATGATCTGGGTATGATAGCAGTCGAACATCACCCGCAGGTTCGGCCGACCGAGGGCGGCAACGAGATCGGCCGCGTCCTCGACCCGGTGCAGGTGGTAGCCGGGCGCGTCCCGGTGGTTGATCGGCTCGATCAGAACGCCCAGCCCCTGCGCCGCGGCCAGATCGCAGGCATGGGCCAGATTGGCGCGAAACACGGCCCCGGCCCCGGTGCCGCCGTCGGTCAGCCCCGCCATGACATGCACGTTCCGGGCGCCGATGGCAGCGGCATAGGCGACCGCCTGATCGATGGCCGCGCGCGCCTCGACCTCGCGTCCGGGCAGCGCGCACAGACCGAACTCGCCGGCCGATTCGTTGCCGCGCACCGTGTTCAGCCCCAGCATCGGCAGCCCGGTCTCGTCCAGTGCCGCGCGGATATCCGTCGCCTCGACCGTGTAGGGAAAGTGGCATTCCACCGCCGCGAAACCGGCAGCGCGGGCGGCCCGGATCGCATCCGGCAACGCGCGGTCGGTGAACAGAAAGCCGAGATTGGCCGAAAAGCGTGTCATTCCCAGTCCACTTCGAAAGTCGTCACCACATCGGCGATCTGCGCCCGGTTCAGCCCCATCGCCCCCGCACCCCGCACCAGCAGCGCCAGCTTCGCCGTCTCCTCCAGCTCCTCGATGGCGAAGACCGCGGCCTCGAGGTCCTTGCCGGCGACCACCGGCCCGTGATTGGCCAGCATCACCGCGCTGCGCCGTCCCGCCAGGCCGCGCACCGCATCGCCCATGGCCGGATCGCCCGGCCGGAAATACGGCAGCAGCCGCACCTTGCCGAGCCGCATCACCGAATAGGCGGTCAGCGGCGGCAGCATGTTCTCGACGTCGATCCCGGGCAGCATCGACAGGGCCACTGAATGGGTCGAATGCAGATGGACCACCGCCCCCGCCGACCGGCGCGTCTCGTAGAACGCGTCGTGCAGGGGCATCTCCTTGGTGGGGCGGTCGCCGTCCACGTGACGGCCCTGGGCGTCGAACCGCGACAGGCGCGCCGGGTCCAGACGGCCGAAGCTGGCCCCGGTCGGCGTCACCAGCAACCCGCCGTCGGGGGTGCGGGCCGAGATGTTGCCGGACGCGCCGCCGGTCAGCCCCCGCTGGAACATCGAGGCGGCCCACCAGCAAACGTCCTCGCGCAGCTTCGCCTCGGCGCTCACCGGCGCCCCTCCAGCACCGCGTCGGCCTTGGCGAAGAAATCGGGCGCGCCGAAATTGCCGGATTTCAAGGCCACGACCAGGGCCGGGCCTGCGCGCATCGCCGGCACGCCGGGGTCGATCTCGGGGCCGATCGCCAGTTCGCGCGGGGCCACCGCCTCGATCACCGCGCCCGATGTCTCGCCGCCCGCGCTGATCAGACGGCTGACGCCCCGGTCGACGAGCGTCCGGGCGAGTTCGGCAAAGAACCCCTCGAAGGCCGCGGCGATCCGCGCCCTGCCGAACCGGTCCTGCGCGGCCCGCACCACCTGCGGATCGGCCGAGGAATAGACCAGCGGCAGCCCGGCCTGGGCGAGAACCCAGTCGGCCGCGCTGCCGGGCGTCGCCGCGCCCGCCATCACCGCCTCGGCGCCGATTTCCAGCCGCGGCCCGTCATGCCGGGCGACCTGATCGCGGGTCGCGGCCGAGCACGACCCCGATACCGCGGCCGCCCGGCCCGGCTGCCCCTGCCACGCGGACGCGCCACCGGCCAACCGGCCCGCGCGGCGGAAATTCGCGGGCAGACCCATGGCGATGCCCGATCCCCCGGTCAAAAGCGGCAGGTCGGCCGCCGCCGCGCCGAGCGCGACCAGATCCTCGTCGTGGATCGCATCCGCGACGATCAGGCGATGTCCGGCCGCATCCTCGGCCTGCATGCGGGCCCGGATCGCCTCGGGGCCGGCGAACACGTCGGCCACGGCGACATGGCCCACCGACCCCCTTGTCTGCAGGGCCAGCCAGCGCCGCAGATCCGGGTCGGTCATGGGCGTCAGGGGGTGGTTTTCCATGCCGCTTTCGCTCAGCAGCCGGTCCTTTACGAACAGGTGCCCCTGATAGATGGACCGGCCGGTGGCCGGAAAGGCCGGGCAGACGATGACCTGCCGGGCCGACAGCGCATCGGCCAGCGCCTCGGCCACCGGGCCGATATTGCCCTCGGGCGTGGAATCGAATGTCGAGCAGTATTTGAACAGGAACTGCGTGCATCCCTGTGCCCTGAGCCAGTCCAGCGCCGCCAGCGACAGGCGCACCGCCTCGTCCACCGGGACAGACCGGGACTTGAGCGCGACCACGCCCGCCTCGACCGCCGGATCGGCCGCGCGGTCCGGCACGCCGACATACTGCGTCGTGCGCATGCCCTGCCTGGTCAGCGTGTTCGCCAGATCGCTCGACCCGGTGAAATCGTCCCCGATGCAGCCCAGAAGCATCAAGCGTCCCCCGGCAGCTTCACCCCGGCGGCCCGGGCATAGACGCGGGTCACGGCGGCGTCGTCCCATCCGCCCTCGCCCGCCTCGGATGCCGCACGGAACTGCGCCAGCGCGGTATCGGTCAGGGGCGTCGGCAGGCCGGCCCGTTCGGCGATCTGCTGCACGATGCCCAGATCCTTCAGCCAGATGTCGACCGCCGAACGCGGCGTGTAATCGGCCTCGACAACATGGGGCGCGCGGTTCTCGAACATCCAGGACGTCCCGGCGGATTTCGAGATCACCTCGACCACCCGCGCCAGGTCCAGCCCCTGGCTGGCGGCGAATGCCAGGCTCTCGCCCATTACCGCGATATGGCTTCCGGCCAGAAGCTGGTTCACCGCCTTCATGGCCGAGCCGGCGCCGACATCCGCGCCCAGGTCGTGCAGGCTGGCCGCCATGGCATCCAGGGCCGGCCGCGCCCGGTCGAAGGCGGCGGGCGACCCCGCGGCCATGATCGACAACTCGCCCGATGCCGCGCGCGCCGCGCCGCCCGAGATGGGGGCATCGAGATACAGCAGGTCCGCCGCGGCAGCGCGTTCGGCCATCGCACGCGCGAATTCGGGGGGCACGGTGGCGCAGGACACGACGACCGATCCCGGCCGCATGGCCGCGGCGCAGCCGTTCTCTGCGAACAGCACCGCCTCGGTCTGCGCCGCGTTCAGCACCACGCTGACCACGATGTCGCTGACGGCCGCCGCCTCGTGCAGCGGGGCGTCGAGCCCGCCTTCACTCGCCAGCGCGGCAACGCGGGACGCATCCAGATCGACCCCGAACACCCGATGCCCGGCCCGCAGAAGCGACTGGGCCATGCCATACCCCATCGAGCCGAGCCCGATCACCGTGACATCCGCCATTGCCGCCGCCCCCCTGCGCACAAGAAATTCGGTATACCATTTGCTTTCACGGATGGCGGGGGGTGTCAATTCCGCGCCCGCTCCGTGCGGCCGGGCCGATATGTCTGGCGCGGCGGCGCCATTTGCGCGATACCGGGCATGTCCAGCAGGCAGACGCGGATCTGCGCCTGCATCGAAGCAACCGGATGCGACGAGGCGACCGAGTCATGACCGGCGACCGATCCATACCCGCCTGCCTGGCCTGCCCGATCCGGCACAATGCCGTCTGCGCCCAGTGCGACGCGACCGAACTGGCGGTGCTGGAGCGGGCGAAGAGTTATCGCACCTATCCCGCCGGCGCGCAGATCGCCTTTGCCGGCGAGCCGCTGCGCCATTTCGCGACCATCGTGAGCGGCTGCGCCACCCTGTCCCGCACGCTCGAGGACGGGCGGCGGCAGACGGTGGGGCTGCTTCTGGCCTCGGACTATATCGGGCGGCCCGGGCGGGCCGTTTCGGCCTATGACGTGCAGGCGGTCAGCGAGGTGACGCTGTGCCGCTTCGAGCGCGCGACGTTCGAGCGGCTGGTCCGGCAGACCCCCCATATCGCCGGCCGCCTGCTGTCGATGACGCTGGACGAACTCGACGCCGCGCGCGACTGGGCCGTGGTGCTGGGGCGGATGACCGCCCGGGAGCGGGTGGCGAGCTTTCTCACCAGTCTGGTGCGGCGCGAAAGCGCCCGCCAGGGCCGGAGCGGCACCGGCGCGGAGGCAGAGCTCGTTCTGCCGCTGACGCGCGAGGCGCTGGCCGATCACCTGGGACTGACGATCGAGACCACCAGCCGGCAGATGACCGCCCTGCGCCGCGACGGGCTGATCCAGACCCCGTCGCCGCGCCAGATACGCATCCCCGATACCGGCCGGCTCGCGCGCGCGGCGGGCGAGGAACCGGACGCATCCGCCGCCGCACTCTAATGCGCCAGCAGCACCGGGATCTGCCCGTCACCGCCGATCATGTCGCGCGTGACGCCGCCGAACACCGCCTCGCGCAGCCGCGAATGGCCATAGGCGCCCATGACGATCAGATCGGCGTCCGTATCGCGGGCATGACGCACCAGAACCTCGGAGATGCGCGGCAGGGTGCGCGGCAACATCGTGATCTCGGCCGGCACGCCGTGCCTTTGCAGGAACGTGGCGAGTTCGGCGCCAGGATCCGCCGTTTCGGCGGGATGCGACGGCGGGTCGATCATGACGATGTCCACCGTGTCGGCCCGTCGCAACAGGGGCAGCGCCGCCCGTGCGGCCGACAGCCCGCTCGGGCTGCCGTCCCAGGCGATGACGATGCGGCGCATCGCCGGATCCAGCCGCCTGGCCGTCAGCAGGACGGGAAGCCGCGCCTCGAACAGCAGCGTCTCCAGCAGCAGCCGCACCTCGGCCGTGCCGTTCTGCCGGGTCGGAAACGGCAGGATGCTCAGATCGGCGAACCGCGCGACAGCCGCGGCGACGCCCCGGACCTGCCCCGCGAAGCCCGACAATCGCCGCGTGGACCAGCGCAGGCTGCGCCCGGTCAGCCATTGGGCGACGGTCGCCTCGACCGCCTCCAGTTCGGCCTCGGCTTCCTGCAGGACGGCGGCCTGCAGCGCGGCCCCCGCATCGGTCGGCCAGACGGCGACGTCCAGCGGCTCGGTATTGGCGCAAAGCACCTGCAGATGCGCGTCCCAGGCCTGGGCGGCGGCGGCGGCGGCATCGACCTGTGCACGGTCGGCGCCGCGCAGGATCGTGATGAGCGTCGGATACGGCATGGCGTGCTCCTGCATTCGGTGAGTTCGGTGGGTCGCGGGCATCGTCGCGCGCGCCGCCGGCCTGCGCATTGATCTGTGTCAAAGCCGCCCCTGTCCCCGGGTGAATCCCCCCGGATGCTCGACCTGCGCCGCCGATCCGCTAGGATCGCGCCGCGGCGCCCGCCGGGGGCCGTCGAAAGAACAACGACCCGAGGCAGACCAGGAGACCCGTGGTGACAACGAACCGGATCATGCGCAGCCTTGCGGTCCTGTGCCTGACACTCGCCCTGTCGCTCGTCGCGGGGCAGGACCGGGCGGACGCGCAATCGCTGTTCGGCGGCGGCCAGTCGTCCCAGTCCGAGACCGATAGCGCCGCCACCGCAGGCGAGACGCCGGCCGACCCACTGGGGCGCGACACGCCGCGCGGCATGGTGGACGGCCTGATCGGGGCGCTGGCAAGCGGCGATCCGGCCGCGGTGCTGCCCTATCTCGACCTGTCGCAGATCCCCGAGGCCCGCCGCGACTGGGCGGGCCGTCGCGCGGCGGTGGCACTGCAGAACGTGCTGGATCGCCGGGGCGCCATCCTGCCCGGCTACCGGCTGAGCACCGCGCCCGCGGGCAACGAGACGGACAGGCTCCCGGCCGACGAGGACGTCTTTGCCACGGTGCGCACCGATACCGGCGAAGAGAACCTGACCGCCCACCGGGTGACACAGCCCGACGGAACGCAGATCTGGCAGATCACCCCGCAGACCCTGACCCTGGTGCAATCGCTGTCGACCACGGCCGACCTGGCGCTGGTGGACCGCATCGCGCCGCAGACCCTGCAGGACTTCCGGGTTCTCGGCGTCCGGGCCAGCCACTGGATCGCCTCGGCGGTCGTGGCGGCCCTGTCGCTGGTTCTGGCCTTCGCGCTGGTGGCCGCGGGCTTCGGGCTGCTGCGCAGCCTGTGGCCGCTGCTGCGGGCGCAGGAGACGCGGCATGTGGTGCGCCGCATCCTGTTTCCGCTGGCGGTGCTGCTGGCGACCATGATCTTCCGGGCGCTCGCCGCGCTGGCCGGCATCTCGGTCGTGGCGCGGTCGCTGCTGGCGCCCTTCGTCGAGGCGGCGGGCTGGCTGGCGCTGGCCTGGCTGATCTGGCGCGTCGTCGACGCGCTGTCGGGCGTCGGCCTGTCGCGCATGAACCGGCGGGGCCGGCTCGGCGCGATCTCGGTCGTCACCATGGTGCGCCGCGCGCTGAAGATCCTGATCTTCGTCCTGGCCGCGGCCGCGATCTTCAGCGCCTTCGGGGTGAACCTCACCGGCTGGCTGGCGGCGTTCGGCCTGGGCGGTCTGGCCTTCGCACTGGGCGCGCAGAAGACGATCGAGCAATTCGTGGGCTCGCTGACGATCATCGCCGACCAGCCGATCCGCGTCGGCGATTTCTGCCAGGTCGACGGTCTGCTCGGCACGGTCGAGGATATCGGGATGCGCTCGACCCGCATCCGCACGCTGGACCGCACGCTGGTGACGATCCCGAACGGCATGATGTCGACGGCCCGGATCGAGAATTTCGCCAGCCGCGACCGGTTCCTGTTCAAGGTGATCGTCGGCGTCACCTATGACACCGATCCCGCCAAGATGCGCACACTGCTGGACCGGCTGCGCCGGATGCTCGACGAGGACGGGCGCCTGATCGACGATCCCCGGCGGGTGCGCTTCGTGGAGTTCGGCCCCAGTTCGCTGGATATCGAGATCTTCACCTACGCCTTCGCCGCGGATTTCTCGGCCTTCCTCGAGATCAAGGAGGATCTGAACCTGAAGATCATGGAGATCGTGGCGGATGCCGGCACCAGCTTCGCCTTCCCCAGCCAGTCGGTCTATCTGCACCGCGCCGAAGGGGGCGGCACGGCGCAGCAGACGGATTGATCCGCGCGCGACGCCCGGTCACGGTTGGGCGAGCGATTGGACTTCGGGCCGCCCCGGCGCCATCTATGCCGGGACGAACCAGGGAAACCATCCATGACGTATCACAGGGATCAGGACGCGATCGCCCGGCTGACGCCCGAGCAGTTTCGCGTGACGCAGCACAACGGCACCGAACGGCCCGGCACGGGGGAATACCTCAACAACCACGAACCCGGCATCTATGTGGATGTCGTCTCGGGCGAGCCGCTTTTCGCCAGCGCCGACAAGTATGAATCGGGCTGCGGCTGGCCGAGCTTCACCAAGCCCATCGTGCCCGCGAACGTGAAGGAACTGCGCGACACCACCCATGGCATGGTCCGGACCGAGGTGCGGTCGGCCCATGGCGACAGCCATCTGGGCCACGTGTTTCCGGACGGGCCCCGCGACCGGGGCGGATTGCGCTATTGCATCAACTCGGCAAGCCTGCGCTTCGTCCACCGGGACGAGATGGAGGCCGAAGGGTATGGAGACTACCTCGATCAGGTGGAGGATGTGAGATGACGGAACGCGCCGTTCTTGCAGGGGGCTGCTTCTGGGGCATGCAGGACCTGATCCGCAAGCTGCCGGGCGTGCGGAAGACGCGGGTCGGATATTCCGGCGGCGACGTGGCGAACGCGACCTATCGCAACCACGGCGACCACGCCGAAGCCATCGAGATCCTGTTCGACCCCGGGCAGATCAGCTATCGGCGGCTGCTGGAATTCTTTTTCCAGATCCACGAC
>Ga0189283_10273_pt1 | contig 26549 bp, 25 predicted proteins | sample N26C4minimetaG_FD_130320 | JGI IMG/M metagenome (GOLD analysis project Ga0189283, IMG submission 130320) | Marine microbial communities from the Costa Rica Dome - N26 C4 mini metaG | ecosystem: Environmental > Aquatic > Marine > Oceanic > Photic zone | place: Costa Rica: the Eastern Pacific...
AGTCCGACATGAAGCTGATGCCCGATACGAGCTCGGCCTATGTCGATCCGTTCTATGCCGAAAAGACGCTGGCCGTGCATTGCACCGTGCTCGAGCCGGACACCAACGAACGCTACGACCGCGACCCCCGCGGCACCGCCCGCAACGCCGAGGAATACCTGCGCTCGACCGGGATCGGCGACGTCGCCTATATGGGCCCCGAGGCCGAATTCTTCCTGTTCGACAATGTCCGCTTCTCGGTCGACGTGAACAAGGTGTCCTACGAGGTCGACGCGATCGACGGGTCGTGGAACACCGATGCCGAATTCGAGATGGGCAATATGGGCCACCGGCCCGGCATCAAGGGCGGCTATTTCCCGGTGAACCCGGTCGACGACGCGCAGGATCTGCGCTCGGAGATGCTGTCGACGATGAAGCGCATGGGCATGAAGGTGGACAAGCACCACCATGAGGTGGCGAGCTGCCAGCACGAGCTCGGGCTGATCTTCGGCACCCTGACCGAGCAGGCCGACAACATCCAGAAATACAAGTACGTCATCCAGAACGTCGCCCATGCCTACGGCAAGTCGGCCACCTTCATGCCCAAGCCGATCTCGGGCGATAACGGCAGCGGCATGCATGTCAACATGTCGATCTGGAAGGACGGCAAGCCGCTTTTCGCCGGCGACAAATACGCCGATCTGAGCGACGAGGCGCTGTGGTTCATCGGCGGCATCCTGAAGCACGCCAAGGCGCTGAACGCCTTCACCAACCCGACGACGAACAGCTACAAGCGCCTGATCCCGGGCTTCGAGGCGCCGGTGCTGCGCGCCTATTCGGCGCGCAACCGGTCGGGCTGCGTGCGCATCCCCTGGACCGAAAGCCCCAAGGCCAAGCGTGTCGAGGCCCGGTTCCCCGACCCGGCGGCCAACCCCTACCTGGCCTTCTCGGCGCTGCTAATGGCGGGGATCGACGGGATCAAGAACAAGATCAATCCCGGCGATGCGATGGACAAGGACCTCTACGACCTGCCGGCCGAGGAGCTGGCCGGCATCCCCACCGTCTGCGCCAGCCTGCGCGAGGCGATGGAAGAGCTGGAAAAGGACATGGATTTCCTCCTGGCCGGCGACGTGTTCACCCGCGACCAGATCGAGGGGTACATGGACCTGAAATGGCAGGAAATCTACGCCTACGAACACTGCCCGCATCCGATCGAGTTCAAGATGTACTACAGCTGCTGACCGGCGTCTTCATGCCGTCTCGCCCCTGCGACGGAACAAGGCGGAATCGGGGCCGGGTCCGCGGACTGACCCCGCGTCTCTCCCCGCCGATAACGGCCGCTGCGCCGCACTTTCTCCGCATTCGCGGCCGATCCTGTAGCCGGCACCGGCGATTGGAGACAGCCATGGCAAGACGGTACGAAGAGACCTCGGCCCATATCCGTTTCGAAGGCGCGATCCGGCTTTCGGGCGCGCAGCTGGCCCGCGCCCTCGTCCCTACCTTCGAGGCCGAGGGCGCCGTCATCGCCAAGGCCGGCGCTCTGCGCGGCTCCGAGGCCTATTTCGCAGGTCCCAACCTGCGGATCCGCATCGGGCCGGTCCCCGGGTCGGATCGCGATATCTCGGTCCTGATCGAGACGCCGGTCGATGCCCCCGCCCCGCGCGACACGGCCGCGCAGCGGATGCGGCTATGCGGTGCGGCGGTGGCCCATTTCGTCCGGGCGCGTCCGGCATCGCACGTTCTGTGGCAGCACAAGGGTGCGCGGTATCGCAGCGCGGCCGGCGCGGCGACCGAGGTCGAGCACGCCCCGGTCCGGCGGTTCGAAGCCGGCACCGGGACGGGGGAACAGGCCCGGCAGAAAAGCCAGCGCCGCATCGAAGCCGCCAAGCGCGCGCTCCCCCTGCCGCCGCCGCCGGCCGCGCCGCGGCAGCCCGTATCCGACGCCGCGCGCAGCGACCTCGCCGCCGCCGCCCGCAGCCGCGCCCATGCGCGGCTGGCGCAGGCCGGCCGCCGCCCCGATCCGCGCGGCGAGCTGCGCCGCTCGCTGCCCGGCAAGCTGACCCTCTACACGATGAACACCACGCTTTGCGTCATGGCCCTGCCGGTCGGGGCGGGCATGATGACCTATAACGTGCTGTCGGGCGGGTCGGTCGTCGCGACCGCGCGCGCCATGGCGCTGACCGGGCTGGCGCTCGCGCTCGGCGGCTCGCCGGTACTGGGCCAGCTCACCGCCATGTTGTGATCCGGCCCCCGGGGCCCCACGGGGCCGGAGGCTAACGGAACAGGCGGGGCCGTTCGATGGCCGGGCACCGGTCCTGGATCACGATCACGCCCCGCGCCTCGGCCCGCTTTGCCGCGGCCGGATCGCGCACGCCGAGCTGCATCCAGATCGCGATCAGTTCGGGAAACAGGTCCAGCGCCTGATCGACAACGGCACCCGCATGTTCCGACCGGCGGAAGATGTCGATCATGTCCGGCGCCTCGGGCAGGTCGGCCAGATCGGCCGCGACCCGCGTGCCGAACATGCTGCGTCCCGCCTGGCCCGGATTGACCGGCAGAACCCGGTATCCCTGGGACAGCAGGTAGCGCGAGACGGAATGCGACGGTCGCGCAGGGTTGGGCGAGGCGCCCACCACCGCGACCGACCGCACACGGTTCAGCACGTCGCGCAGCAAGTCGTCTGGATAGTCCATGCCACCCTTCCTGCACGGAAGCGCCGCGCCCCGCAAGCGCCGGCCCCGGGATTGATCCAGGTCAAGGCGCGGACCCGCCGCACGGCCGATAATGATCCCGGAAAGCAGGAGAACAGAAATGAGACACGCGATCCTCGCCGCCGCAACAGCCGGCACCGCCTTTCCGGCCTGGGCCGACGCGCCCGGACCCGACGGATACTACAACCACATGTGGAGCGGAGATTACGGGATGGGCTACGGGTTCTTCGGGATGGGAATGATGGTGATCTTCTGGGTGCTGATCATCGCCCTGGCGGTCATGGCGGCACGCTGGATCGGACAGGATCGCAGCTTCGGCGCCCGCGACAGCAGCGCCCTCGACACGCTGAAGCAGCGGCTGGCCCGGGGCGAGATCGACCCCGAGGAATACGCCGCCCGGCGCAAGGCGCTCGAGGATTAGACGCCGGGAAAAAAAGCGCCCGGTCCGAAGGCCGGGCGCAGTGTCGGAACGAGGGACAGTGAAGTGACGCGCAGGGTGTTCCGTCCCTGCGATCATACCTTCGGATTTAGAACGCGCCTTCCCCGGTGGAAGGTCCGGTAATACATGTGTGAACGCTACGTCACCCTTGCGATTTCTCGCGCCGCCCCGCCGCATACAGCGCCACCGCCGCCGCGTTCGACACGTTCAGCGACCCGAAGGCGCCGGCAAAGGGGATCCGGGCCAGGATATCGCAGGTGTCGCGGGTCCTTGCGCGCAGCCCGGGCCCCTCGGCGCCCAGGACCAGCGCGACCGGGCGGTCCGCCTGTTCCGCCAGGGCGACATCGAGGGTCGCGGTGCCCGCGCCGTCCAGACCGATCAGCACATATCCCATGCCGCGCAGCCGCTCCAACGCGTTCGCCAGGTTCGGAACGCGCAGATAGGGCTGCCGCTCCAGCGCGCCGGACGCGGTCTTGGCCAGGGCGCCGGTCTCGGGCGCCGAGTGCCGGGCCGGGGCGATGACCGCGCGGGCGCCGAACACTTCGGACGAGCGCAGGATCGCCCCGACATTGTGCGGGTCCGTCACACGGTCCAGCGCCACCACCACCGGCGCGGCGTCGCCATCGGCGAGGCACCGATCCTCGACCGCGCCCCAATCCAGCGGGCGCACTTCCAGCGCCGCCCCCTGATGCACCGAGCCCGGGTCGAGCGGGGCCGGAAACTTTCGCGGATCGGCGATCTCGGGCGCGATCCCGGCCTCGGCGATGGCGGCCGCCAGCTTGTCGGCGGCATTGCGCGTCACCACAAGCCGCCGCCTGTCCCGGGCGGGGTTCAGCAGCGCGTCGCGCACCGCATGCAGCCCGAACAGCCACAGCGTTTCCGACGCCGCGGCACGCCGCGCGCGCTCTTTCTCGATCACCCAATCCGGCTTTTTCATCCCGCTCGCACGCCTTGTTCCAACTCGGCGCAGAATGCGCCGTCACGCCGCCGGGAACAAGCCACGCCGCCCGCGCCGGGCCGCCCGATTTCCTGTTGACGCCCCCAGGCGCCACAGGTAATCCCACCGCCAGCGTCGGGCGACGTGCTGCAAGGTGCGGCAGCGGACTGTAACTCCGCCGGGGAGACCCATGCCTGGTTCGATTCCAGGGTCGCCCACCACTTTCCCCACACATCGGCCGGGATCAGCGGCCGTCTGCCGGTCCCACGCCTCACTTGTTGCGCGGATCGTCAACGATGCGCGCGCCCGGTCCTCCCCGCCAGCCGTCAGAAAGGAGAGGCCGATCCTTCGATCAGCCCGCGACTGCCCCCCTTTTCCGCGGAACGGGGACGCGCGATAACCTTGGGCATGTCCGCCGGTTCATCCCTTCCCATCGACCATGTCCTGCCCGATCTGATCGCCGCCATGGCGCGGTCGGGGCATGCGGTCCTTCAGGCGCCGCCGGGCGCTGGCAAGACCACCCGGGTTCCGCTGGCGCTGCTCGATGCCGGGGCCGCCGGCCGGATCGTGATGCTCGAGCCGCGGCGCATCGCCGCCCGGGCCGCCGCCGCGCGCATGGCCGAGACCCTGGGCGAGGAGGTCGGCGCCACGGTGGGCTACCGCATCCGGGGCGACGCCGCGGTATCCGCCGCCACGCGGATCGAGGTGGTGACCGAGGGCATCCTGACGCGGATGATCCAGTCCGATCCGGAACTGACGGGGATCGGCTGCGTGATCTTCGACGAATTCCACGAACGGTCCCTGAACGCCGATCTGGGGCTGGCCCTGTGCCTGGAGATCCGGGGCGCGTTGCGGCCCGATCTGCGCCTTCTGGTCATGTCGGCCACGCTCGACGCGGCGCCGGTGGCGGAGCTGATGGGGAACGCGCCGCTCATCACCTCGCAGGGGCGCAGCTTTCCGGTCGAGACGCAGTGGCTCGACGGCCCGGTGCCGCGCGGCCGCCGGTTCGAACAGGCCATGACCGATCTGATCGGGCAGGCCCTGGCCGAAACCGAGGGCGGCGTGCTGGCCTTCCTGCCGGGCGAGGGCGAGATACGGCGCGTCGCGGCGGCGCTGGAGCCGCTGCCGGGCGTGACGGTCCGCCCGCTCTACGGCGCGATGGATCTTGCCGCGCAGCGCGATGCGATCCGGCCGGCACGCGGCACCCGCAAGCTGGTCCTGTCCACCGCCATCGCCGAGACCTCGCTGACGATCGAGGATGTGCGCGTCGTCGTCGATGGCGGCCGGGCCCGCCGCGCCCGCTTTTCCTCGGGCTCGGGCATGTCGCGGCTGGTGACCGAACGTGTCAGCCGCGCCGAGGCCGAGCAGCGCCGCGGGCGGGCCGGCCGGGTGGCGCCCGGGCGCTGCTACCGGCTGTGGACGCGGGGCGAGGACGGTGCGCTGCCCGCCTTTCCCCCGGCCGAGATCGAGATCGCCGACCTGACCGGCCTGGCGCTGGACCTGGCGCTGTGGGGCGTGTCGGATCCGGGCGCCCTGCCCTTTCTGACGCCGCCGCCCGCCGCGCCCTTTGCCGGGGCGCGGGCCTTGCTGGCCGCGCTCGGGGCGCTGGATGCGGGCGGATGGCTCACCGATCACGGCCGCGCCCTGGCCGCCCTGCCCCTGCATCCGCGGCTGGCCCATATGCTGGCAGTGGCGGGGCGCGACGCGGCCCCCCTTGCGGCGCTGCTCTCCGACCGGGACATCCTGCGCGGCGCCTCGGCCGATCTGGCGCTGCGGCACAACGCGCTGCGCCGGGGCGCGTCCGGCAGTGCCCCGGTCGCGCCCGCACGGCTGGCACGGCTGCGCGACGAGGCCCGGCGCCTGGCCTCCCTGGCCGGCCCCGGCCGGGGGCGAACGCTGGCGCAGCAGGCCGCCCTGGCCTATCCCGACCGGATCGGCCTGCGGCGCCCGGGCGAGGCGCCGCGATACCTTCTGTCGGGGGGCAAGGGCGCCGCGCTGCCCCCCTCGGACCCGCTGGCCGGGCAGCGGCTGATCGTGGTCACCGACACCGACGGAGACCCGCGCGAGGCCCGGATCCGTCAGGCCGCCGCCCTGTCAGAGGGCGAGTTGCGCGACGTTCTGGGCGACCGGATCGCCTGGCACGACGTCTGCGAATGGTCGCGGCGCGACCGGCGGGTGACCGCGCGGCGGCAGGAACGTCTGGGCGCCATCGTCCTGGACGATCGGACCTGGCCCGACGCGCCGGCCGATGCGGTGGCGCGGGCGATGCTGGACGGGGTGCGCGATCTCGGCCTGAACTGGAGCGCCGCCGCCCTGCGCCTGCGCGCGCGGGTGGCGCTGGCCCGCGAGGCGGGCGCCGCGCTGCCCGACATGTCCGATGCGGCGCTGATGGAGCGGCTGGACCACTGGCTTCTGCCCCATCTCGGCGGCATCCGCACGGCCGATGACTGGCGCCGCTTCGACATGCTGCCCGCCCTGTCGGCGATGATGGACTGGCCGCAGACGGCGCTGCTCGAGCGCGAGGCGCCGGCCCATGTCGAGACGCCACTGGGCCGGCGCCTGCCCATCGATTACGACGGCGAGGTGCCGTCGATCTCGGTCAGGCTGCAAGAAATGTTCGGCACCACGCGCCATCCCGTCATCGCCGGGCGCCCGCTGCGCATCGCGCTTCTGTCGCCCGCGGGGCGGCCCGTTCAGGTCACGACGGATCTTCCGGGCTTCTGGGCCACGTCCTATGCCGAGGTGCGCAAGGAGATGCGCGGCCGCTATCCCAAGCATCCCTGGCCCGAGGATCCCGGACAGGCGGAACCGACGCTCCGGACCAAGCGGCGGGGCGCGGCGCCCGGCGCCGGCTGACCCGGCGCGCGGGGCCGCTCAGTCCTGTCCCAGGCGTCCGGCCCCGCCTTCCTGCGCCCAGGGGCCGTGCCGGTCGGGCCGCCCGTCGATCCGGTCGAAACCGTGCGCGCCGAAGAAGTCGCGCTGCGCCTGGATCAGATCGGCGGTGCCGCGGTCCTGACGCATCGTGTCGAAATAGGCCAAAGCCGCGGTCATGGCCGGAACCGGCAATCCCTGCGCCACCGCCGCGGCGACGACCCGGCGCAGGGCCGGGACCGTCGCTTCCAGCCGGTCGGCGAAGGCCGGCGCGAGGATCAGCAGCCCTTCGGGCAGGCCGTCCCGCGCCGCCGTGGCGATGTCGTTCAGCAGGACCGACCGGATGATGCAGCCCGCCCGCCAGATCTCGGCGATGCGGGGCAGATCCAGCGACCAGTCGAAATGGTCCGACGCGGCCGCCAGCAGCCCGAACCCCTGCCCGTAGGCGACGATGCGCGCCGCCAGAAGCGCATCGGCCAGATCGGCCGGATCGGGGGCGCCGCCGCCGCCCGGAGCGCCGAAGCGGCGGGCCCCGGCCCCACGCGCGGCGATCATCGACGACCAGGCCCGCGCCGCCACCGCCGCCTCGATCGCCGAGGCCGATTGCCCCAGCTTCAGCGCCTCGATCACCGTCCAGCGGCCGGTGCCCTTCTGACCGGCGCTGTCGCGGATGACCTCGACCGCCGGGCGCCCGGTCGCCGTGTCGGTGGCCGACAGGACCGCGACGGCGACGTCGATCAGGTAGCTTTCCAGCGGCCCGTCGCGCCAGCCGGCGAATACCTCTGCGGCCTGGGCAGGGCCGTGCCCGGCCCCGTCGCGCAGCAGGCCCCAGATCTCGGCGATCAGCTGCATGTCGGCGTATTCGATCCCGTTATGCACGGTCTTGACGAAATGCCCGGCCCCGTCCGGACCCAGCCAGGCCGCGCAGGGCACGCCCTCATACCGCGCGGCGATGGCCTCGACCACCGGCTGAAGGCGCGCATAGCTGTCCGCCGGGCCGCCGACCATGATCGACGGGCCGTGACGCGCCCCCTCTTCACCGCCGGACACGCCCATGCCGACGAAGTGCAGCCCCTTCTCGGCCAAATCCGCGCCGCGCCGCCGGGTATCGTTGAAATCGGCGTTGCCGCCATCGACGATCGTGTCGCCGGGATCGAGCAGCGGAACCAGCGTCGCGACCACCTGATCGACGGCCGCACCCGCGGGCACCATCAGGATGACCATACGGGGCGGCGTCAGGGCCGCGATCAGATCCTCGGGCGTCTCGGCGGCGACGAGGCGCGAGGCAAGGGATCCCGCCCGGTCCAGCAGGTCCTGGATCTTGGCGCTGGTGCGGTTGTGCACCGCGACGGAGAATCCGTTCTCGGCGATGTTGAGCGCCAGAGCGGCCCCCATCGTCCCCAGCCCCACCACTCCGATATCCGCCATGGCTCGCGCTCCTGTTTCTGCTGGCCGCGACCATAGGCAGCCGCCGGGGTCAGGCCAACCCGCCGGACCGGAACGCACGGTTCCGTGACGCGGCCGGTCAGACCCCCAGGCAGTAGCGCATGATCGCCTTCTGCGCATGCAGCCGGTTCTCGGCCTCGTCGAAGATCACGGAATGCGGCCCGTCCATGACCGCGCTGGTCGCTTCGTCGTCGCGATGGGCCGGCAGGCAGTGCATGAACAGCGCGTCGGGCTTGGCATGGGCCATCAGCGCCTCGTTCACCTGATAGGGACGCAACTGGTTGTGCCGCCGCTCGCGGGCCGATTGCGGATCGTGCATGCTGACCCAGGTATCGGTGACGACCAGATCCGCCCCCTCGACCGCCTTGAACGGGTCGCGCTCGATCTCGACCCGCGCGCCGCGCTCGCGCGCCTCGTCCAGGAACACGCGTTCGGGGTCCAGGGCCGACGGGCCGGTGAAGGTCAGATCGAAGCCGAACCGGCCGGCCGCATGGGCGTAGGAGGCGAAGACGTTGTTGCCGTCGCCCGACCACACCACCTTGCGCCCGGCGATCGCGCCGCGATGTTCCTCATAGGTCATGATATCCGCCATGATCTGGCAGGGATGGCTGCGATTGGTCAGGCCGTTGATGACCGGGACATCGGCATGTTCGGCCATTTCCAGCAGCGTCTGCTCTTCGAAGGTGCGGATCATGATCAGATCGACATAGCGCGACAGCACGCGGGCCGTGTCGGCGATCGTCTCGCCATGGCCGAGCTGCATCTCGGATCCCGACAGGACCATCACCTCGCCCCCCATCTGCCGCACGCCCACGTCGAACGAGACGCGGGTCCGGGTCGAAGGCTTCTCGAAGATCAGCGCCACCATGCGACCGTCGAGCGGACGTTCCGCGTCGGCCCGTCCCTTGGGGGCGCCGGCGCGGGCCGTCTTCATCGCGCGGGCCGTGTCGATCATCCCGCGCAAGTCGGCGGGATCGGTGACGTTGATGTCCAGGAAATGCGGCATTGTCTGTCTGCTTTCGGGCTACTGGCCCTGCCCGCCCGGTTCGGGGCGGGGCGGGCCGGAACGGGTCAGGCGGCGTCGGCCGCCAGCCGGCCGGCGGCCCGGTCCAGCCGCGCCACCGCCTCGGCGATCTCGTCGTCGGTGACGGTCAGCGGCGGCAGAAGGCGCACGACGCTGTCGGCGGCCGGCACGGTCAGCAGATGCGCGCCATACCCCGCCTGCACCAGATCCGCGGGCGCGATCCGGGTCTTCAGCCCCAGCATCAGCCCGGCGCCCCGCACCTCTTCGAAGATCTGCGGGTGCGCGGCGACGAGCCCCTCCAGCCGCTGACGCAACAGCCCGGCCTTGCGCCGCACCTCGGCCAGGAACGCATCGTCGGCGACGATCTCCATCACCCGGGCGCCGACGGCGCAGGCCAGGGGATTGCCGCCATAGGTCGATCCGTGGGTTCCGGCCGTCATGCCGCTTGCCGCCGCCTCGGTCGCCAGCACGGCGCCCAGGGGGAAGCCGCCGCCGATGCCCTTGGCGACCATCATGATATCGGGGGCGATCCCCGCCCATTCATGGGCGAACAGGCGCCCCGTCCGCCCCATCCCGCATTGGACCTCGTCGAGGATCAGCAGAAGCCCGTGCTTGTCGCACAGCGCGCGCAGCCCCTTCAGGCACTGGTCGGGCAACGGCCGGATGCCGCCCTCGCCCTGCACCGGTTCCACGAGGATCGCCCCGACGCCCGGGCTGGCGGCAGCGGCGTCCAGCGCGTCGTGATCGCCCCAGTCCAGATGCACGAAGCCCGGCAGGAGCGGACCGAACCCCCTCGTCATCTTCTCGGACCCCGCGGCGGCGATGCCGGCCGCCGACCGGCCATGAAAACTGCCGCCGAAGGCGATGATGTCGGTCCGCTCGGGCCGGCCGGCATCGTGATGGTGCTTGCGCGCCATCTTCACCGCCAGTTCGCATGCCTCGGTGCCGGAATTGGTGAAGAACGCCGTATCGGCAAAGCTGGCGGCGACCAGCGCCTCGGCCAGCCGTTCCTGGGCGGGAATGCGGTAGAGGTTCGAGACGTGCCAGACCGCCTGCGCCTGTTCGGTCAGGGCCGCGACCAGATCGGGGTTGGCGTGGCCAAGCGCGTTCACCGCGATGCCCGCCCCGAAATCCAGATATCGGGTGCCGTCCTCGGTCCAGAGCCAGCTACCCTCGCCCCGGGCGAAAGCCAGCGGCGCACGGTTATAGGTCGGCAGGATCGACGGGATCATGGCGTATCCTCTGAAATCAGCGCCCAAGAGGTGCCCCAGGCACCCGGACAAGTCAACGTGAAGGAAGGACGAGCGGAAGCGGACGCTGGATCAGCGTCGGCGTCGGAGGGCGGAGGCGGCCATCATGCTCATGGCGCTACCGATAGCCCGCCGCGCCGGCCCTGTCCAGCCGCCCGCGCCCACTGCCACGTTACGATTTCAGCCGATAGCCCCGGCGGAACCAGTGCCAGCACAGCGCCAGCACGGCGGCCGTCGTCAGCAGCAACACCGCCAGCCCCAGCCACGGAGAGCTGTCGGACCGGCCGATCATGCCCCACCGCACGCCGTCGATCAGATAGAAGATCGGGTTGAAATGGGTCAGCCAGAACATCGCCGGCGGCAGGGTCTCGATGGAATAGAACGTGCCGGACAGAAAGCTGAGCGGCGTGATGATGAAATTGGTGATCGCCGCCATCTGGTCGAACTTGTTGGCGAAGATCCCGGCGATCATCCCCAGCCCGCCCAGAAGCGCCGACCCCAGGACGATGAAGATCAGCGTCCAGAACGGATGGGCGAGCGGCGCGCCGATGCTCAGCGCCATCATCACCCAGATCGCCACCGCCACCAGCAGCCCCCGCCCCACGGCACCGGCCATATAGCCCAGCACCAGCTCCAGCGGCGACAGCGGCGGCATCAGCGTATCGACGATATTGCCCTGCACCTTCGAGATCATGATCGAGGACGAGGTATTGGCAAAGGCGTTCTGGATCACCGTCATCGTCAGGATGCCGGGCGCCAGGAACTGCACGAAGGGCACCCCCATCACCGGACCCCTGCTCGGCCCGATGGCCAGCGCGAAGACCGTCAGGAACAGCCCCGCCGTGATCAGCGGCGCGGCCAGCGTCTGCGACCACACGGCCAGGAACCGCTGCACCTCGCGCGAGGCGAGCGTGTACAGCCCCATCGTGTTCCAGCGCCCGAAGCGCCGTGCGCCCATTTCCGCCGTCTTGGCCATGGTTCGTCTCCATTCCTCGGTAGCGGTCCTTGTAACCGCGCCTGCGATGACTAGACTAGGGGCCTGCTGAATTTCTCCCACTCACCCTGCGGCGCCCGCCCGGCGCCCGGTGCCCCGACCGAAGGAAGAGCCATGTCCTGGACCGACGAGCGCGTTGAACTTCTCAAGAAGATGTGGAGCGACGGACAATCGGCCAGTCAGATCGCCAAGGAACTGGGCGGCGTGACCCGCAACGCGGTGATCGGCAAGGTGCATCGTCTGGGCCTGTCGAACCGGGTGGGCGGCGTGGCCGGCAAGCCCGAGGGCGAGGATGCCGCCCCCGCCGATCAGCCCGCGGTCGAGGCCGCCGCGCCCGCCAGCCCCGCGCCCGAGCCGCGGCCGGCCCAGCCCCAGCCCGCGGCGCAGGCCGCCGCCCCCGCCGCACCTCCGGCCCGCAAGCCCGTGATCACGGCGGGCCAGCCCCTGCCGCCGCAGCCCTCGGCCAACGAGATCAGCCCCGAGGCGCTGGCCAGCGTGCGCGAGGTCGAGAAATCGGCGAAGAAGATCGGCCTGATGGAGCTGACCGAACGCACCTGCAAATGGCCGATCGGCGATCCCGCGACCGATGATTTCTGGTTCTGCGGTCTGGGCGTGCAGGCCGGCAAGCCCTATTGCGAGGCCCATGTCGGGGTGGCCTTCCAGCCCATGAGCTCGCGCCGCGACCGCCGGCGCTGATCCGGCGGCATTGATCTGACGGCGTCGCCCCTCGCCGCGCAGCGCCTTTGACACTGCCGTGCCGGCACCCTCTCCCTTCGCGGCGAAGCGCGGAACCCGCGCAGCAGCGCCCCGTTGCGCCGGAACGCCGCGTGGACGCGCCGGACGAACGGAACCGGTTCATGCACCGGAAGGTCCGGCTCCCGGATCGGCGGCCATGTGCAACCGGTTCAGCACTTCGTAGCCGACCGCACCTGCCCCGTTCAGCGGCACCACCCACCCGTTCGTAACGCCGCGGGCCGGGCATGGCGGTCGCGCAGACGCGCCAGGGCGGGCCCGAGACGTGGCGCGTCCCGAAACATCCGGTCGAGGTCGAGATCCGCAAGCACCCGCCGCTCCTGTTTCGGGGACGCGGCAGTATAGCCCCGGCCAGATCCGCGAAGCCGTGGCCGTGGCGGGCGCCGTGCGCATGTGGAGCACGGTGCTGAACGGCATGACTCACGACTACGCCGCGTTCACGGCCGAGATCGACCGCATGCGTGCCGCCGCCGCGCGCTGACCCCGGAGGCCGGCACGTCTGGCCGCACTTCGTGGCGTCTATCCGAAAAACGACGGGCGAAAGGCCCCGCGCGGGGCCTTTCGCCTTTCTCTACCGGCGCCTACCAGGCGGCCGAGATGTACTGGGTCTCCATGAATTCCAGCATCCCCTCATGCCCGCCCTCGCGGCCCAGCCCCGATTGCTTGGTTCCGCCGAAGGGCGCCGCCGGGTCCGAGACCAGCCCGCGGTTCAGGCCGACCATGCCGTAATCCAGCCGCTCGGACACTTGCAGGCCGCGCTTGAAGTCGCCGGAAAACACATAGGCGACAAGGCCGTATTCGGTGTCGTTCGCGCGACGGATCACGTCGTCGGTATCGTCGAAGGTCTGGATCGCGGCGACCGGGCCGAAGATCTCGTCATGCACGCAATCGGCCGTTTCGGGGACCGATGTCAGGACCGTGGGCGGATAGTAGAACCCCTTGCCCTCGGGCAGCGTGCCGCCAAGACGCAGCTCCGCCCCCTTCGCCACCGCATCCTCGACGAAGCCCTTGACCTTGTCGCGCGTGTCGGCGTTGACCAGCGGCCCCACGGCCACGTCCGGATCCAGCCCGTTGCCCATCTTCAGCTTGCCCATGGCGGCGCAGAGCCTGTCGGTAAACGCGTCGGCCAGGTCCTTGTGCACGTAGATGCGGTTCGCGGCGGTGCAGGCCTCGCCCAGATTGCGCATCTTCGCCAGCATCGCGCCCTCGACGGCCTGATCCAGATCGGCGTCCTCGAAGACGATCAGCGGCGCGTTGCCGCCCAGTTCCATCGCCGGTTTCAGGACCTGATCGGCCCCGGCGCGCAGCAGTTTGCGACCCACCGCCGTGGACCCGGTGAACGAGACCACCCGCACCCGCGGGTCGTGCAGCAGGTGATCGACCAGCTTGCCCGTCTGGCGCGACGGCAGGACGTTGACCAGCCCCTTGGGCACGCCCGCCTCTTCAAGGATCGGCATCAGGGCCAGCATGGTCAGCGGCGTTTCCGAGGCGGGCTTGATGATCACCGGGCAGCCGGCGGCCAGGGCCGGCGCGATCTTGCGCGTGCCCATGGCGGCCGGGAAATTCCAGGGCGTCACCAGCACCGCGATGCCGGCCGGTTTGCGCTGCACCACGATGCGCGCGCCCGAGGCGGGCGAGCGGGTGATCATGCCATCGGCGCGCACGGCCTCTTCCGCATACCAGCGGAAGAATTCGGCCGCATAGGCGGCTTCGCCCATCGCATCCGCGCGAGGCTTGCCGTTCTCCAGCGTGATGAGCCGCGCGATCTCTTCCTGCCGCTCGCTCATCAATTCCCAGGCCCGGCGCAGGATTTCCGAACGTTCGCGCGGGCTGCGGGCGGCCCAGGGGCCCAAGGCGGCCGCGGCCGCATCCAGCGCGGCATCGGCGTCGGCGATCTCGGCCGATGCGACCGAGGCCAGCACCGTCTCGTCGGCGGGGTTCAGCACGTCGAACCGGGCGCCCTCGGCACCGGGCCGCCACGCGCCGTCGATCCACAGATCGGTCGCAAGATCGTCGCGGGCATCTTTCATCATCGCTCAGCTCCTTGTGGTGCGGGGCCGGCCGGGCCACCGCCCCGTTCCGGGGCAGGCGGGGCCGTGCCGCCGGTTCGCGGCGGGCAGGTTCTGCGCTCAACCTGTGCCCGACGCCTTCGCGGGTCAAGCCGCCGTGCCAAACCCGCCCCGTCCCTAGAAAAGCGACAATTGATCCCCCGGCCGGGGCGGCACGCGGAACAGGTCGGTCCGGAGCGGCGGACGCGGCGCGTTCAGCCCGAGGCGCCGCGCGGTCAGGTCGAACCGGCGGGCGATCATCTGTGCGTGCAGCCCTTTCCCGCGCATCCGGTGCCCCCATTCCGAATCGTAGTCCTTGCCGCCATGCATCTCGGCAAGCCGCGCCAGGATCTTCGCCCGACGGTCGGGGTAATGCCGCTCGAGCCAGTCGCGGAACAGCGGCGCCACCTCGTGCGGCAGGCGCAGCATGACCCAGCTTGCCGCGACGGCGCCCGCATCGCGCGCTGCCGACAGGATCGCCTCGATCTCGTGGTCGGTCAGCCCCGGCACGATGGGCGAGACCATCACCCGCACCGGTATCCCGGCCCGCGCCAGCCGCTCGATGGCCCGCAGGCGCCGCGCCGGCAGCGGCACCCGCGGCTCCATCCGGCGCGACAGGATATCGTCCAGCGTCGTCACGGTCATCCCCACCGCCGCCAGCCCGTCGCGCGCCATCGGGCCCAGGATGTCGATATCGCGTTCCACCATCACGCCCTTGGTGGCGATCGTCACGGGATGCCGGAAATCCGCCAGGACCCCGAGCAGGCCGCGCATGATGCGCCGGTCCCGCTCGATCGGCTGGTAGGGGTCGGTATTCGTGCCGATGGCGATGGGCTGCGGGCGATAGGCCCTGGCCGACAATTCGCGCGCCAGCAGGTCGGGGGCAGTCGGGCGGGCGATCAGCTTCGTCTCGAAATCCAGGCCCGAGGACATCCCGAGATAGCCGTGCCCCGGCCGGGCAAAGCAGTAGATGCAGCCGTGTTCGCAGCCGCGATAGGGATTGATCGACCGGTCGAAGCCGATATCGGGCGAGGTGTTCCGCGTGACGATCCGGCGCGGCCGCTCTTCCCGCGTCTCGGTCCGCAGCGGCGGCAGGTCTTCGTCGGGCTCGGCCGCCCAGCCATCGTCTTCGGCGATGCGGCGATAGGGTTCGAACCGGCTGTCGGGGTTGCTGCCGGCGCCGCGCCCGCGAAGACGCGCCGCGATGATCGACGATTCGCTCATGCCGCCACCCTAGAACATTACATGAACATGCGCCAGCGCGGTCTGCCCCGCCCTCGCCCGCGCTCAATATGATCTTGAAGAGTTTTCACGCCAGCCGCCCCTGCGGCACCTGTCTGCGACCCATGGGGCCGGCTATATGTCGTCAAGCCCCCGGGGCGCGTCGCAATTCGCACTCCGCGCCGGGATGGATGAAGTATGGGTCGGAATGTGGACGGGCCTGACGGAAGGACATCGAACATGGCCGAGGAAGACGACGAGATCGTCCTGAGCGAGCTGAGCGACGAGGAACTCGTGCTTCAGATGCACGACGACCTGTATGACGGGCTGAAGGAAGAGATCGAGGAGGGGGTGAACATCCTGCTCGGACGCGGATGGGAACCCTACCGGGTGCTGACCGAGGCGCTGGTCGGCGGCATGACCATCGTCGGGCGCGACTTCCGCGACGGCATCCTGTTCGTGCCCGAGGTGCTTCTGGCGGCGGGGGCGATGAAGGGCGGGATGGCCATCCTCAAGCCCCTGCTGGCCGATACGGGCGCGCCGCGCATGGGCAAGATGGTGATCGGCACCGTCAAGGGCGACATCCACGATATCGGGCAGAACCTGGTCACCATGATGATGGAGGGCGCGGGCTTCGAGGTCATGAATATCGGGATCAACAACCCGGTCGAGAAATACATCGACGCGCTGCGCGAATTCGACGCCGACATCCTGGGCATGTCGGCACTTCTGACCACCACGATGCCCTATATGAAGATCGTCATCGACACGATGAAGGAACAGGGCATCCGCGACGATTACATCGTTCTGGTCGGCGGGGCCCCTCTGAACGAGGAATTCGGCCGGGCCATCGGCGCCGATGCCTATTGCCGGGATGCCGCGGTGGCGGTCGAGACGGCGAAGGAATTCGTCGCGCGGCGCCACAACCGGATGGCCGCGGGCCAGGCATGATCGAACTCTACTATTCGCCCGGCACCGTCGCCCTGTCCGTCCATATCGCTCTGGAAGAACTGGGCGTGCCGTACCGGGCGAAGCGGCTGGACTTCGCCGCCCGGGAACAGCGGGGGCAGGATTACCTGGCGCTGAACCCCAAGGGGCGGGTGCCGCTGCTGCGCACGGACGAGGGCGACCTGACCGAGACGCCCGCCATCCTGACCTATCTGGCCGATACGCATCCCGAGAGGGCATCGCTGTCGCAGGCGCCCTTCGACCGGGCGCAGGCGCTGAGCTTCATGACCTATCTGGCGGCGACCGTGCATGTGAACCACGCCCATCGCCACCGCGGGGCGCGGTGGACCGACGATGCCGCGGCGCAGGCCGCCATGCGCGCAAAGGTCCCCCAGACGATGCGCGAAAGCTTCGATCTGATCGAAGGGTCGATGTTCCGCGGCCCCTGGGCGATGGGCGCCGATTATACGATCTGCGACCCCTACCTGTTCACCGTCTCGCGCTGGCTGAAGGGCGACGGTGTGGATATCGACGAATTCCCCCAGGTGGCCCGCCATGCGCGCGAGATGCGGGCGCGGCCGGCGGTGCAGGCGGTGCTGCCGCTGCACGAGGGCTGATCGCGGCTTGCGTCCCGCCCCGGGCGTTCCCAGATCTGTGCCCGAAGGAGACACGAAATGGAAACCCGCCGCTTCGCCGCGTTGATCGCCACCGTTCTGGCTGCCGCGGCCGCCACGCTGGCCCTGGCGTACCTGGCCGCTTCTGCGCTGCCGCCCGCCACCCTCGCGCTGCTCCTGCCCGTTCTGGCCGTCGCGGCATTGGCGGCACGGCTGATCCTGTGGCGGCGATGACGCGCGACCGCGCAGAGGGGGACGGCCCGCCCCTGCCGCCCGATGGCGACCTGGCGCAGACGGGCCTGCCCGGCCCGGCGCAGCCGGCCGGCCGGGTCCTGCTGATCGCCTGCGGCGCCCTTGCGCACGAGATCGTGGCCCTCAAGCGCGCGAATGGCTGGGACCATCTGGACCTGACCTGCCTGCCGGCCCTGCTGCACAACCGCCCCGACCGCATTCCCGCCGCGGTCCGCGCGGCGGTCGAGCAGAACCGCGACGCCTATGACGAGATCTTCGTGGTCTATGCCGATTGCGGCACCGGCGGCGAGCTGGAGCGGCTTTGCGCCGAGCTGGGTGTCGCGATGATGCGCGGCCCGCACTGCTACAGCTTCTTCGAAGGCCAGGACGCCTTTGCCCGCCGCGCCGAAGACGAGTTCGACGCCTTCTACCTGACCGACTTTCTGGTCCGGCAGTTCGACGCCTTCGTGATCCGCCCCCTGGGACTGGACCGGCACCCGGAACTGCGCGACGCCTATTTCGGCAATTACCGCAAGCTGGTCTATCAGGCCCAGACCGATGACCGCGACCTTGACGACCGCGCGCGCGCGGCTGCCGCGAGGCTGGGCCTGGAATACGAGCGGCGGTTCACCGGCTATGGCGGGCTGGCCGAGGCGCTGTCGGGCCTCTAGCCGTCAGGCGGCGGCGGCGCGGCTCGCGAGGTCGCGGATCCGGCCCACCATCGCGCGCAGCCCGTTCGAGCGCTGCGACGACAGATGCTCGTTCAGCCCGAGCCGCGCCAGTTCCTGCTGCGCGTCGACCCGGCCCACCTCCTGCACCGTCAGATCGGAATAGAGCGCGCGCAGCACGGCGATCAGCCCCTTGACGATCATCGCGTCGCTGTCGCCGCGAAAGCGGAACGTGGCGCCCGGCCCGGTTCCGTCGATCTCGGGCACCAGCCAGACCTGGCTGGCGCAGCCCTCGACCTTGGTGGCCGGAACCCGCAGCGCATCGTCCAGCGGCTCCATGTCCCGCCCCAGTTCGATCACGTAGCGGTACCGCTCTTCCCAGTCCTCCAGGAAGGCGAAGGTCTCGGCGATCTCCTCGAATGCGGCGCTGGCCATGTGTCTCCCTCGCATCTCGGGCCCCAACTAGGTGCGCAAGGACCGGGGCACAAGGCTTTTCAACTCCTCCGTGATCGGTTAACCGGTCCATGAAGACGAGGGGGAAACGCATGAGCCGTCGCGCAATCGCCGCTGTCCTGGTGCTGGGGCTGGCCGCCGGATGTGCCCGCGTCGCCGAGTCGCGCTTCAACCCGTTCAACTGGTTCGGCGGCTCGACCGAGGTCGCCACGCTGACGCCCCCCGAAGGTTACGCCGCCGCCCCGGTCGACCGGCGGCCGCTGATGGACCAGATCGCTGCGCTCAGCGTCGACCGCACCCCCGGCGGCGCCATCGTCAGGGCGACGGGACTGCCGCCCAGCCAGGGCTGGTGGGACGGGGAACTGGTCGCGGCCGGGGAACCCGAGGCCGGCATCCTGACGCTGCAATTCCGCGCCGTCCCCCCCGCGCGGCCGAGCCGCGTCTCCGCTCCGCGATCGCGCGAGGTCGTCGTCGGCCTGTTCCTGAGCGACCGGGAGCTTGAGGGGCTGCGCGAAATCCGCGTGAACGCCGCCCGGAACGCGCGGTCGGCGCGGCGGTAGGAACGGTCGATGCGCCGGTCCGAGCCGCCCGGGTCCGAGGCGCCCGATTGCCGAGCCGGGCTGCAAAGAGGCGCCTGAGGGGCGGGTCCGCCCCCCGAGGCGCCCTTCCCATGGTGCTGGATGCCCCCGCGCGGCCTCAGGGCCGCCTGCCGGCGCCGCGGTCCGCGGTGGCCGCGCCAGCCTTGCCCCGCCCCCGGACGCATCGAAGGCTGAAGCGATGGAAGCGGATTTCGTCATCGTCGGGGCCGGATGCGCCCCAGGCTACCGGCCGTCCGGGGCCGGCCCCCGGTTCCGGCGGTCGAGCATGACGGGTCCGGTTCCGGCCTCTTGATCCCGGTGCCGGGTGCGCTGATCGTTCCGACAAGCGTGCCGCGTTCGGATCGGGGCTTCGCCGACACCCTGCCTGTCGCGTCGCCGCTGCCGGCACCGGATGCCATCGCCCCGCCTGGCCGGGTGCGCGGAACTTTCTGCGATCTCGGGAACGTGGCGCGGTTGACGGGGCTCGAACCCGCGACCCCCGGCGTGACAGGCCGGTACTCTAACCAACTGAGCTACAACCGCGCAGGTCGTTCGCAGACGTTCCGAAGGCAGCGGTGGCGCGGTTGACGGGGCTCGAACCCGCGACCCCCGGCGTGACAGGCCGGTACTCTAACCAACTGAGCTACAACCGCCCGCTGCCGCCCGGTCGGTGCCGAACGTGAGGGGCGTTCTAGGGTGCCCTCTCGGGCGCGTCAAGCGGGGTTTTGCACCCCGGGCGGCCTTTCCTTCGCGTCGCTCCGCGCCGCGCCGCGCCAGCTATCCCGGCGCCGCGCAATCCAGCGCCTGCGCAAAGCTGGACCGGCCGCGATAGGGGCCGAGGGCGCGGGCCGACAATGCGCCGTCGGCCAGCCGGACAGCCATGACCTGCCGCCAATCCGCATCGGCCAGCACGATCTCGGCCCCCTGCCCGCAATCGCGGATCCCGCCGCCGATATCGGACTCGCCGATGCGGTGATTGGTCAGCCCGCCCAGCTCGGCGATCTCGCGCAGCTTGCCATCCTCCAGCCGCAGCACGCGCAGGATCCGCGCCAGATGCGGCCGGTCGACCAGCGCGATCTCGACCCGGCCGTCGCCGTCCAGATCGGCCGCGCCGAGGGGGGCCAGCCAGCGATAGGGGCGGCCGTAGAAGGGGGTCGCGGCGATCAGCCCCCCCATCCCGTAGACCGACAGACGGGCGCCGAGGGCCAGATCGGATTCGACCGCGATGACCTCGGCCGCGCCGTCCCCGTCGAGGTCGGCCAGACGGGGCGCGGTATCCTCGAACACGCGGTCGGGCGGCAGGTCGATCCTGACGCGGCGGCCGTCTTCGCCGGTCAGGTCCAGCCGGCCCCATTCGACGGCATCGCCCAGGATCCCGTGATCGTAGCGGTCGGTGGGGGCGGCATAGCTGGCGCCGGCCACGCCCTGCGCCGCGGCGGGCGAGGCTGCAAGGACCAGAGCCAGCGCCCATGCTCCGCGCATCAGATCTGCTTTTCCGGCATCTGCACGACCAGACCGTCCAGCGCGTCGGTGACCTTGATCTGGCAGGTCAGCCGCGACCGTGCCGGATCGGGCTGATAGGCGAAGTCGAGCATGTCCTCCTCCATCGCCTCTTTCTGCGGCAGCTTCCCCGCCCAGTCGGGATGTACATAGACATGGCAGGTGGAACAGGCACAGGCGCCGCCGCAATCTGCCTCGATCCCGGGAATACCGTTGTCGCGGGCGCCTTCCATCACGGTCAGACCGTTGGACACGTCCACGACATGCTCGGTTCCGTCATGCTCGACATAGGTGATCTTCGCCATTCCGGGATACTCTCCGTTCGCTTCTCGGACCCGCCCTACCTAATCGTGCGGAACTTCCGATGCCAGTGCCGATCCCGCGAGCGCGCCCAGGCCCCCTGTTGCGCCCGTGCCAGTGCGATGCGACCCCTGCCCCGGCCCCGGGCCCCGGCGTCTTTTCCGGCGGCGGCAGCCGCGCTAGGCTGCGGCGCGGCCGCCGACCGGGCCGTGCGCAAAGGGGTTCGGGGCATGTGCCCAAGGCTGACACCGATCGTCCTGTCGCTGGTCCTGCTGGCCGCCTGCGCCCCGCGTCCCCTTCCCGTCGCACGGTTCGCCGAGCCCGCGCTGGACGCGGTCGGACAGGACATTCCCGAAGGGGCCGACCCCGCGGCATGCTATGGCCGCGACGAAACGCCGGCGGTGATCGAGACGACGCTGCGCGACGTGCAGGTCGCGCCCGCCACCACCGCCGCCGACGGCACCCGTCAACCCGCCGTGCTGCGGCGCGAGGCACAGCCGCGCATCGTGCAGGAGCGCCGCGCCATCTGGTTCGAAACCCCCTGCCCGTCGCAGATGACACCGGACTTCGTCGCCTCGCTCCAGCGGGCTCTGAAGGTGCGGGGGTTGTTTTCCGGCGCGACCACGGGCGTTGCCGATGCACAGACGCGCCGGGCGGTGCGCGAGTTCCAGCGGGCGCAGGGGCTCAACAGCAGCGTGCTGAGCATCGCCGCGGCCAAGAGGCTGGGGCTGGTGGTCTATGACCGGGACGAGGCGATAGCGCAAACCCGGGTATCGGCGGGGGAAGGCGGCTGAACCGGGCTCGGGGCCGCGTCGTTGACCGACGCCACCCACAGGATCCTCCATGCCCGCCCTACCCCAGGACAGCCTTCCCGAGGCGACGCTCGCCTTCCGGCGCGATCCCTATCGCTACATCAGCCGCCGCTGCGCCCGGTTGGGCAGCGACGCCTTCCAGACGCGGCTGCTGCTGGAACGGGCGATCTGCGTGACCGGGGCCGAGGCCGCGCGTCTTTTCTATGACGAGGCGCGGTTCCGCCGAAAGAATGCGATCCCGGACCGCGTCCGGCTTGTCCTGTTCGGTCAGGGCGGCGTTCAGGGGCTGGACGGCGCGCCGCATCGCCACCGCAAGGCGCTGTTTCTGGAGATGATGACGCCAGCGAGCCTGGCGCAGATCGAGGAACTGACCCGCAGCGAGTTGAAGGCCCGGCTGCTGCTGTGGCGCGGGACGGGGCGGGTCGTGCTGCACGACGCTTTCCTGGGCCTGGCGGCCGAGGTCGCGCTGCAATGGTCGGGCGTGCCGCGCTCGGAATTCGGGCGGGAGCGGGTGATCGAACTGTCGCGCCTGTTCGAGAATGCCGCGTCGGTCGGGCCGCCCTATTGGCGCGCGCGGCGCAGCCGCCGGACGGTCGACCGGTGGGCGGCCCATCTGATCCAGTCGGTGCGCGAAGGCACGCTGCGCCCCAAGGCCGATACCCCCCTCGCCCGGCTGGCCCGGTGGCGCGACCCCGACGGCGCCCCGCTGGCGCCCCAGATCGCGGCGGTCGAGCTGGTCAACGTGATCCGCCCGATCACCGCCGCCGCCGTCTGGCTGGTGTTCCTCGTCCATGCCATGCATCTCTACGGCCAGCGCCCCGAGGGGCGCGAGGCGGTCCGGCGCCTGCAACTCGAGGTGCGGCGCCTCTATCCCTTCTTCCCGGCGCTTGGCGCCCGGGCGACCCATGACTTCGAATGGCGGGGCTGGCGGTTTCCCAAGGATCGGCTGGTGCTGCTGGACATCTACGGCACCAATCGCGACCCGCGGGTCTGGGAGGATGGCGAGACCTTCAACCCCGACCGTTTCGCCGGACCGCCGGGCGGCGGGCCCTCGGCCTTCGGCATGATCCCGCAGGGCGGCGGCGATCCGGCCCTGACCCATCGCTGCCCCGGCGAGTGGATCTGCGAGCGGATGATGGAGGCCACGGCCGAGATCTTTGCCGGGCTGCGTTTCGACGTGCCCGATCAGCCGCTTGCCCTGGCCTATGACCGGCTGCCCGCCCTGCCGCGGACGGGCCTTGTCATCGAGAATCTGCGCGCAGCCTGACCGATCGCGTGGCCCCGGAACGCAATCGGCCGGACCCTTGCGGACCCGGCCGATGCCAGTCTGTGCCGGAGCTTGGGGTCAGCTGCGGTCCAGCGACAGGGCGACGAAGCGCGGCTCGCCGTCGCGCCGCACGAGCAGCAGGATCGATTTCCGGCCCGCCTCCCGCGCGTCTTCCACCCGGGCCTGCAGGTCCTCGGCAGAAGCGACCTGCTGCTGGCCGGCTTCGGTGATGACGTCGCCCGCGCGCATACCCTTCTCATAGGCCCCGCTATCGGCGTCCACGTCCTTGACGACCAGCCCCTCGGCATCAGCGGGCAGGCCGAGCTGCTCGCGCAGATCGTCGCTCATCGGCGCGAGGGTCAGCCCCAGAAGCTCGCTTTCCTGCGGGACCTCGATGGCCGGGGCAGAGGCGGGCTGGGCGCTCTCGGCCTCTTCCCGCCGGCCGAGCGTCACCTTCAGCGTCTCGGTCTTGCCGTCGCGGAAGACGGTGACGCGGACGGTCTTGCCCACCTCGGTATTGCCCACCTGGCGCACCAGCCCCCGCGTATCCTCGACATCGGTGCCGTCGAAGCTGAGGATGACGTCGCCGGACTTCATCCCCGACTCGGCGGCCGGGCCTTCGGGAACGTCGGTGACCAGCGCCCCGCGCTCGGCGTCGAGGCCGATGCTTTCGGCGATGTCCTTGGTCACGTCCTGGATGCGGACGCCCAGCCAGCCGCGGCGCGTCTCGCCGTATTCGCGCAACTGGTCCACCACGCGGGCGACGACCTTGGACGACATGGCGAAGCCGATCCCGATCGACCCGCCATTGGGCGACAGGATCGCGGTATTCACGCCGATGACCTCGCCCGCCATGTTGAACAGCGGGCCGCCCGAGTTGCCGCGGTTGATGGCGGCGTCGGTCTGGATGTAGTCGTCATAGGTCCCGGACAGCGCCCGGTTGCGCGCCGAGACGATGCCCGCCGAGGCCGAGAAGCCCTGGCCGAGCGGGTTGCCCATCGCCATGACCCAGTCGCCGACCCGCATCGTGTCGCTGTCGCCGAAGGGCACGAAGGGCAGCGGCTGGTCGGCCTCGACCTTCAGAAGCGCCAGATCGGTGTTGCGGTCGGTGCCCACGATCTCGGCATCCAGACGCTTGCCCGAGAAGAACTCGATATCGATCTCGTCGGCGCCGTCGATCACGTGATTGTTGGTGACGATGTAGCCGTCTTCCGAGATCACGAAGCCCGAGCCGAGCGCCTGGCTGCGACGCGGCGGCCGCGCCGGGCCGTCGCCCTGCCCGTTCCGGTCCATGAAGTCGCGGAAGAAATCCTCGAACGGCGACCCTTCGGGAACCACCGGGGCCGGCCCCCCGCGCGCCGCGACCGTGGTCGAGGTGGTGATGTTCACGACGGACGGGCTGATCGCCTCGGCCAGATCGGCGAAGCTTTCCGGCACGGCCCGCGCCTCGGCCATGGTCACGGGGGCCAGCGCGAGCGCGGCCGCGACGCACAGGGCCCGGGCGGTCTGCCTCAGCGGGTTCATGGACGTCGGAATTGCGGATTGGATCGTCACTCCAGGCTCCTTCAGCGGGATTTGGTCAGATACAGCCGCCGCCATAGGCAGCGGCTGTCCGGGCGATACCCTGAGGATACGGGGGCGCAACGGCAAGACAAAGCGCAATCGCACGGCTTCAAGTGGCCGTGAACGGCGGGAACGGCATCAGATGCCGCTGGACCGCGCCAGCCAGATCAGAAGGACCCCCGCGGCCAGCGCCGCAAGCCCCAGAAGCCGCAGCCGTTCCGGCGGGATCCGGCGAAGCTGGTCCAGCGCCTGTTCCAGCCGCGCCGGAAACAGGGCAAAGGCCAAGCCCTCGACAACGAGGACCAGGCCGATTGCCAAGGCGAGCATCGCCACGGGTCAGTTCCCCGTGGCGCCGCCCGTCTGCGCCGAACCGGCCGCACCGGCCGGAGGCGCTGTCGGCTGCTGCTCTGCCCCGGCGGTGCCGCTGCCGCTTGCCGCGTCAGCCTCGGTCGCGGCCGCGTTGTCGCCGCCATTCCCGGCCGGCGCCGCCGCGGCACCCTGATCCGGGGTCGCGGCTCCGGCTTCCGCAGACGTCCCGCCGGTGGCGGTATCGCCCGGGGTCGCGGCATCGGCGGGGGCTGTATCGGCAGGGGCCGCGTTGCCCGTGTCGGCGCCCGGTGCGCGCGGCGCCGCGGCACCCGTTCCCGCCCGCGGCGATCCGGCGCCCGCCGTGTCGTTCTTCAGGTATTCGAAGAACTCGCCATCGGGCGCCAGTACCAGCGTGGAATTGCCCTCACGCAGCGAGGTGCGATAGGCAGCCAGCGACCGGTAGAACGAGAAGAATTCCGGGTCGGCGCCAAAGGCATCGGCATAGATCGCGTTGCGCCGGGCATCGGCCTCACCGCGGACGATCTCGCTTTCGCGCCGGGCATCCGACACCAGTTCCACGACGGTCCTGTCGGCCAGCGCGCGCACACGCTGCGCGGCTTCCTCGCCCCGTGCGATCTCGTCGGCGGCCTCGCGCTCGCGCTCGGCCTCCATCCGCGCGAAGGTCGCGGCCAGGTTCTGCTGCGGCAGGGCGGTCTGCTTGAGCCGCACGTCGATCACCTCGAGCCCAAGGGCCTGGGCGCGCCGACGGCTTTCGTCGCGGATGCGGGTCATGAGTTCGGCCCGGTCGGACGACAGGATCGTATCCGACGTCACCCCCTCGGAGCCGAGCACGGCCCGGGTCTGCGTGGTCAGGATCGAGGCCAGACGGTCCTCGGCCGCCCGCGCGCCACCCGCGCCCACGGCCTCGCGGAACTGCACCACATCGGCGATGCGGTAGCGGGCGAAGGCATCGACGACGAGCCGCCGGTCGTCGGAGGGTGTCACCTCGATCGGGTCCGTGTCGAGCGACAGGATCCGGTCGTCATAGCGCACGACCTCCTGGATCAGCGGCACCTTGAAGGCCAGGCCAGGGGTTTCCTTGACGTTCTTGATCTGGCCGAACTGAAGGACCAGAGCCCTCTGGCGTTCGTCCACGATGAAGATCGAGGACAGGATCGCGGCCAGCGCGATCACCAGGACCGGCAGGATGATGGTGGTCTTGCGCATCAGTTGGTCCCTCCATTCGCGGCGGCGCCGGTATTGCCCGTGCCCCGGCCGGCATCGCGGCGCAGCTCGTTCAGCGGCAGGTAGGGGACCACCCCCTGTCCGCCCCCGGCGCCGTCATCCAGGATGATCTTGTCGACCCGGCCCAGAACCTCTTCCATCGTTTCGAGATAGAGGCGCTTGCGCGTCACTTCGGGCGCCTTCGCGTATTCCTCCAGAACGGCGCCGAAACGGCTCGCCTCGCCCTCGGCCTCGTTCACCACGCGGGCGCGGTAGCCCTCGGCCTCTTCCAGGATCTGCGCCGCCTCGCCGCGCGCGCCGGCCAGCACCCTGTTGGCATAGGCATCGGCCTGCCGCTGGAGCCGGTCGCGTTCCTGCTCGGCGGCCTGCACGGCGCGGAAGCTGTCGA